>ERZ795052.1063-NODE-1063-length-39133-cov-5.895645_pt1 | contig 39133 bp, 28 predicted proteins | sample MGYA00375136_ERZ795052 | MGnify/ENA primary metagenome ERZ795052 (study PRJEB30181, sample SAMN05720156) | activated sludge metagenome | isolation source: Anaerobic digester | place: Japan | collected 2015-05-26 ... | reverse complement strand
ATGCCGTCGCGGTCGCATACGAAAGGCTCGCCGGTTTCCAGGTCGTAGAACCGTGCCCACATGTCCCCTGCTGCGGGGTCATGCACTATTCTCCGGTCTCTCTGTCCCTGCTCATTTACAAAGTATTCCCACCGCGTATTTTTAAGCCTGTGTGCGTCGAACCACTCCACTGCGCCGGTCACTGCCCTGATCACTTCCGGCGAAGGTTCAGGAATCTCCATAAGCAGAAGTACTATCCCGGCCGATTCCGATCCGCTGAATGACGGAAGTTCATACGACCTTGCAGCAGCAGGCTTCAGAGTGACTTCATCATGCTGGGCACACCATACCGTGGGTTTGCCGCCGGCAATTATCTGGGTTTTAAGAATACATTCTATTCCAAGCCGGTATGCCCTCTGTGAACGCGAAAGCAAAGATGTGTCGGTTATCAGGCTGAAATTGTACTTCTTTTCGTTTATGTCTCGTAATAACCTGAGGATATTGACAATAGCGTTGTCGTTGAATGTAATATGAGTGTAATACCCCTTCCTCAGCGGCCAGAACATGGGCCATCCTCCGTTTTCATACTGCGCATCAAGAATAAACCTCAGCCCCCTGTTGAATGATTCCCGGTATCTCTTATCCGGAACCTTGACGTACATCTTTTCAAGAAACCGCATCTCTGTGGTTGTGGCACTGTTGTCGAAGATGGCATCATTGAGTTTCTTATCCGTGAGTACTTTCTTTCTTTCTTCTTCAGTTAAGGGAAGATGTTTCTCAATATTCTTGGGCCATCCCCCGGCATCGCGCTGATAAAGCAGGATGTTCTCAGCCACCCTGACCGACTCTTCCGTACCGTACCAGCCCAAGGGCATGCGCGTTGCCACATAGCCCCATGACAGCTTTGTTATGTCAGTTTGTCCAACCGCAACGAAGGAGGACATTAGCAACAGAATTGCCATTAACATGCCATTTACCGTTCTCATATTTGCAAATATACAAAAAGGGGTATTTTTACTCCCGTGCAGTTTCATTTTAAAAACATTATTATCTTTATCCTGATTGAATTGAAGAATCAGAAAAGCATGAATCTCAACCGGATATTGCTTTTAACGATTTTATTAAGTCTTTCCGGCCACATCAATCGAAGTCTGACGGCCCAGAATCCGGTGGCGGACGGTTATATGGGTATATGGTACAACACGGGAGACAAAACCGAATACGGTTACAAGTTATCGGGCGGCTTTGCAACATTCGGTTCGAGACATGTCCCTACCGCCATCTATTCTTCTGCTGCAGGCAAAACATTTTTTGTTTACGGAGGCACATCATCACCGGGAGAAAGCTCTCTGAGAATAATGATTTCTTATTTCGATCACAGAACAGGAAAGGTGCCAAAGCCGGTAGTTGTTTTCGACAAGGGAGGAGTAAGGAGCCCTTACGACAATGCATCACTATCCATCGACAGCAAGGGTTTCCTGTGGGTATTCGTCAGCGGGTGGATGAGAACACGCCCGGGACTGGTTTTCAAAAGCGTCACCCCCTGGTCGACTGAAAAATTTGAAGAGGTAATGATTAAGGAGATGTCATTTCCGCAGCCATGGTGGTTTCAGGAAAGGGGATTCCGGCTCCTTTTTTCGAAATACAGGAAAGGCCTCGATCTTTATATTTCGGAAAGTGCTGACGGCCTCGAATGGAGCGGGGACAGGGCGCTGGTTTCAATGGGCGGTACAGGTTATGTTTCTGCAGTAAACAATAACAAAATCTATATTGCCTTCAATTATCACCCGGAGGGAGACTCTGACAGGCGAACCAACCTTTACCTGATTTATTCCGATGATTTCGGAAAGACCTGGAAAAACGCAGAAGGAAAAACCATTCAGACTCCGCTTAGGGATATTAAAAATGAAGCAATGGTGAGAGATTACCTCTCGGAGAAGAAGCTTACATACATCTATGATATTAATTTCGATGGAGATGGAAACCCTGTTATACTTGCCTGCATAGGGGGAAGTGTGATCCCGGGACCTTCGGAGATACCACGTGAATGGGTGGTGGTGAGCAGAACAGGCGGAAGCTGGAGTTTTAGCAGGGTCTGTGAACCCGACAATAACTTTGATGCCGGAACCCTGATTATCGATAAGGATATATGGAAGGTAATAGGACCTTCCGAACCGGGCCCGCAGATTTACGGCGTGGGAGGGGAGATAGCCGTGTGGATAAGCAGGGATAAAGGTAAAACATGGAGTAAGCAGAATGATGTAACATCCGGAAGCCGTTTTAATAATTCTTATGTACGGCGGCCGTTGAATGCCGGCAGGGAATTCTATGCATGGTGGGCCGACGGCGATGCCTATAAATTTTCGGAATCACGAATATACTTCACCGACAAAAGCTTTGGGAAGGTCTGGATGCTGCCCTACAGTATGTCGAAAGATTCTGAAAAACCCATTAGGATAAAATAGTCAGGGCAGGCCGTAAAAACCGGCTGCATTATCATGTAATATCATCCTCGCCACTTTGAGCGCCTCGCCTGAAGTGAAATATCCGTTCATGACTTTTTCTGCCAGCACTTCAGAAATCACCTGCTTTGCCAGGAAATACTCCGCGTAAATGTTTTCAACAATGTTGTAATCACCCCCGAAAGCCATAATCTTGGAAACAGGAACAGTTTCAAGCCACTCGGATAAATACCTCTTGCTGTAGGAGGGAGATATCGCATATACCCAGTTCATGTCGATGTAAACATTCGGAAAGTTCTTTACTATTGCGGATAGCTCCCCGCCAAACGGGTAGCTGCCGTGAAAGAGTACGAAGTTTACGCGGTTATACTTTAAAAAGATATTTGACAAAAGCGCGGGATCGGAGTTCCTGATGTTATTGCCGTTGCCGGATAACAGTCCGGTGTGAATGGCAACCGGTTTATGATATTTGCCGGCAAGTTCCATAAGTTTGTGAAACATGTAATCCTGGAGCGGTTTAGCCTCGTTTAGAGTAATGACAAGTCCTTCATCGCCGGCAGTAAGCCTTCTGAAGACTCTCCTGGCTGAATTTATATCGGGTTCATCGATGCTGAGAGGCCTGTTGTAGGCAACAATTATCTTAACCGCCGCCATACCCTTTTCAGTTCCAGTCACAAATTCCCTCTCCATCGATTTTACAAAATCCTCAAGAGTGAATATCGGCTCGACCTGATTCATGGCAAGAGAATCAATTGTGAATTTGGCTCTTACATTCAGCCAGGGGGTGAACCTTCTGACATATTTTATATAATCCCTGTTCTCTCCAAGGTTTTCGCCATCCTGTATCAGGTATCTGATTCTGCAGGAATCTCTCAGAATTATGTCAAACCAGTTGTTCCTGAAGTTGGCTTCACGTATTTTTTCCGAAAGCCTCTCCACGGTAGTCTCATTTATCTGCCTTATTCCATATAATCTCCGGGCGGCTATCCCGGCAATCCTGTTAAAAGATGTGTTGAAGGAATTGTCCCAAAAAGGTTCAATCCTCTTCCATTTCTGCAAAGGAGAGATGTTGCCGTTGAAGAGCGTATCGAAATATGAGGCGGGCATGCCTGCCGAAATAAGGTCGTTGTAATAGTGATGATTAAGAAGCAGGAAAAAATCCAGTATCTGGGTTCTTCTTAAAAGCGCAGGATTGAGCAGATGCTCATGCGTGTCAATAATTTCAAGGGTGTCGATATAGCCCCTGATTTTACCGTAAACATCTGAATAACCTGCCAGATCCGATGACTGCGGGAATGCAACCTGACATGAAACCGGGAAATAAAAGCATGAAAAGAAAATAATTCTTTTGAACGCAGGGGAAAATTTAAGAAAAGCAGGCATAAAATCCCGGGCTGTTATTATTTCAGGTCACAAAATAGACACAGATTTAAGAGATTCTATTCCGTTATTAACCTTATTTAACTTGTTTTAACTATACACGGATTCTCTCTCTGATAACCTCTGAAAGGGATGATGATTTTTCGCAGGATTTTCCCGGTTCAATGGTTGCCGCCCCCTTTAATCATTACCGGCTGTGTCCATGCAGTTTTACCCTGTCTGTCAGTGACCTCCGCCCTTACGTACAATTCATCGCCATTGAAAAGGTATGATGCATCTTTGCCTGCTTCCGATCCGAGTAATTTTCCGTAACGGCCAAAGAATTTTATGGTGTCTCCGTTTTGTGAGCTGACATGAAAGCTCTTCCCGTCTGTCCTGGTAAAATCCAGTATTACACCTGTGGTGGGGTAGAAGTTGCCCGACCGGATACTCTCAATGATTTCAGACTTTGACAGAGATTTAGCCTTTACCATTATCCAGCCTCTTCCGACCCTCTGTCTGCTGTAATGATTATCATCGGCTGCCACCGCGTATATTATTCTTCCGCCGGGTTCCGACATAACACTGTCCCACAGCGCTATAGATGCCGGAGTATCCAAAAGCCTTCCCCCGTTTACAATCTCAATATGGTTCAGACCGTCTGTTTCAATGAACTCTTTCGCAGTCACAACGGGATCCATAGGATGGTTAAGAACCGGCACTCCTCCTGCCGAGAGTGTCATCGTTACAGCCTCCCTGAGGCTCCTCTCCCCTGAAAGAAACCTGTCAATCCCGAGGGCCGTGACGTGCCTCGACATGCTCAGCTCAAGTCCGCAAATCATTATAAAGTTCTCTTTCGGGCGGCTGAGTCTGTCATAACAGAAAATCTTTCTTTCCAGCAGATGGTTGTTATGTTCCGACAGCAGCAGGAAGTTATATCCTGCTTCCCTGTACCATCTGGCAATCATCGGCACGTCGTTGATTTCATTGTCGTCGGAGTACCGGGCATGTGTATGTGTATTGCCGCGGTACCAGAAATAACCATCACCTGCAGGTATCTGTGCTTCAACAGAAAAAGTGATGGAAAAAACAGTTATTGTCAGAAAAGCTTTTACCGTACAGGCTTTCATGGTGTAACTTTTTAGGAAATTTAATACCGGTTATCCTGTATAAAATTAAACGGTTCGTAATTAAAAATGTTCATCGCCAATGTTATCTCATGCTAAAAAACTTTAATTACCGGGATTTTAATTTGCTTTTAGCCATAAAAAATTAATTTTGGGTTTTTCCTATTACGGGGATTGTATGAAAAAAATTCTTGTTACAGGCGGGTCAGGTTTTGTGGGTTCTCACCTTTGCGAGAGACTCCTGGCAGAAGGGAATTATGTCATTTGTCTCGACAATTTCTTTACAGGCAGGGAGAAAAATATACGGCATCTCAGGAACAACAGGTTCTTCAGGGTACTGGAACAGGACGTAACCGAAAAGATACACCTTGCCTGTGATGAGATTTACAATCTTGCATGTCCGGCATCACCGGTTTATTACCAGCACGACAGTATTAAGACGATAACCACTTCAGTAATCGGGTCCATTAATGCTCTTGAACTGGCCAAGAAGACAGGGGCAAAAATACTGCAGGCATCCACAAGCGAGGTTTACGGCGACCCGCAAGTTCATCCTCAGCATGAAGGCTATCACGGGTATGTGAACATACTCGGACCGCGGTCGTGTTATGATGAAGGGAAAAGATGCGCCGAAACTCTCTTTATCAATTATCACAGGCAGGAAAAAATAAGGGTCAAAATTGTAAGGATATTCAATACCTATGGCCCCAGGATGAGAAGTGACGACGGAAGGGTAGTTTCAAATTTCATCGTTCAGGCCCTGAAGGGAAACGACATTACAATTTTCGGTGACGGCTCACAGACAAGAAGCTTTCAGTACATCGACGACCTGATTAAAGGATTAATCCTTGCAATGAATTCTCCTGATGAGTTCACCGGCCCCGTAAATATCGGCAACCCGGAGGAAATAAGGATTATAGACCTTGCCCAGTCCATAATTAAGCTGACCGGATCACGGTCAAAAATCAGATTCAAACCCCTTCCCCAGGATGATCCAAGACAACGGCAGCCGGATATCTCACTTGCAAGGGCTGTTCTTAACTGGAACCCGGAGGTGACATTAAATTCAGGACTGAAAAAAACTATTGAATATTTCAGAAAGGAGCTTAATCATTGAAATTTTATCTGGCAAAAATATATCTTTAATTAGTTAAACAGGGATAAGGAATTAATGAGAAATAGGTTGATATCCGGTCGGTTAAATAAAAGAAGACCGCTGAGGTGGATTTTTACCGGAGGCATAATAACGTGCGCTCTTTTTCTGATTGCGGCAAAAAAAGTCATTTCGTGGACTTCCACCGATAAATATTGCATGTCGTGCCATATACACCCCTATGCCGAACAGACATGGAGGCCAGGCACCCATTACAATAACAGTTCGGGTGTTGTCACCCACTGTGTCGAATGTCATCTTGCACCTAAAGGCAAAGGGTATCTTTACACCAAAGCAAAACATGGGTTAAAGGACCTTTACGGCTACCTCTTCAAGGACAGTGCGGATATAAACTGGGAATCAAAAAAACTTATTGAGAACGCAAAGAAATTTGTATACGAAGAATCGTGTCTTGAATGCCATCAGAATCTCTTTCCTGTAACACTTTCAAAGGAAGGAAGCGATGCACACCTGTTTTATACACTCAGCAGCGATCCGCCAAGATGCATCAACTGCCACCTTGGTGTCGGGCATTTCGACAGGAGCCTGATCCATGCAAGAGATACCTCCTTCGGTGTAACAAAGAGCGCTGAAGCGGTTGTATTCACCGAGCCTGCGAAAGTCGAAAAGTTTGAAAACTTTACCGAAAAAATTCCGGGTACGGGTGTCTCTTTCAGAATGATCGCCGTGGAGGGAGGAACCTTCAGGATGGGAAGCCCGGACAATGAGCCTCTTCGTGAACCTGACGAGGGCCCTGTAAGGGAAGTCTCCCTTTCACCTTTCTGGATTGGAGAGGTGGAGGTTACGTGGGATGAATACCTGGCGTTTTTCAGGGAGACCTCATCCCAGGGAAGGACTGAGGGGCAGGTAGTGACTAGCAGAAAGGTGGATGCCGTATCAGGGCCGACTCCTCCGTGGGGAGCCCCCGACCAGGGATGGGGCAAGGGTTCCAGACCTGCCATTACCATGACATGGCACGCAGCAAATGTTTACTGCCGCTGGCTCTCAATGAAAACAGGTAAAAAGTACCGTCTGCCCACGGAGGCTGAATGGGAATATGCCTGCAGGGGAGGAACGCAGACACCATACTTCTTTGAAGGCGACCCGAAAAAATTCACTTCAGAGGGTTTCTTTAAGAAGATTTTCAGACCCGATACATCAAACATAGCCTCCTACGTTGTTTACAAGGTTAACAGTTCGTCGCGTACCGCACCTCCCGGACAGGTTAAACCCAATCCGCTGGGCATTAAAAATATGTCAGGAAATGTTGCCGAATTCTGTTCCGACTATTACTCAGAATCAGCATATGCAGCCGACTCTGTAAGGGTTGATCCCCGGGGGCCTTCCGAAGGACAGGAAAGGGTGATCAGAGGAGGTTCGTTCAAAAGTGATGCCCGCGACGTGAGAAGCGCCGCGCGCGATCATACAAAAACAAAAGCATGGCTTACAACCGACCCGCAGATGCCAAAAAGCATCTGGTGGTACTCCGATTGCATTGATGTGGGATTCAGGGTCGTTTGCGAGCCGGACAGCCAGATATTAACGAAGAAATAATAACCATCAGATGAAGAAAATTGACAGAAGAAAATTCATTGGCAACGCGGCAGTGGCAGGGCTCGGCCTTGCGGGAGCTGCTGCACTGATAGAGGGTTGCGGCCGTAAAAAAACCGCCGAACCGGCCGGGCTCCCGCCTGTACTTAGAGGCGCCCCGAAAGGACGGAAGCTCAAAGCCGGACTTGTGGGTGCAGGCGGACGCGGCACGGGAGCTGCCATCAACTTCATAAGCGCAGGACCCGACCTCGAATTAATCGGAGTGGCCGATGTATTCCAGGATAAAATAGATGCCTGCCGCGAAAGATTCGCTTCATTCGGCCTTCCTATTCCTGCAGAAAACTGCTTCACTGGCTTCGACGGATACAAAAAACTGATGGCCATCGAAGAAATTGACGTGGTTATCCTGGCTACACCACCAAGATTCAGACCCGACCACTTCCTTGAAGCCGTCACACAGAAGAAACATGTGTTCATGGAAAAACCTGTTGCAGTCGACCCTACAGGTATCAGGTCAATACTGGCCACAGCCAAAAAAGCCGAGGCAATCGGTATTAACGTTGTTACGGGAACACAGCGCCGTCACCAGGAAGATTATATCGAGACATACAAACAGGTTGCATCAGGTGCCATCGGCAGGATAACATCTGCCAAAGCATACTGGAATCAGGACCATGTATGGTTCAGGCTGAGGGAACCGGGCTGGAACGATATGGAATATATGATCAGGAACTGGAATAACTTCATCTGGCTCTCAGGCGATCATATCCTCGATACCCACGTTCATAATATCGATGTTGTAAACTGGTTCATGGGAAAACACCCCGAAAGAGCCATCGGATACGGCGGCAGACACAGGAGAGTGACTGGCGACCAGTACGACTTCTTCAGTGTGGACTTCGACTATGGTTCAGGAATAAGCTCCCACAGCATGTGCCGGCAAATAGACGGATGTGCAAATGGCACGGGCGAGATAGTAGTCGGTACCGAAGGATATACAAACTGCCAGAACACAATCTGGGATCTCGACGGAAAAATTATCTGGAAATTTGAGTATCCGCCCGATGAAAACGGCAATCCTACTAATTCTCTCAGAATACCTTCATACGTTCAGGAACACATGCACCTTGTATGGGCAATACGGACAGGTAACTATGTAAATGAGGCTGAACAGACTGCCTACTCAACCCTGACAGCAATCATGGGAAGAGAAGCCGCCTATACCGGCAGGCTGGTTACCTGGGATGATATCCTTAAATCGGATTTAAAACTGGGACCTGAAAAAATTGAGATGGGTCCGGTGGACATGAAATTCGAACCACCTGTTCCGGGCTTGCCTGTTCAGGTTTAAATATTAACTTTATACAAACTTAACTGACATGAAAAAAACATCAACCAGAAGGGATTTTGTCAGGAAGTCGGCTTCAGCCCTGGCCGGCTCAGTCATTATCCCTTACATTGTACCTTCTTCATCACTCGGGCTGGGAGGACAGACACCTCCCGCCGACAGGATAGTGATGGGTGTCATCGGAACAGGCTCTCAGGGTATGAGCGATATGAGAGACTTCATGAGGCTCAAAGACCAGGTCCGTTTTGTAGCCCTCTGCGATGTTGATGCCAAAAGACTTGCATCGGCAAAGGATGTGGTCGATAAAACCAACCGCAGCAAAGATTGCCGTACATACGGCGATTACAGGGAGTTCATGGAAAAAGAGAAACTGGATGCGGTTCTTATTGCCCTCCCCGACCACTGGCACGGAATAATCTATTCGGAAGCTGCCAGGAAAAAATGGGATGTGTATGGCGAAAAACCAATATGCAGAACCATCAACGACGGCAAAGTAATAGTAAAAGCCGTAAAAGATAACGGTGTCATCTGGCAAACCGGAAGCTGGCAGCGTTCGCAGGCAAACTTTCACAAGGGAGCCGAGCTGGTAATTAACGGAAGAATAGGAAAAGTAAAATATATTGAAGTGGGCCTGCCCGACGGCGGAAGGGGTATCGGTACCCCGCCAGTGCAGGATGTGCCTGAAGAACTCGACTGGGAGATGTGGCTGGGTCCCGCACTTAAAGTGCCTTACCGCGGCGTCTGTCACTGGAACTGGAGGTGGATACTCGATTACTCGGGCGGACAGCTTACCGACTGGGCCGGCCATCATATCGACATTGCCAACTGGGGCACCGGGCTGGAATATACAGGTCCCGTCGAAATTGAAGGAAAGGGAGTATACCCCGTCGACGGAATCTACAACGCCCCCGTTGAATATGATATACTCTGCAAATATGCCAACGGCATCGAGATGAGAGTGGCTAATTCATCCCGCCTTCCCAAAGGCATGGGAACATGCTGGTACGGAGACCTTGGCTGGCTTCATGTTGACCGCGGAAACCGCATCAGCGCATCCGACCCGAATATTCTGAAGGAGGAGATAGGAGATAACGAAACTCATCTCTACAAGAGTGATAACCATTACCAGAACTTCGTTGACAGTGTCCGGTCGCGCAAGCAGGCAATCGCCCCTATAGAACCCGCATACCGCGCAATATCGGTGGCACTTCTAGGAGAAATCTCAATGACTACAGGTCAGAAAATAAAGTGGGATCCGGACAAGGAGGAAATCATTGATAACCCCACGGCAAGCCGCCTCCTGAGCCGCCCTTACCGCAAACCGTGGACATTGCCAACAGTTTAATTGACCAGCCATGAAAAAGATAAAATATTTCATTTTAACAGCAGCAGCTCTTGCACTAATCGCAGGAGGATGCCGGAAAAGCACTCAGTATGCTGCTCTCATCGTCACCGGTCAGAATACAATCGACTGGCAGACAAGCAGTACACTGCTTAAACAGATACTCGAAGAATCAGGTCTCTTTAAGGCTGAAATTGTCAATTCCCCAGATGCAGGTGGAGATATGACCGGCTTCCGGCCAAAATTTTCCAAATATGATGTTGTCGTTCTTAATTATTCGGGCGACCAGTGGAGCGAAAACACAAAACAGGATTTTGCCGGATACGTAAAAAACGGGGGAGGTGTTGTAGTGTACCATGCCGCATCATCTGCCTTTCCGGGATGGAAAGAGTATGAGGAAATATGCGGCCTGACGGGATGGGGAGACCGCTCCGAAAAGACCGGACCATATGTCTACTTTAACCGGGCCGGCAGAATGGTTGTCGATTCCACACCGGGGCCGGCAGGATGGTACGGAAAGACACGCGATTTTGAAGTAAGAATGAGAAACCCCGGGCATCCCGTCACAAAAGGTCTGCCTGTCAGGTGGATGCACCCGGACGACCTTCTGTTTGCACGCCTCAGGGGACCGGCAGGGAATATAGATGTTCTCGCTACTGCCTTCTGCGATACAACAGGCGGGGGAACAGGCAGGGAAGAGCCTGTTATGATGGCAGTTACATACGGTAAGGGAAGAGTATTCCATACCACACTGGGATTCCCTTCAGGTGATGAGAATATTGCCCTCAAATGCGCAGGATTCATCACAACACTGCAGCGCGGTGCAGAGTGGGCCGCTTCAGGAAAGGTAACACAGGAAGTGCCGCCCGACTTCCCGAGCGCAGCTGCAATATCCGTCAGACCAAACCTGAAGATCCGCACACTCGATGAGAATATTGAAGGTCTCGGAGAATACGATATCGGCAAAAGCACCAGGTTCTATACAGGAATACAGGAAGAGATACGGAGGGCTGCAGGCGACAAGACAAAACTCCTTGAGATCGAAAAGAAGCTTACAGAACTGCTTAATAACCCTTCTGCAACAGTTGAGGCAAAGAAGCTGGTCCTCAGGGAGCTGAGCTGGATTGGAACAGATTATTCGCTTCCGGCCATCAAAAAGCTTCAGGCTGTTCCGGAACTGAAGGATGAGGCTGATTTTGCCATTGAACGATTGGGAGCTAATTAGTTTTTAGTATGTTGTCGGTAGTAATACCTGTTTTTAACGAGGAGCAGGTACTTGAAGAACTGATTAAACGGACAGTACCTGCAATCGAATCGTTTATAGCCGATTATGAGATTATTTTTGTAGACGACGGCAGCACCGACAACACCCTCGGAATCCTGCTCGGACACAGGAAGGCCAATCCGAAAATTAAAGTACTTGCCCTCTCACGAAATTTCGGGCACCAGGCTGCATATACTGCAGGACTTGAGCATGCCTCGGGCGACCTTGTCGCTATGATGGACGGAGACCTTCAGGATCCGCCTGAAGTGCTATCCGATATGTACAATCTTATACGGAAAGAGGGATTTGACGTTGTCAGTGCAAGAAAATCATCCAGAAAGGGGAACCGTATGAGAAACCTGTACATGCAGCTTTTTCACAGGCTTTTCGGAAAGGTCGCCGGGCTCGGTGATATCGGCAATGCCGGAAATTTTTCAATGATGACGCGAAAGGCTGCAGATGCTCTCTTATCCGTCAGGGAGAATATAAGATATCTGCCGGGCATCAGGTCATTTATCGGTTTCCGCCAGGGATTTGTTGACTTTGTCCGCGACGAACGGTTTTCGGGCAAACCGAAAATGACATTCCTGAAACTGCTCCGCCTTGCCGGTGATGCAATATTCTCTTTCTCAAAATTTCCCCTGAGGCTTTGTTTTTTCCTGGGTCTGACAGGCGTTATTGTTTTTCTGGCTGCAGGAATTTATGTGCTCGTTGCAAAAGCAATGCACATTGCCGTGCCGGGTTGGTCTTCAACCCTCCTGAGTATCTATTTCCTTGGTTCCATCCAGCTTGTATTCCTGGGGATCATCGGGGAGTATGTCTACCGGACTTACAAGGAATCACAGAACAGACCGGTATATTTTGTAAAGAAGTTTTACGGCGGAACAACCGCTGACTGATGGAGAGTAAAAGACAAAAGCTCATTTTTACTGCTCTGGCCCTGATCCTGCTTGCAATCATGACTGCCGGAAGCAGAAAGGCGGGCGTGAGCTGTGATGAGGTATTGCACTATAACCATTCGGTATCGGTAAATAATTATTATTCAAGTGGCGGCAAAGACCTTACATGCCTCAACACACCCGGAACCCATCTGAAATATTACGGTCAGTCGTATGATAATTTTACCACCCTGTTAATAAGGACCTTCGGGATTAACGACATATATGGTTTCCGTCATCTTATGGCCACGCTCGCCGGTTGGCTTTCGATTCTTCTTGCCTCCCTGCTTGCGTGGAGAGTGGCCGGGTTCAACGCGGGAGTAACGGCACTGCTGCTTTTTGCGGTTTCACCCACTTTCCTCGGCCATTCCCAGAATAACCTCAAGGATATTCCCTTCGCCCTCGGATATCTGGCAGGAATTTATTCCATAATCAGGTTTCTCGCCTCAGAAAAAAGAATGCCTGCCGGCGAATCGGTGATCCTGATCCTGAGCATTGCTTTCTGCATGAGCATCAGGGCAGGAGGGATGCTGCTCATCTGCTACCTGTACCTGTTCTTCTTCGTTAAAGTGGCAATTGATTACATTAACGGTTTAAGAATTGGTATAAAGAAACAGGCGGAGCGGCTGGCACTGATAACCCTCATCTCAGCCGCTGCCTGGTTATTAAGCGTGCTTTACTGGCCGTATGGTCTGCAGAATCCTGTCCTAAACCCGGTCAGGGCGCATCTGCTGATGAGCAGATTCCCGCTCACTTTCCGTGAGATTTTCGAAGGGAGCTTCGAATGGACCGATTATATGCCATGGTATTACCTTCTGAAATACCTGCTTGTAACCTTACCCCTTTCAGTGCTGGCAGGAGCAGCGCTCTTTCCGGTTAGATTGAGGGAAGCGGCCGGGAAGGATAAAATTCTGCCATGGAGTCTTATACTTTTTTCGGTGCTCTTCCCTGTTATTTATGAAATAATAACAAAACCAAATATTTACAGCGGCTGGAGACAGTTCCTGTTTCTTTATCCCGGTATCGTGATAATTGCTTCAGCCGGCATAACAAGTTTTATTACAACAGACCGGGTCCGACGTTTTAAGCCTCTGATAATATTCGTTTTTGTCATGCTTTCCGTCCATCCCGCAAAGTATCTGATCAGCAATTACCGTTATGCTTATCTCTATTTCAATGAGCTTGCAGGAGGGGTAAAGGGGGCTAACGGGAAATATGAAACGGATTATTATTTCATCGGCCAGTCCGAAGCAGCCGGATGGCTGATTAATCATCTTGAGAAAAAAGGTATCGCCGACACAGTTGTCGTTGCCTCGAATTTTTCGGCCGAATGGTATTTCCGGAATATGCCCCTGGTAAAAAATATTTACCTGCGAAATGAGGAGAGAAGTTGTTATGACTGGGATTATTACCTCTCCACCAACAGGTATATTCTGCCGTTCAGGCTCAGGGAGAATCACTGGCCTCCCGGAAATTCATTATACGTGGCGAAAGCAGGGGGCGCACCTGTTTGCGCGGTAATAGAAAGGAAAACAAAGGATGACTATTTCGGTTTTAAAGCGCTGGAAGAAAACCGTTATGATGAGGCTGAAGATCTTTTTGAAAGAGCTCTCCGGACTGAAAAGGGAGATGAAATGATTTTTTATAATTTTGCAGTCGCCCTGAACAGGTCGGGAGATTCCTTAAGGGCCGATTCTGTTCTGAAGAAATCTCTTGAAGTAAACCCGTTCTTTGAACCGGCACTGATGTATTCGGGGATCATCTCGGCCCGCAGGGGAGAAGATGACCGGGCCGGCGGATATTTCAGAAGGCTTATTGAATTCAACAGGAAATATTCTGAGGCTTATGTGGAACTTGCCCGGCTTGCCGGCAGAAAAGATCCTGCCGGGGCACGAAGTATATTGCGGCAGTGCCTCAGGGTCAATCCCGCATACAAACCTGCAGTGGAGGCGCTGGCAGAACTCTGCAGGGAATCAGACCCGGAGATGGCCGGGAAATATGACAGCATTGCAAAAAAACTGAAATAAAAATGATTAAATAAACATGATTATGAGAAGAACACTTTTAACGTTATCACTTGCTGCAGCTTTGGCTGCCGGTAATTTCTGTTTTGCCGCAGGTCAGGAAGAGCCAAAACCGAAAAAAGATTCGGTTAATATGGATACTATCGCCAAACCGACCTTTTACTACGCCATTGAAGATGAGAAGAAAGCCCCTGCAGAAGGAAAGAAAGGAGCCGCCAGCAATGTGGTGCTTGTTGCAGCAGCCGTTGTTATTGTGGCCGGAATCGTCATTGCCTTCGTCAGGAAAAAGAAATAGGCGGTAAAAAATAAAAAACCCTGAACGGAAAACTCCATACAGGGTTTATATTGTTGGAAGTACTGATTGTCAGGATAATATCTTCCTGCAGAACTCAACACATTTTTTAACTTCCTTTACGGCGTCCGAACCGGCAGGAACGGGATATTCCAGTTCGATGTCGACGTTGATTGGCCATTTCTCTTTCTTCAGCAGCAGGAGGACATCGGCAATCGGGGTTTCACCCAGTCCCCATTCAACATTGGTGTTTGCAGGGTTCGATTTCGGTCCAGTTTTGTCCTTCATGTGAATGGTAGCAATCCTGTCGTGGTATTTCTTTATAATCTCGTTGGGGTGAATGCCGGTCGAGCCGAAGAAATGACCTGCATCGAAGTTCATCATCACGGCGGGCGATACGTTCAGGAATGTGTCGTAGGTAAAGCCGGGAGTGGCAAACTGCATGTGATTGTGGAATATAGCCATCATTCTGTGCTTTTCGGCAAAGGGAGCCAGTCGCTTTACCGCTTCCTCACCGATTTCGTCGGTCACTCCCATGGCGCCCATGGCCTTTGCCGTTCTGAAGGCATAATCAATCTCTTCATCCGACCACCGGTAGGGGGAGAATTTTACGATATGTACCCTGATGCCTGCCTGGTCGAACATCTTTTTGGCCTGTTTTACTTTTTCGGGGGGAAGGGAGGTTCTCCATTTTTTAAGGTCCTCGTTGTATTTTGCTGTTGCAGCTTCGCGTTCCTTTGCAAGCCTGGCCCTCTCTTCCTGTGACAGGTTGGTCTGGTTCCGTGCGTTCTGCCCGGCGGCTGTATTCTGCGGGGCTCCGAGAAACGATTCAAGATCATTGCTCATCAGCTCGATTGAACTGATACCGGCCTCCCTGCAGTAATTAATGATATTTTCGACACCTCCGGGCATACTGCGCCAGCTGTAGGTTATTGCTCCTATCTGCACTCCTCCGAACTTTGAGCCGGGTCGCGGCATTCTCTTCTGCTGGTCAGCAGCAAAAGCGGATGGCGAAAAAATAACTGCAGAAGCGGCTGCCAGCGAAGTGCCCAGAAAATCGCGCCTCGAAAGAATTCTCCTGGTTGTTTGTGGTTTCATAAAAGTGAAATGTTTTTACGGATAATGTTTTAAGTGTATCAGAGTTTCTTCCACACGTTGCCGTCCCGGTTGGAGTTTACAACGCTATGGATGAACTTCATGCCCCTCACGCCGTCGTGCACGGTCGGAAATTCGCCGGGGAAGAACTTTTCGCCCCTTATTGATTTAGCCATTCCCCTGTAAATATTTGCCACAGCCTCGTAGATGCCTTCCGGGTGTCCGCACGGCATTGTATGGCTTTTCTCGGCAAACTCGGAATTGTAGCCATGAGCCGGTTTAAGAACCTTCACAGGTTCGGAATCGGTGAGCAGGTAAAGGTAGTTCGGATTTTCCTGGGCCCATTTGAGGCTTGCCTTTGAACCGTACACTGCAAGGGTTATATTGTTTTCCTCGCCTGTTGCCACCTGGCACGACCTTATCACTCCTTTCAGCTTTGGATTTTCGAAGCGAAGTAGTACAGTACCGTCAAGATCCATCGTGAAGTCATCTTTTATGGGATTAAGGTCGGAAAGGACCTCTTTGATCTCAAGACCGGTTGTGTACTCGATAAGGTTAAAGGCATGAACACCTATGTCGCCCATGCAGCTGCTGACGCCGGACATGGCAGGGTCGAATCTCCACACGCCTGTTATCCTGCTGCCTGCCCCGTGGATTATTGAGTTAACCCATCCCTGGTAGTACTGTGCGTCAATTCTCTGGATGGTGCCCAGCATTCCCGACCTTATCATTTCGCGCATCTGCCTTACCATCGGATAGCCGGTGTATGTATGGGTAAGGGCGAAAGTGAGTTTCTTCTGGTTAACCAGCTTTTCAAGTTCCTCGGCTTCTTCAACGGTCATTGTCATGGGTTTTTCGCACATTACATGGAAACCGTTTTTAAGCAGCAGGCTTGCAAAGGGAAAGTGCAGGTAATTTGGTGTTACAATGGCCACGGCCTTCATCCTGTCTTCTTCAGGGCGTGCAAGTTCTCCTTTTACCATTGCCTCAACACCCGGATAGCACCTGTCGGGAGCTATTCCTTCCGATGCGGCGAATTCTTTGCTCTTTTCGTAGTCCGAGTCAAAGACGCCGCCCACGAGTTCAAAATCGTTGCAGATTCTCGAAGCGCGACGGTGGGCATCACCTATAAAGGCTCCTTTCCCTCCGCCGATCATTCCCAGTTTTATTTTTTTCATATCTTTTTAATTTCTTCGGGTTTTACATTGATGTTTTATGCCGGTCTCCGGTACTATTTCTTTTCGAATGCTGCGTCGAAAGCAACCGCCGACGGAGGGAAGTCCATCTTCCTGACGAAAGCGGCGGCCTCTTTTGCCCCGAATTCCCTGTCCATCCCGCTGTCTTCCCATTCCACCGAAAGAGGACCTTTGTAACCAATCCTGTTAAGTGCCCTTATCACCTCCTCAAAATTGATTTTGCCTCTGCCGAGACTCCTGAAATCCCAGTATCTGCCTTTGGAACCGAAGTCGGTATGCCCTCCGAAAACTCCGGCATCCACAGGCACATCCGACCAGTAAACATCTTTCATGTGGGAATGGAAAATCCTGTCGGCAAAAGTGAAAATGAATTTGACGTAGTCGACTCCCTGGTACCCGAAATGGGACGGGTCGAAGTTGAATCCAAATGCAGGGTGATTGTTAATTGCCTTAAGGGCTCTTTCCGCCGAGGGTATGTCAAACGCTATTTCGGTTGGATGAGCTTCAAGGGCGAATTTCACGCCGAGCTGTTTAAACCTGTCGAGAATGGGAATCCATTTCGCGGCAAAGTCGGCATAGCCTTCGTCAATCATTGCCTGAGTGACAGGAGGAAACGAATAGATCAGATGCCAGATGGAGCTTCCCGTGAATCCGTTGACCACTTCCACTCCGAGGCGTGCAGCAGCTTCAGCCGTCTTAATCATCTCCTGAGCGGCTCTCTGGTTTACCTTTTCCGGGTAGCCGTCAGCCCATATGTAATCGGGCAGAATGCTTTTATGCCTCTGGTCAATCCTGTCGCATACAGCCTGACCCACGAGGTGGTTTGAAATGGCGTAAACCTTCAGGCCGTATTTCGCCAGAAGGTCTTTCTTTGCCTTGCAATAGGCGGCATCAGCCTTGTTTACCTCGAAATGGTCGCCCCAGCATGCAAGCTCCAGTCCGTCATAACCGAAATCCCTGGCTTTTTTACAAAGCTCCTCAAGCTTAAGATCGGCCCACTGGCCGGTGAATAATGTAACAGGTCTGTTCATCTTTATGGTTTTTAGGTTTGTAAGTTATCTGTATCCGGTTGATAAATTCAGTCTTTTTTATAAACCCGCGTTTATTAACTGCTGTAAAAAGTAATCCGCCATCGTTTCAGGGCCGGCAGGCATTCTCATATTTCAGGTCCGCCGGTTTATATTCACATCCCTCTGCCGGTTTTTTATTTTCAATTTCCTTCCTTTTCTGTATCTGCATTCCGGCCTTTATAGCTCTCTGATCCAGATATTTCTGAAAGATACAGGGTTAGTGTGGTCCTGCAGCGTCAGCGGCAGCTTCGGTTCATGATATTTGTATTCAGGTTTTCCGATGAATACTGTCGGGCCCTTCAGTTCAACATGATTCTGGATAAGCACGCCGTTATGGAATACCGTTATATAGCCTGGTGTTTTAAGAGACTTGTCTTCGTTGAACCTGGGAGCCGTGAAAACAATATCAAAAGTCTGCCATGTTCCAGGAGGGGTGCTGGCATTGACAAGGGGTATATGCTGCTTATAGATCGATCCGGCCTGGCCGTTATAGTACGTCTCATTTTCCCATGAATCGAGCACCTGGACTTCGTAAAGACCCATAAGAAACACGCCGCTGTTTCCGCGGCCCTGGCCCGATCCGGAAACTTCGGAGGGTGTCCTCCATTCAACATGCAGCTGACAGTCACCAAATGATTGCCTCGTCTGAATTACCCCGCCTCTCGGCGTAACGGTAAGAGAATCCTCTGTTTTCCATTTTATGGGATTCCCCTTTGAATCCGACCATTTCTCGGCATCCCCGGCCGAACGGTAAAGTATTATGGCGTCGGAAGGAGGCATGTTGCACCCTCCCGGAGTGACCATCTCCGGCTTTCTCGACCAGTCTTCTGTTTCTTCGGGCTTCATCTGAACCTGGGAAAAGAGATCTGACCCGATTATCAGCAATGCTGCTATTGCAAAGAGCTTTCTCATAATTTATTGATTTACTACGGTTTATAGATTATATGACAATGTATGGTAATTTTCCGGACCGTTTCAGGGCACTCGTTGCTTTTAAATCAGATTTAAAAATACAAGTTTTATATTTCTCTTCCCCTCTGTTGAAGGAATTTTTTAATTTAGTCCATTATTAAAACACCCTGGCATTATGACTATAAAAAGTAAAATAAATAGTGTTGTTATTACACTTATATTAATGACATCAGGGATATCTGCCTTGTCGCAGGGCACTGTCAGAAGTGAACTCAATTTCAACTTCGGATGGCAGTTTTTCAGGGGTGATAAGCCGGGGTGGGAGTCGCCCGCTTTCGACGATTCAGGATGGAGAACCGTTGACCTCCCTCACGACTGGAGCATCGAAGGGCCCTTCAATGCGCAATGGGCCAGCGGAACCGGATATCTTCCCGGAGGCATAGCATGGTACCGGAAGAGCTTCACGATACCGGCCGCATGGAAAAAAGGCAGGACATTCATCCTTTTTGAAGGTGTTTACAACAACAGTGAAGTGTGGATTAACGGGACCAGCCTTGGCAAAAGGCCGAACGGTTATATCTCCTTTTATTACGACATTACACCATATCTGATCAGCAAAAAAACGAACGTCGTTGCTGTAAGGGCGGATCATTCAAAATTCGCCGACTCCCGCTGGTATACCGGCTCGGGTATATACAGAAATGTTAAATTGATACATGTTCCCGATTTGCATGCTGAAATATGGGGTGTTTTTTACACAACACCGGTTGTTTCGGACGATAAAGCTGAAATGAATATTGAGGTGAAGGTTGTGAATAAAGGCAAAGACAGGAAGACGGACTTTGAGGTAACCAACAGACTTTATGAAGGCAATAAACTTGTCGGCACTTCATCATCAAGGCAATCAACGGGTGCAGGGATGGAAAGTGTTGTCAGCCAGAAGATTGAAATAGAAAAGCCTCAGTTGTGGGACACTGATAATCCTTTCCTGTACAGGCTGGTAACAACAGTAAGCGGAAGGGGATTCCATGATGAAGTGACCACAATGGCAGGAATAAGATATTTCAGGTTTGACCCCGAAAAGGGATTCAGTCTCAATGGCCGGGCAATGAAGTTAAAGGGAGTCTGCCTCCATCATGATGCCGGGGCTCTTGGTGCTGCAGTTCCGCGCCGGGAAACCGAAAGAAGGCTTTTATTATTAAAGGAATTGGGGTGCAATGCAATCAGAACCAGCCATAATCCGTATTCTCCCGATTTTCTTGACCTTTGCGACAGTCTCGGATTCCTTGTGATAAATGAGGCTTTCGATGAATGGGAACTGCCTAAGAAGAAATGGGTTGAAGGATGGAACCGCGGTACTCCCTCAAAGTATGGATATGCAGAATATTTTAATGAATGGGCCGTAAAGGATCTTACCGGTTTTATCCTCCGCGACAGGAATCATCCATCGGTAATCATGTGGAGCATCGGAAACGAAATAGACTATCCCAACGATCCCTATTCTCACCCGGTTCTCGGCACCGAAGCCAATCCGCAGACATCTGCAAAATATGATCCTTCGCTTCCCGATGGTAACCGTCTCGGCGAGATTGCAAGGCTGCTTGTTTCAACAGTCAGGAAATATGATGCCTCTAGGCCTGTAACTGCAGGGCTTGCCTCAGCCCTGATGTCTAACGAAACCGGGTATGCCGCCGCCCTTGATGTGGCGGGATACAATTACCAGGAGTTCAGATATGCCGGCGACCACGAAAAGTATCCCGCACGGCCTCTCTACGGCAGCGAAAACGGGATGAGCCTCGAGGCGTGGAATGCTGTCGTTGAAAACGACTATGTGGCCGGCCAGTTCCTGTGGACAGGTATAGAATACCTTGGCGAGGCGGGGCAATATCCCTCCAGGCACAGCACTTCAGGTCTTATTGACCTTGCGGGAAACAGGAAGCCTGAGTTCTTCTTCCGTCAGAGTCTCTGGAGCAGCAAACCAATGGTGTGGATCGGCACAACCTCAAGAGCGACAGGCCCTGAAACATCAAATATATGGGCTCACAAACGGGTCGAACCGGTATGGAAATACAATGAAGGACAGATGATCAGTGTTAACGCATTCACAAACTGCGATGAGGTTGAACTATTTTTAAACGGCAACTCTCTGGGTACAAAATATCTGAAAGATTTCACGAACCGGACAATCTCCTGGGATGTTCCGTACGAAGCAGGCGAGCTGAAAGCTGTCGGGCGCAAGGGAGGCGTGATACTCGCCGAAAGCATTCTCAGATCGTGGTCTGAGCCTGCCGCAATTAAGGCTATGTGCGATGCTATGGTCATAAAGGCCGATCGCACCGATTTATCAAGGATATATGTGACTGTGGTTGATAAAAACGGCAACCCCGTTTACGATGCCGCCAATGAAATATCCTGCGAAATTTCGGGCCCTCTCCGCCTCCTTGGAATGGAAGATGCCAATCCCCGGAATACCGAAGATTATAAGGATAACAGGCAGAAGTCCTACCACGGAAAGCTTCTTATCTACCTGCAATCCCTCGATACCCCGGGGAAAGCCAGCGTTAAAATATCAGGTGAAGGACTGAACAGCCTCACCTTCACAATTGATGTGGTTAAATAATTTGAACCTGTTCTATTTCTTGTCGTAAACGTTGGTGGTCTTCATCTCTCCGTTAGGAGTTGTCATAATGGTTTCAACCGAGAGAGTCTTGTCAGCTTCATTAAGCTTCCAGTTTTCCGTTGAGTTGAACTGCATCGACTGACCGTCCATTTCAAACGACATTGAGTGGCTGAATATTAGGGTTTTGGAATCGGGCGACCATTTCACAACAGTTTTCCGCTTGTTGTCACCAAACATGGTGTTTATGCACTCCTTGCCGTCGAGGGTAAACTTGTCGGTTGTGGTCATTTCCCCGTCCATGCCCGGAGATGTCCTCTGAACTGTAAGATCATTGCCGCTTTGAGTTACAACAAGTTTTGACGGGGCAAACCTGAATCCTCCTTCAGAGGCCGGACTCTTGGATTCATTGAAGGTCCATGTGCCTGAAAAGTTTACTCCCTGTGCATTGCCCTGAACGCCTGCCAGCAGCAAAAATGCAGCCACTAAGCTTAAAAATAATCCGGTTGATTTCATTTTTTTAAAATGTTTAAAATTAGAATATGGTAAAATTACTTTTTTTTATTCCGCAAATTTTATAGAAATCATTTATAAAATATTACTTTTCGGGCAACTGTTGCGGAATTTAATATATGAGATTTAATTTCCTGTTATTCCTGCTGGCATGCAGCTCCGTATATGCACAGCAGCAGAACCTTAAAGCTGACATAACCGTTGATTTGTCATCAGAGATCGGGTCATTCAGCAGGGCGTGGGCATGGTTCGGTTACGACGAACCCAATTACACGTATATGAAAGACGGAAAAAAACTTCTGTCGGACCTGGCAGCATTAAGCCCTGTGCCTGTATATGTGCGAACGCATAATCTTCTGACGTCAGGCGACGGGACTCCCGCCCTGAAATGGGGTTCAACAAACGTTTATTCCGAAGATGCAAACGGAAACCCTGTTTACAACTGGCAGATCATTGACCGGATATTTGATACATGGATTGAACGGGGCATGAAACCTCTTGTCGAACTTGGCTTTATGCCTGAAGCGCTTTCTTCAAAGCCGCAGCCTTACAGACATTTCTGGAAACCCGGTGACCCATATGACGATATTTACACAGGCTGGTCGTTTCCTCCGGAGGATTACGGAAAATGGGCCGCACTTATATATAATCTGGTTACCCATTTTGTTGAAAAATACGGTGAGGCGGAAGCCGGAACATGGCTGTGGGAGCTATGGAATGAACCCGATATTAAATACTGGGGAGGAACATTTGATGAATACTGCAAACTGTACGATTACACAGCCGATGCCGTTAAGAGGGCTTTCCCTTCAGCCAGGATCGGCGGGCCCCATACGACAAACCCGGGAAGCCGGAATGCCGGCCAGTTCCTCGAAAAATTTCTGAATCACTGCGATACGGGAATAAATTACGCTACTGGCGGCAGGGGAGCTCCTCTCGATTTTGTCGCTTTCCATGCCAAAGGCGCACCTGTTTTCCGCGATGGGGTCGTAAGGATGAACATGGGTGTTCAGCTGAGAAATGTCAGCAGGGGATTTGAAATTGTGGCCTCACATCCCAGGTTCAGCATGCTGCCGGTAATAATCGGCGAGTGTGATCCCGAAGGATGCGCTGCCTGCGGTATGGATGTCTACCCTCAGAACGGCTACAGAAACGGTACCATGTATTCCGTTTATACAGCTTCTTCTTTTGCAAAAATATTCGACCTGGCAATTCACCATAATGTGAACCTGACCGGCATTGTATCGTGGTCGTTCGAGTTTGAAGACCAGCCATGGTTTCACGGTTTCAGAGACCTGTCTACAAACGGGGTGGGTAAACCGGTCCTTAACGTATTCAGAATGTTCGGTATGATGGATGGCACAAGGGTAGCTGCACATTCAAATCTGGGGTCGGGATATGAAAGTATTATTGAATCAGGTGTAAGGGGAGATGTACCCGATATCGGAGTGCTCGCCTCAAAAAGAGAAAAGAGTGCTTTTGTAATGATCTGGAACTACCACGATGATGACGTCAAAGCCCCCGGCACTCCTTTTGAAATTTTAATTAAACCGGTTCCTTCGGCAAAGGTTACTGTGAGGGAGTACCGGATCGACAGTGAACATGGCAACTCTTTTGAAGCCTGGAAGAAAATGGGATCTCCACCTGACCCGTCTCCCCGGCAAATAAGAATGCTTGAGGAGGCAGCAACGTTAAAGCCTGCCGCAAAACCACAGAAATTAAAAGCCGAATCGGGAAAAGTCCTGGTGTCAGGATCAATTCAGCGCCAGGGCGTAAGCCTGTTCGAAATAAAATGGTAGAAACAGTATGTATTTGAAAAAACAATTCCCTGCATGAATGATCCGGGATGGACATAAAACCTGTTCTATATTGAAAAACAACCATGTTACATTAAATATTAACCAATAAAATCAAAAATGAAAACAAGAACATTTAATTCTCTGACGCTGATTGCCTTTGCCTTAACGATGATGGCATTTGCGGTGAGTTCCTGTTCAACACGGGAAAAAGGAAAGAATATCGGGCTTCAGCTCTATTCGATCCGCGATTCAATTAAAAAAGACGTACCCGGGTCGATCCGGAAGGTGGCCGGAATGGGCTACAGGTTTGTGGAACCGGCAGGCTACGCCGGAGGCAAATTCTATAATCTTTCACCCGAAGAATTTAAGGCGCTTTGCCTTAAAAACGGCATGAATGTTCTCAGTTCCCATACCGGACGTCCGGCCCCGGCTCCCGAAGACTGGGATGCTGCCATGGCGTGGTGGGATACTTGCATTGCCGCTCATCTGGCAGTGGGAGCAAAATATATCGTACAGCCGTCGATGGGAAGGGATGCCTACGAAAGCCTTGAAGGAATAAAAAGGTATTGCGACTACTTCAACGCAGTGGGAGAAAAATGCAACAAGGCCGGCATACGGTTTGGCTATCATAACCACAGCAGGGAGTTTACGACAATTTTCGACAGCACTGTCGTCCTGTATGATTTCATGCTTCAGAATACCGACCCTGAGAAAGTGTTTTTCCAGCTCGATCTTTACTGGTGCGTCGAAGGCGGTGCCGACCCCGTGGATTATTTTGCAAAATATCCCGGACGGTTTGAATTATGGCACATCAAGGATGAGGCCGAACTCGGGGCAAGCGGTAAGATGGATTTTGAGAAAATATGGAAATCGGCCGGGGTTTCGGGTATGAAATACGGCATTGTGGAAGTGGAAAAATATAATTATGACCAGTTTACAAGCTGCCGGATGAGTCTCGAATTCCTGAATAATGCAGGCTATGTTGTAATGCCTCTGTAAAACCTTTTTAAAAATACACAATGTCAAAATATCTGACTGCAGGAATACTAATCTCCCTTATGCTGATTCAGGCCTGTAACAAACCTTCAGGCATGCCGTCTCAGGGTACTGAACGGCTGACTGACTGGGTCGATCCCTTCATCGGTACCGGTTTTCACGGCCACACCTTCCCGGGTGCGGCATACCCCTTCGGACAGGTGCAGGTCAGTCCCGACAACGGAACACAGGGCTGGGACTGGTGCTCGGGGTATCATTATTCCGATTCGGTGATTGCCGGTTTCAGCCATCTGCATCTTTCCGGTACGGGTATCGGCGATCTGTGCGATATATCATTTCTGCCGCTAAACTGCGAACCCGAAATCCGGAAAGGTGAAAGCAACCGTGACTTTCTTAAAAGATATTCGGCTAAATTCAGTCATGCAAATGAATATGCCGAACCGGGTTATTACTCCGTCAGACTCGGCAATGACATAAAAGTTGAAATCACTGTTACGGAAAGAGCAGGCTTTCAGAAATATGTTTTCCCCGAAGAGGGACCGAAAAACCTTCTGATAAACCTTGGCTTTGCCATTAACTGGGATAAACCCTACAAAACGGAGATTTCGATTGCCGACAGCTTCACCGTGACCGGGGTAAGATTGTCACAGGGCTGGGCAGAGGATCAGCATGTATTCTTCGCAACAAGATTCTCGGAGCCGGTAAAATCATGGAGTGTCACTGAAATAGGAGGGAAGGCGCGATCGGCAGGCATTTTCAGGTTCGAAGCAAAAGAATTGCTGGTAAAAACAGCCCTGTCGTCGGTGAGCATTGAGAATGCGATTGCAAACCTCGAATCATCTGCACCCGGATGGGATTTCGGAGCCGTTAAGGCTGCGGCCTCCGATGCATGGGAAAAGGAATTGTCAAAGATCACAATCAAATCCCCCGACAATGATCAGAAAAAAATATTCTATTCAGCCCTGTATCACACAATGATTGCTCCGGCGCTCTTCTCAGATGAAAACGGCGAATTCAAGGGTGTTAAGGGAGATGTGCAGAAAGCTGAGGGGTATAAAAGATATACAGTGTTCTCATTATGGGATACTTACAGGGCTCTCCATCCGCTCTTCACAATCATTCAGGGCGAAAGGGTAAACGATATGGTTAAGTCGATGCTCGATCACTATCGTCAGACCGGCCTGCTCCCGGTTTGGGAACTGGAAGGTAACGAAACATTCTGCATGGTGGGCAACCATGCAATATCCGTGATTGCGGAAGCTGTGATGAAAGAGATCGGCGATTTTGACCGCGAAGTGGCTTTTCAGGCAATTAAGGCTTCATCGTTATACGACCGCGATGGCATGAGGCTCTACGACAGCCTCGGGTACATTCCGGCCGACATAATCCGGCAGTCGGTTGCAAAGCAGCTCGAGATAGCCGTTGACGACAGGGCGGTAGCCCTTGTTGCTGAAAAGCTCCGTAAACACGAGGATGCGATATATTTCTATAAACGGTCCCAGAGTTACAGTAATCTGTTTGATCCCGAAACCGGCTTCTTCAGGGGTAAAAAATTATCGGGAGAATGGACAACGCCATTCGATCCCCTTTATTCAAAACATGAAGGCAGCGACTATACGGAGGGAAATGCCTGGCAGTACCTCTGGCTGGTGCCACACGACGTGGAAGGCCTTACAGAACTGCTCGGCGGAAAGGAAAAGTTTGCAGACAAACTTGACCAGATGTTTGCCCTCAGCGAAGGAGTCAGGGGAGAGGAGGCTTCGGCCGATATAACCGGACTGATAGGGGCATACGCTCACGGAAATGAGCCCGGCCATCATACCACTTTCCTTTTTAACTACGCTGACAGACCCTGGCGCACCCAGGAGCTTAACAGGATAATACAGACAACCATGTATAAAAACTCCCCGGATGGACTCATCGGCAACGAGGACTGCGGCCAGATGTCTGCATGGTATATCCTGAGCGCCATGGGTTTCTATCCGGTCTTCCCTCCCGATATGAAATACCAGCTGGGCTCTCCTATTGTAAGAGAAGCCGTAATAACGGTCGGCCCCGGGAAATACTTCATTGTAAAAGCCCCAGGCGCATCCGTTGAAAACAAATATGTGAAACGGGTCAGACTTAACGGAAAAGTGCTGGACCGGACATATATTACCCACGATGAAATAATGGAGGGAGGTTTACTGGAGTTCACCATGGGCAGATCAAGGTAAGCAGGATAAGTCGTCAAAGCACAAAGGATAATGACCCTCAGAGAGAGATAAAACCAAAATGTTCCCAGGCAGACGCGATGACATAATTTAACATTTTTTATTCATTATTCAGGTGACTTTTAATTAAATTTAACCGGCCTAAAACCTCACTATCCATGCCATCCAGGGTTTTTACAGCACTATTGGTTGTTTTACTTCTGACAGGTGCAGGTTGTAAGACAAAATTCTATTTTGAGGATGATTTTGCCTCTGTCCCGAAAATAGACGCGCACGTTCATATCAACAGCGATGACGGGATTTTTGAGAAGCAGGCGGCATCCGATAATTTCATACTTATCACCCTGAATGTCGATCACGGGGATTCGGCCAATATCAGGAAACAATTTGACCTGGCATCCGCAAGTGCCGCAAGGAATCCGGGGAGGGTCTTCTTCGGCCCGACTTTCCTTTTCGACACGGCAGGGTGGGGGACCAGGGAATGGACAGATAAAATTATTGCACAGCTCACAAAGGACCTTGCTGCCCCGGGAGCCGTCGCCGTCAAGATATGGAAAAACATAGGTATGGTGGTGCGCGACAGATCGGGGCGTTTCATCATGGTTGACGATCCCGGACTCGACCCCGTGGTCAGTTTCATTAAGTCCAAAGGTTTTCCCATTGCAGGCCACCTCGGCGAACCCCGCAACTGCTGGCTCCCCCTCGACCAGATGACAGTTTCAAGCGACAGCAGCTATTTTGCAAGAAATCCGCAGTACCACATGTTCCTCCACCCCGATTTCCCTTCCTACGAGGACCAGATAACCGAAAGAGACAGATTCCTTGAGAAAAATCCGGACCTCATCTTCATCGGATGCCATCTCGGCAGCCTTGAATGGAATGTCGACAGCCTCGCCAGACGGCTGGATAAATTTCCAAATATGGCAGTCGACATGTCGGCCAGAATATGCCATCTGCAGTACCAGTCACTTTCCGACAGGAAGAAAGTGAGGGATTTCTGCATAAAATACCAGGACAGGCTGCTTTACGGAACAGATGTTGGTTACAGCGGCGGCAGAAACCCTGAAGCATTCATGGAGAGAATGCACAGGACGTGGACGGACGACTGGAGATATTTCACCACAAGCCTCGAAATGACTTCGGACAAATTCCATGGGAAATTCGCAGGGCTTAAGCTGCCCCGGAAAGTGGTTGACAAAATATATTACCGTAATGCCGTAAAATGGTATAAGCTTAAAATATGAACTCAGGTTTCGCGAAACTGTTTTCCTTTTTTGAACTGGTAAAGGAGCTCTCATTCTGGACCAGGCTTTTCAGATGGAGCCATGTAAGAAAGCTCAGCTATGAGGCCTATAATGAATTTTCCGTTTTGCAGGAAAGGATAGTCTCCGTTGAAAATGAAATTTCCCTTAAGGATTCAAGGATAAAAGAGCTGCAGAACAATCTCGATAACTCTGCCGCGCGGCTGAAGGATGCCAGGGAGAACATGGACAAACTTGAGAGAAAACTCTCATCCATGCAGGGCGAACTTTCCGTGCTGAATAAGGAAAAATCGGAACTTTCGGCAAAAGTAGCCCGTTTCGAGCAGGCCGAACAGACAAGATCGGAGGAGTTTAATAAAAATATAGCTTCAGTAAACGCAATACGCAAAAGTCTTGAGGAAGAAAGACAAAGGCTTGAAGACGAAAGAGTAAGGGAAATAGCTGAGGCGAACGAGAGAATGAAGCTCACATGGCGGAACCATGAAGAGTCGGTGAAGAACGCCATCAGGAACCTTTGCCGCCTCCACCAGATTGACTATATAGAAAAAGCTCCCTTCAGGGGTAACCCTGACAATACGGTGAGAATAGCCGGAGAATATGTCGTTTTTGATGCCAAAAGCCCGTCGGGCGATGATCTGGACAATTTCCCGAAGTATATCAGGAAACAAGCGGAAGAGGTGAAAAAGTATGCAAAACAGGATGAAGTGAAAAGTGACATCTTCCTTGTTATTCCCTCAAACACCGCGGAAGCGGTAACCCAGTTTTCATATAACATGGGCGATTATAACGTTTATGTTATCACCCTCGATTCGCTTGAACCGGTGCTTCTTACACTCAAAAAGATTGAAAGCTATGAGTTTGTCGACCAGCTCACCCCCGAGGAAAGGGAAAACATTTGCAGGATAATCGGCAAATTCACACACACGGCAAAACGGAAGATACAGATTGATTATTTCTTCTCATACCAGTTTCTTGAGATTCTTTCAAAATGCGGCGTAGACCTCCCCAAGGACATCTATTCAAAGGTCGTGGAATTTGAGAAGGCGGAGAAACTCAATCCTCCGCAGGAAAAAAGATCAAAGCAGATCCTTCTTGAGGACCTGCTCGAAGAGAGCGAGAGACTGGCTGTTGAGGCAAAAACAAGGCTTGATGAAAACAGGACGGAATAAGGATATATGCATTTATTAATGACTTGCAGGTAACAGATAATATCAATGATCACATTTTCGGTTTGTTTGATAATACTTCTGGCCGGTTATTCCTTCTACTCAAGATTCATTGAAAGGATTGCAGGGGCTGACCCATCGCGTCCGACACCGGCATACACTCTTGGCGACGGCGTGGACTATATTCCCATGCCATGGTGGAAAGTTTTTCTTATTCAGTTTCTGAATATTGCCGGTCTCGGACCGATATTCGGCGCCATAGCAGGTGCAATGTGGGGCCCCGTTGCCTTTATATGGATCGTTCTTGGGTCAGTCTTTGCCGGAGCCGTGCATGATTATTTCTCAGGCATGCTGTCGATTAAACATAACGGGTTAAGCATCACCGAAATAACAGGCATCTATCTGGGCACGGGCGTAAAACAGTTTATGAGAGGCTTTACAGTGGTGCTGATGGTTCTTGTGGGTGCCGTGTTTATAATGGGTCCTGCAGGAATTCTCGCCGGGCTTACTCCCTCAACTCTTGGCGCAACGTTCTGGGTCTGGGTTGTTTTTATTTATTACATACTGGCAACCCTTTTGCCGATCGACAAGATTATCGGTAAAATATATCCGGTATTTGGTTTTGCACTTTTTTTTATGGCGGCAGGGCTTATCATTGCCCTGCTGGCGGGCGGCTTTCATATACCTGAACTCACTTCCTCAACGCTCAGGAACTATCATGTAAACGCTGACAAATTCCCGGTTTTTCCGATGATGTTTATTACCATTGCATGCGGTGCCATTTCAGGGTTTCATGCTACACAATCGCCCATGATGGCGCGGTGCATTAAGAATGAGAAACTGGGCAGAAGGGTATTTTATGGCGCTATGATAGCAGAAGCTGTTGTGGCAATGATTTGGGCCACAATTGGCATGAGTTTCTGGGGCGGCATCAGGGAATTAAACGATGTGATGACTGCCAATAAGGGCAATGCCGCCATCCTTGTTAATGAAGTTTCAAATTCTCTTCTTGGAAAATTCGGCGGCCTGCTGGCTCTGCTCGGTGTGGTTGCCGCACCGATAACGTCGGGCGACACAGCCTTCAGAAGCGCCAGACTGATAGTGGCTGATTTTCTGAACATGAAACAGAAATCAATAAAAAACAGGTTATTAATCAGCATACCCCTGTTTGCCATAGGGTTTGCCATTACCAGAATGGACTTTGCCGTTATCTGGCGATACTTTGCCTGGTCAAATCAGACCCTTGCAATGATAGTCCTCTGGGCAATAACCGCATACCTGGTTAAATCCTCAAAGTTCTTTTATATTACACTGGTTCCTGCACTTTTTATGACGGCTGTCTCGGTGACTTATATTCTGTTTGCCCCTGAAGGTTTTTCGCTTCCTGCAAAGGTGGCCTATTCAGGAGGAATCATTGCTGTAACTGCTGCCCTGGCAGGATTTATTTTTTATCTCGGATCTCTCAGGAAAAAAGAAACTCTTCCGGATATTTAATTTTATTTTTAAAAGTGAAAAAATGAACACAAGAAGAAATTTTATCAGGAAGGCGGCTGCGGGAAGCATTGCTGCCGCTGTCATACCGGAGGTTCTCTCGGCATTGCCCTCCGAAGCCGCCGCAGGCAAAGTCAGACTTCAGAAAGATTATACCGTGCTTTTCCAGGGCGATTCAATCACTGATGCAGGAAGAAACAAACAGAATGAGGGTTTTAACAATGCTTCTTCCCTGGGCTCGGGTTATGCAATGATTGCAGGGGCGGCACTGCTTGAGAAATATGCCCCTCTTAACCTGAAAATCTACAACAGGGGCATATCGGGCAATAAGGTTTTTCAGCTTGCCGACCGGTGGGATAAAGACTGCATCGACCTTAAACCTGATGTGCTGAGTATCCTGATCGGTGTAAATGACATCTGGCACACCCTTAACGGCAACTACAACGGCACGCTGGAAAAATACCGTAGCGACTATATCGCGCTTCTCGAAAGAACCAGGAAGGCCCTCCCGAATGTAAAGCTGATTATATGTGAACCCTTTGCAGTTCCCGGCATAAAGGCTGTTGATGATAAATGGTATCCCGAATTCTACGGCTACCAGAAAGCTGCCAGGGAGATTGCCGACCGGTTCGGGGCCCTCTTTGTACCCTTTCAGAAAATATTCGATGAGGGTATTAAACGCGCTCCCGGTTCATACTGGACGGGCGACGGTGTCCATCCCTCACTCGCAGGCGCACAGCTGATGGCAGCGGCCTGGCTTAAATTTATTCAGTAAAATGATCTTAAATTAAATATGACTGATATGTCGGCAAAAATAATTTCACGGCGTTATTTCATTGGTACCGCTGCTTCGGCAGCTGCATTGGCAGCTTTGCCTTTCAACCTTCAGGCACAACCTGTTAAAAAAACCAGAAAACCCAACTCAAAGGTCAGGGGTGTTCAACTGGGATGTACAACCTACAGCTACCGGGCTATGCCTCATAAGGTAGATGATGTGATACAATACCTTCTTCTGGCAGGCATAAACTCAATTGAACTGAGGAGCGTTGCCGAAGAAGACCTCGGTCTGCCCCAGCTTCCGGCGAGGCCTCGCGGCACAATGACCGATAAGGAAAAGGCAGAATTCGAGAAAGCAACCCGGGAGGCAAGGGAAAAGCAGCATCAGTGGAGGATATCCCTCCCAATGTCGAGATATGAGGAGATGAGGAGAAAATTCAACAACGCAGGAATAAATGTTCATATCGTAAAATTTGCCCCATCCTCGTGGTACGACGATGAAATTGATTATGCATTCACCGCGGCAAAAGTCCTCGGAACCTACGGGATTACGGACGAAATGAGTGAAGAAGCCTGCCAGCGCCTGGGAAAATTCGCCGAAAAACATAAAAGCCTCGCAATATTCCATAATCATTCTCAGGTTGCCGAATCAGGCTTTTCGTTCGACAAGTACCTTGCATACTCCCCTGCAAACAGACTTAACTTCGACGCCGGCCACTTTTTCGGTGCTACAGGAATACACCCGAACACCATAATTGAAAAATACCACGATAAGATAAAAAGCATCCACATAAAGGATAAAACAGGGCCAAAAAGCAATCCTCCGGACACAAATATGCCTTTCGGTCAGGGGGAGACACCCATTGCCGATATTCTTCTACTGCTCAGAAAAGAAAAGTGGCCCATAAATGTGGATGTTGAACTTGAATACCGTATCCCCGAAGGCTCCGACCCCGCAAGGGAGGTGGCAAAATGCATAGAATATATGAGGAATATACTGGAATAGGAAAATATTAATTTTATAAAATTTTTGTTACTAACCAAAAACCAATCTGAAATGACAAAGAGAAGAGATTTCATTAAAACGAGTGTTATCGGAACAGCCGGTATTGCAATCGGCGGAGTGGGATTCGGCAGGAATTCCTATAACTCCATTATTGGTGCAAACGACAGGATTACGGTTGCCGTTATAGGTATCAGGGGGCAGGGAGGAACGCATATTAACAGCTTTCTTGGCATGAAAGACAGCAAAAATGTGCGTCTGAAAACCATCTGTGATGTTGATGAGGCAACGTGGGACCAGCGCATCAAAACTATTGTGTCGCGGGCCGGCGAAACTCCGAAAACCGAATGGGACATGCGCAAAGTGTTCGAGGATAAGGAGATTGACGCCGTCTCGTTCGCCACACCCAATTTCTGGCACGCCCTCGGCACTATCTGGGCCTGTCAGGCCGGAAAACATGTGTATGTTGAGAAACCTGCCACACACCGTGTGTGGGAAGGCCGGAAAATGGTTGAAGCCGCACGCAAATACAACGTGCTTGTGCAGACCGGCTTCCAGAACAGGTCTATCCCCCAGGTGATCGAAGCTATTAAGTTCCTTCATAACGGCGGTATAGGCGAGGTGTTTATGGCCAAGGGACTCTGCTTCAAGCCGCGTGACTCGTTCGGGATAGCACCCGACAGCGAGCCGCCTGCTTCACTCCATTATGACATGTGGCTTGGACCGTGCCAGTGGCAGCCGTACAACGAAAAGAAGGTTCACTATAACTGGCACTGGCACTGGGCAACGGGAGGAGGCGACACCGCCAACCAGGGCCCGCACCAGTTCGATATCGCCCGCTGGGGTCTGAATAAAAACGAACACCCTGTGTATATCTACTCCACAGGAGGTTTATACGGTATCGATCCGAAAGAGTGTTCGCAGGAGACACCGAATACCCAGACATCCCTTTTCAAATACAATGACGGAAAAGTACTCGAATTCGAAACAAGAGGCAGATATACCAACTCTGAAGGAAAACTCGAGATACAGATAGGCAATATCTTCTATGGCACCGAAGGATATCTTGAAATTAACGGAAGCCAGTGGCAGGCCTTCAGGCGCCGCGAAAACAAACCCTTCGCCGGATCAAATGTCGGGGAGAAACCAACCGACCTGATGGCACCTCCGGGAGGCGGCGGTCATTACGGTAACTTCATCGATGCCATCAGAGCAGGTAAGAAAGAAGCACTTAACTGCGATATCCTCGAAGGATATATGTCATCAGTGCTTCCCGCTCTGGCCAACATATCATACCGCCTCGGACGCGACCTCCGTTTCGACGGTGCAAAGGAAAAATTTGTAAAGGACAAGGAAGCCGACCAGATGCTTACCCGCGTTTACAGGAAACCATACGTGGTGCCTGAAAATGTCTGATAAGCCTTTCTGACACTGAATAAAACATGGTGCTGCAGTATTAAATAATACCGCAGCACCTTTATTCCTTATTGAAAATAAACTTTAAAAAATTTCTTTTACATGAAAAAACATATTTCGCGACGAGAATTTATTCAGGCAGGCTTCGGTGCCGGCGCAGCACTGGCATTAATGGGAAAAATACCTCTTCCTCCCTTGCCCCCTGCCAGGGGTATGAAACTTGGTTTTGTTACCTACCAGTGGGGACGCGACTGGGACCTGCCCACACTGATAGAAAACCTCAGCAAAACAGGTTACCTGGGGGTCGAGCTCAGAACCCAGCATGCCCATAAGGTCGAAACAAACCTGACACCCGCACAGAGAGCCGAAGTGAAAAAACGCTTTGCCGACAGCCCGGTGAAATGCCTGGGGTACGGTTCAAACTTTGAATATCACAGCCCTGATCCCAAACAGCTGAGAAACAATATTGAACAGACAAAGGAATATATTAAACTCTGTTACGATATTGGCGCAACGGGAATAAAGGTAAAACCCAATTTCCTTCCCCCTGAAGTGCCAAGGGAAAAAACCATAGCCCAGATTGCAGCATCGCTCAATGAATGCGGAAAGTTTGCAAAGGATTACGGACAACTGGTAAGGGTTGAAGTTCACGGAACCTACACACAGGAGATCCCAAACATGAAAGCCATCTTTGAACAGGTTACGGAAAAGAATGTGGTGATGTGCTGGAACTGCAACGACCAGGACCTGCTTCCCCCCGGACTGGAGGCCAACTTCAACTCGGTAAAGAAATGGTTCGGCGATACCGTCCATATCAGGGAACTTAACGAAGGCAATTATCCCTATCAGCAGTTGTTTGACCTTTTCAGCGGCATTAAATATGACGGCTGGATCCTCCTGGAAGCCCGCACGGAACCCGCCGACAGAATTGCTGCCATGAAGGAGCAGAAAGAAATCTTCGAAAAGATGATTGCCCTATCAGGGAAGAAAAAATAGCGGTATTACCAGCCCGGGGTAAAATTAAGGCCAAAACTCCCGCCCTGCAGCCCCGCGCCTTTTCTTACCGGTACGGCATAATACGGTTCGAGCACCAGGTAGCCAAGGAGGTTTATCCTGAACGAGGCCCCGTAACTGAATACCGGAACTCTTTCACCGGGACCGGGATTATACCAGTTGCTGCCTATCCTTGAACCTTTGCTCAGTGCAAGTCCTCCGTCGGCAAAGATGTTGAAGTCGACGAAGAACATATCACTCTTTATCAGCGATATATTTTTCGGCCCTATTAACGGGAGTCTGACCTCGGCGTTGGCAACCATTATCCTGCTTCCGAAAAAGTTGTCGAGACCTATGCCTGCTCCCGTTACCTGCGTGTCGCTCCAGTAATTGTCTATCCTCTCGTAACCTCTTATAAGCCACGGATATCCTATGTAGAGAGGTGTTATCTGATCACTCTCCGATCCGCTGCCCCACCTTCCTGCGTTGAAAGACCGTAATGCTATCGTTACGGGACGTAAATAGAAATACTTTCTGTAATCAAGTAGGGTGGTATAGAAATCAAGCGCCCCGAAATACCTGCCGGCCTCGATCCTGTACCTGGTACCGTTAACCGGACCGGTAAGTCCCATCGTACTGTTGTCGGTGACGAAGGCAAACGACATCATCTGCATTCCGAAACCTTCAGGTGCATCAAGTTTTTCGCGGCCGGTGCCGAAGGGAATACCCAATGAATTATAGTAGGTCTTATACTGATCGTACCTGTAACTGTACCCCGACAATTCACCGGATGCTTCAAACCTCCTGGTCTGCGACAGTGGATAATAGGCATATAACCCGACCTTATCCTCGAAAAGCCTGATATAGTTCAGATTTATCGTATTTGCCGGGTACGACTCACCCCTGATATTAAGTGTGTCGATGCTTGTAGAAATATACCCGTAATAATTCGGAATATGCGACAAAAGCACGCCCCACTTCAGCTTTCTCTTCTGGTTGAAATAAGCAATCTGCCCCGCAAAATCATATATCTCACCGTTAAGGGAAATTGTAGTAAATAACTGGTTGTCACCCGACATATCGCCGAATATTGCACTTACGCTACCGGCCATTCCCGTTCCCAGAGGGCCTCCTGTCGAAACGCCTATCGAACCATTCGTGATGTAGTCGAGTTTGAACTTTGGCCGGTATGGTACGGCGGAATAGTTTTCGGGCCTGATATCGGAGAAATAATCATATTCGGCGAAAAGGGCACTGTCAACCAGGTTTTGCGCAGCATAAAGCATTGGAGGCAGTGTCGCAGCCGTAAAGTCAATCTCATTTTTATGTACGGGAACCTCATTAAATCCGGAGATCTTTGCGGAATAGATCGAGTAACTTCTGTCAGCATAATAAGAGTAGACTATATCCCCGGTTTTGGGTGCCAGCGAGAAGGCCGGAGAATAGGAGGTAATACCCGAGATGCCCCTCAGGTAATCCGTAAGCCTGTAGATCGAGTCACTTTCAATATCGTAACGGTACAGATTTCTGAACCCGTCCCGGTCGGACAGGAAAATAATGCTCCTGCCGTCGGGAGAGAACTGCGGATTCATATTTCTGGCCCCTGTGAATAACTCAATATATCTGATTTCAGAAGGGTTATCAACGCTTACGGTTCCGATATTGAAAAAGTCGTGACGGAATTTCGTTGCCTGTCCCGGCAGCGGACGATCGGTTACAAATGCCAGCATTTTTCCGTCGGGCGACCATGATGGCTGAAGGTTGGCATATGCGTCGCTGGTAAGCTGCCTTACAGCGCCTGTGCCGGTATCATACAGATAAATGTCTGAGACCCCCTTCACTGTGGCTGTAATGGCAATATATTTTCCGTCGGGCGACCATGTTGGTGTTGTAAACGAGGGCAGCCCGGGCAGATCGATAAGACTCTCCCTTTTCATCCTGTCCATGTTGAAAATGACAAGCCTGTTTCTTCCTCCGGAAAAAACGACGAACGCAAACTTTTTGCTGTCGGGCGACCATGTGCCCGGCGATTCAAGATAACTTAAGGCATCAATATCCATCGTGTTGACGGCGTTCGACAACTTGCGTTTGATTTTTCCCGTGTGTGCATCCGCCAGGAAAAGATCAAGGTTATAAAGGTCTCTCTCCGAAAGAAATACAACCATTCTGCCGTCGGGGCTGATTGAGGGAGAGAGGTTCATGGTCCCTGCGTTTCTGCCAAAAGTTATTTTCCTCCCTGTAAGATGGTCGGTACTGTCCCTTAAAACAGACTTATAACCGTTAATAAGAGCCATCTTCCAGAGAAGTGAAAACGACTTGTCATCCATCCCCAGAACATTCCTGAATGCCTTCTCATACCCGTTTACTGCCGTTTCCCTGAACAATTTTATTATAGTCGAATCACCCCAGGTTTTCCCGATCATTGCAATTACAGAGTGACCATACCTGTAGGGAAAATACTTTGTGCCTTTTGAGAGATCCCTTATCGTCGGAATATCTTTAGTAAGCACGGCATCCCTCATCCACATAGCTGTGTGCGGATCGATGCTCCCCAGCGAGAAATACTCGGCCATCCCTTCCACCAGCCATAAAGGGAGGTTACCTGCCTTGCTCAGCCCGAGAGAATCATCGGAGGTCAGCATGTTGTACTGGAAAACATGCACCAGCTCGTGACCTGTTATGTGGTCTGTCTGCGGGAAGGAAGGAAAAAGAGGCATCACAACCCTTTTCTTCAGAGCTTCCGTTACGCCACCGGTGCTCTCGCCCAGCATATCGGACACGGCAGTGGTTTGCTGAAATTCCGCATGGTTTTCGTAAATGAAAAGGGGATTCCTTTGCTTAATGGTGTCGGGGAAAACTCTCCGGTGCTGCCTGTACCATGCCTCGGCCCGCGCAGCCATCAGGTTCAGAACAGAATCGTTCTGCCAGTAATGGTAAATTTCAAAATCGGGCGTCTGGTAAACCTTGTAATCAAAAACCCTGTATGAGGGTTTATTCTGCCCGAAATACTGACCTTCTGCCGTATTCAGCGGATAAAGCAGAAGAAACACCGGTACAACCTTTATCAGGGACCTTACTATCCTGTAGCTTTTTCCTGTCATGTCCATATCAACCTCCTTCCTTGTAACAGTAAAAAGATCAGAATATTCAGCATGAAAAATTTGCAGACTGCCATAAAACCGGTCTGCTGAAAGACCCATTACAAATTAAATGCCAGAAGAAGGCTTTATTACAGGTACAGGATAAACTTAAACCTTAATCCTTAGTGTTTTACCCCGGAATTCATTCATTACCGGTCTGTTTTCCCTTCGATCCGGCCGGTCTGGCTTCTGCTCCCGATGTTTCGCAGGGGCTGGCAGGACGGTTGTTGCCGCTGCCGGAAACGGGTTCCCTGTCTGTCTCGATGCAGACTGACCATTGTCCCATTGAACCGGGGTTGCGGGTGCTTAGTGCCACTTTCAGGCTGCCTGAGAAGAGATAATACTGTCCCGGTTTTAAGGGATAGGGTTTGCCGTTTACCCTGGCATCGCCTCCTCCGGCGATAGGCATAAAGAAGAGACTCTGTGCAGGTCCGGAATAGGTGAATGTGTTCCTTCTGAGGGTATCCCTGTTAAAGGTGCCGGCCGGTGTAACAAGGCAGAACTGCCATTCGGCGTTCCCGGGATTGATTCTTACCCCGCATGGCTTCTCCTCCTGCTGAGGCTGGGCTGGAGCAGGTGCCTGAACCGGCGGCTGCTCCTGCACGGGAGGCTGAACCGGCGGCTGCTCCTGCACG
>ERZ795052.1056-NODE-1056-length-39309-cov-6.024099_pt1 | contig 39309 bp, 29 predicted proteins | sample MGYA00375136_ERZ795052 | MGnify/ENA primary metagenome ERZ795052 (study PRJEB30181, sample SAMN05720156) | activated sludge metagenome | isolation source: Anaerobic digester | place: Japan | collected 2015-05-26 ... | reverse complement strand
ATAAAGAAGTCCAGGTATTAATTGCTAAATCAGATGAATATTTAAAAAGTATAGGCTATACTGTGCATGGTATTGAGCATGTTCAGGAAGTAGCAAAAAGGTCAGAGAGGATTGCTAAATGTATTGGATTATCCTATGAGGATACCCAGGCTGCTGTTATTTCTGCATATCTACATGATATAGGTAATTTTATGGGAAGAGAAAATCACCAGTTATCTGGAGCTTTGCTTGCATATAATATTCTAAAAAGTTTTAATTTTGATATTAATCTTATATCAAAGGTGATGACTGCAATTGCAAGTCATGATGAGACAAATAGTGAGATAACTGACAAAGTTTCTGCAGTGCTTATACTTGCCGATAAATCACATGTCCATAAGCAAAGAGTAAGAGAAAAAGATATTGCCAAATTTGATATTCATGATAAAGTCAATTATGCTGTACAAGAATCTGATTTAATTGCTTATCCAACAAAACAGGAAATATGGCTTACTCTTACTGTTGATACAAATATTTCTAAGGTTTTAGATTATTTTGAAATATTTCTTAATAGAATGCTTCTATGTAAGAAAGCAGCAAGTTTTCTTGGTTATAATTTCCATCTTAAAATAAATGATTCGGTTCTTTATTAAGAAGCTAATACTATTTTATTATGGAGGAATGGTGTGTTAACTAAAAATGCATTTATATTTCCGGGACAGGGCTCTCAATATCAGGGAATGCTTAAAAAGATTGAGAAATTCGAAATAACTAAAAGATATCTTGGTATATTTAAAGATATTCTTGGATACAGTTTCGAAAACATGACTGATGAAGAACTTTTACCAACAAGTGTTACACAGCCTTCTCTATATACTGTTAGTGCAATTTATTTTGAAATTTTAAAAGAAAAAGGAATAATTCCATTTATTGTAGCTGGTCATAGTTTAGGAGAGTTTTCTGCATTATATGCTTCTGAATTTTTCAATTTCAACGATGGTTTAAAAATTGTTTCATTTAGAGGAAAAATTATGGAAGAAGTTGCAAAAGCAATACCTGGTTGCATGGCTGCCATTATAGGATTGAGGGAAGAAGTTGTTTACGAAATATGCTTAAAAGCCTCTAAGTATGGAGTAGTAGAGCCTGTTAATTTTAATTCACTTGATCAAATAGTTATTTCAGGTGTTAACGAAGCTTTAGATAAAGCTTGTATTCTCGCGAAGGAAAAAGGGGCAAAAATAGTTAAGAAACTTAATGTGTCAGCTCCGTTTCACTCTTCGCTCATGCTTCCATTGAGGGAAAAATTTGCAGAAAAATTAAACGAATTTACTTTCTCTAAACCAAAATTTCCAGTTGTTCAAAATTATGATGGAGAGGTTCATGCTGACCCTTTAATTATAAAACAAAATCTTATTTATCAACTAAATAATCCTGTTTTATGGAATAAGAGCCTCGATACAATGAGAGCACGTGGAGCAAAAGAATTTATAGAGGTCGGACCTAAGAAAGTTTTAACAAATATTTGTATAAGCAAGGGATTAAGCGCTAAGTCAAGCGAGGACTTGATAAATTAAGGAGGAAATAAAAATGGTTTCAGAAGAAAAAGTTAGGGAAGCTCTAAAAGCAGTATTGGATCCTGAAATAGGCATGAGTGTAATTGACTTGAATATGATTAAAAATGTGGAAATTACTGATGATGCAATAAATATAGATATGGTTCTTACAATTCCAGGGTGCCCTTTAGCTTCCTATATGGTCAATGATGTAAAAAGAAAAACAGAAGAAATTTCTGAGGGGAGAAAAGTCAATGTTAAGTGCTTGGATGAACAATGGGTGCCTCCATGGTCTTCTTCTCAACCTTAATTTATTTTAGAGGTTGACCTTTTTTGTAAATTGCCAAGAAAGAACAAAATTTACAACTAATATCAGGGATTGTTGCCATAAAAACAGTTAATGATAAAATCAGAATATGCTTTATCTCTTTTTAATTCTTGCATTAGGTTATTTATTAGGGCAAATAAAATTTAAAGGGATTTCTTTAGGCAACACAGGAATTCTTTTAATTTCAATAATCCTTGGATATTTTGGAATTAAAATATCCTCCGAAATTATGGATTTAGGATTAATCCTTTTCGTCTACTCTGTAGGGCTCTCGGTTGGAAAAAGATTTTTCAGAATGTTTAAAATGAATGGACTTCGATTTATATCTATAAGTCTCATATCATCCGGTATAGCAGCTATATTAGTTTGTTTGCTTACATTTTTTATAAAGATTCCAATTGATTTGTCAGTTGGCTTGTACACTGGTGCTCTTACGAACACACCTGCTTTAGCAGCTGCAATGGAAGTAGTAAGTCGTTTCTCAAAAGGTAGCATTGATAATGTTACAGCCGGTTATGGAATTGCTTATCCTTTTAGCATGATAGGGACTGTCCTTCTGATTCAATTTCTTCCAACAATTTTAAAAAGAAATGTTGAAAAAGAGGAACTCGAATGGATTAGAAAGGAAAAAGAAATTATTCCAAAGTTATTTGTAAAGCACTTTGTTGTTGAAAAACCATATGTTTTTAGTAAGCAAATTAGTCAAATAAATCCACATAGATCCATTAATGCAACAATATCAAGAGTTAAAAGAAATAACAAAGTTTTTATTGCAACATCTGATTTTGTACTCGAGAAAGGAGATATTGTAAGAGCTGTAGGTAGTCTCGAAGAATTGGAAAAATTAGAACATATTTTAGGAAGAGAAATATCTGTATCGTTTGATTCAGAAACTGATATAACAACACTTGAAATAGAAATAAGAGAAAAATCTTGTATTGGCAAAAAATTAAAAGATCTTAACCTATTTGAAAAATATAATGTTGTAGTTACGAGAATTAAAAGAGATGATATCGAAATGACACCATACGGAGATTTAACATTGGAAATAGGAGATATTCTTAAAGTTGTAGGTAGAGAATCTGACCTAAATAACTTAATGAAGGTTTTTCAGGGTAATACTAAAAGTATTGATGAAATAAATATGATGCCATATCTTTTGGGACTATTTATCGGAGTACTTGTTGGAAGCATTCCATTAAATTTACCTGGTGGAATGCAGTTAAAGTTGGGAGCAGCAGGAGGAGTGTTTATTGTTAGCCTTTTAATTGCACATTTTGGAAGAATAGGAAAGCTCTACATATATGTTCCAAAGGCTACAATAAATTTTGGACGAGAAATCGGATTAATGTTATTTCTTGCAGGAGTAGGAACAACAGCTGGCGCAAATATCGTAAAAATATTAAAGACTCAAGGATTAATACTATTTTTAAGTGGTGCCACAATAACTGTAATTACGTTATTGGTCAGCCTTTTGATCATGATTTTTATATTTAAAATGAATTTGCCTTCAATTATGGGAGCATTGAGCGCATTGATGACAAACCCACCTGCTTTGGATGCAGCTAATGCTAAATCAAAGACAGAGCTTGTAAATCTATCCTATGCAAGTGTTTATCCACTTGCATTAATATTTAAGATTGTAGCTGCCCAATTAATCTTAATACTATATTAACTTCTCCTGTTTCTTTGTCGAGTTTTTGGAGGAACTTCAATTTTTATGATAAAACACTGGTTAAAACTGGTTTTAAGAATTATTTTTTCTTCTAATCGCTTAATAAACCTAATCTTTATTCGGAAAAAGTTATCAACTGCAAATGCCTAGAGTTAAGTAATAAATTAATATCTTCAAATATTGCAACTTCAATCATTTCTAAAAAAATTGTTTGAATTTAATTATAATTAAACTTAAATTATCAATCTTACTTATTTGTTAGCTTTACATCTTTTTGTGGATCATTATTCATTTGTTGAATGAAAATAATTTATTCAAATTTAGCTTCATTAATGTTTTTAAGGTAACCATTTATGAATTCAGCTGCAGAAATGATTTTTTTACCCTCTGGTTTTAAAAAATCTATGCTCACGAAGGAATCAGCTGTCTTAACAATAATATTAGTACCTTTTATAGAAATTGCCCCTGGCTTTAAGTTCTCTTCTATATATTCTGCTATTTTCGCTTTGTAAATTTTTACTCTTCTTCCTTTAAATAATGTATAAGCTCCTATTTTTGGGGAGAAAGCTTTTATTTTATTGATTATTTCTTGAGAGGGTTTATTCCAATCAATTCTTTCGTCTTCTTTGGTAATTTTCCTTGCGTAAAACACTTTTAATTCTTTTTGTTTTATTTTAGGTAAAGGTTTACCTTCTTCAATCAAATATAATAATTTATCAAGTAGTTTAATTGATAGTTCGGTAAGTTTTTTTAAAACATCCTCGTAATTATCTGCTTGATCAATTTGAATACTTTCCTGAAGTATTATTTCTCCACTATCAATTTTAGAATTCATTTCAAAAATCGTTACTCCGCTTTCTTTTTCTCCTTTAGCTATTTGCCAGAATATTGGTTCTGCTCCAGGATATAATGGAAGTAAAGATGGATGAATATTTATTGAAGCGTATTTCGGTATTGTAAGCAAATCTTTGGGTAAAATTTTCCCGTATGATGCAGTAACCAATAGATCTGGCTTAAGGTTTGCTATTTCATTTAGAAAATCCTTATCTGTGAGATCTGGAGGAGTTAATATCTTATTTATGCCTATTGAATACGCAAAATCTTTTATTATGTTAGGTTGAGTCTTTTTTCCTCTTCCCTTTGGTTTGTCCTCTGTAGTAACAACGCATACTAAATTGGTTTTTTTTGAGAGGAATTCAAGAATCGGTATAGAAAAAGAATCTGAACCAAAGAAAATAACATTAATCATTTTCTCAATTTATAATATTGGCGAAGTTTCTCTGGTATTGTAAATCCTTCATCAACATAGAGATCTTCGACTCTTTCAATATAGTCAGTAAATAATATGCCATTTAAATGGTCTACCTCATGTTGAATTGCTCTTGCTAAGATACCTTCTGCTTCAATTATAATTTTTTTTGAAGTGTTAGGATTTATTCCTTTTACTTTTATTTTTTTTGCCCTAGTAACATTCCCCCATACTCCAGGAATGCTTAAGCAACCTTCCAAAGCTTTATCTCTTCCTCTATTTTCTATTATTTCAGGATTTATTAGGCTTAATTGTTTATTGGGCTCAGTTTCAATGACTATTAATTGTATTGGCAATCCAATTTGTGGCGCAGATAGCCCTATTCCTTTTGGGTTTGCGTTATGCATTGTATCAAACATAGCAACAATTAAATCCCTTATACTTTTATCTATCTTATTTATAGATTTTGCTTTTTTTCTTAAAATTGGGTTACCATACTTTATTATTTCCATAAAATCATCCTAAATTTTTAATTTTAATATCAATCTTTTCGCTTTTCTTAGTTTCTTCTATTATTATTCCTAAATTTAACCTTTCGTTCAAAATATTTTTACTTTTTATTGTAATTCTCCCCTTATATATACCAAGTGGGCTTTGTGCTAACAGTGGTTTAGTATTTACAATTTCTATATTTTTTAATACTTTAATTTTATCTAAGAGTTTATTAACCTTCTCAGGTAAATTTTCTTTCTGAGGACTTTCTAAATCTATCTGAAAAAAGTCAACAAATGGAGGATAATTTAATTTTTTTCTTTCTTTAAGCTCTGCTGAATAGAATTTATCTAATGATTTAATGTTTCCTTCATTTATTTCAAGAAAAATAGATGAATGCGGAGTAAATGTCGGTATAATTATTTTTTTCAATTTATTAGGAGAAAGTAGTTTTTCGTAAATTCTCGCTATGAGATATAAAGTTTCTTCATATGAATCAAAAGAAGGCATATTAATCAGAGAATCAATCCCCATTAATGCAACAAGGTCAATATCCTTAAAATCGAGAAGAGAAAGTGTCAGCGTTGTGCCAATGACAATTTGATAATCTGATACTTCATAAGGATTTTTTTTATAAATTTCTCTGTCAACTCTTATTACTTTTGCATCTTTAAAGATTTGATTTGCCTTTTTTTCAAACCTTTCAGTTCCTGCGCCTGCGTATCTCATACTCACTCCACCACATTTGGAGCAGGTGTAAAATTCTTCTTGAGTATGTCCACAATAACGGCAAATTAGCTTTTTGTTTTCGATATGATATGTCAAAGGAATCGAGCATAGTGGACACTTAACAACATAACCACAATTCTTACAAATTAACATGTTGTAGTATCCTTTTCTGTTAATGAGAATAAGGCATTTACCTTTATTTTTTAAAGTATTTTTCATTTCCCTAACAACAGTAGATGGAATATCAAAATAGCCATGTTCTCTAATTTCTTTTCTTAAATCTAATATTTTGATTTCTGGATAGTTTAAAACTTTTTTAATGGAAACATCAGGCATTACCTTGATATGTTTAATTTTTCCTAATTTTAGACTCTGGAAAGATTCTACTGTTGGTATAAAGCTACCAAAAATAATTTTTTCGCCTAATTCAGCGGCTCTTACTGTAGCAACTTTTTCAAGATCGAAGTCTATAGGTTTATCTATTTTGTATTCATTATTTATTAGATCATCAATTATAATTAGATCAAATTTATCTCTTACGTTGAGAATTGAAAACTTTGAACCGGCTATTATTTTGGTTTCAGAATTTTTATTTTCTTTAATAATTAAATCTTTTATTTTATTTTGCGAGAGTATATTGGGAGCGATAATTAAAACATTTTTTAAGTCATTATTTTGTATAAGTTCAATGTATTTTTTAACTCTTTCTTCTAAATTAAGTCCATTTAGGAGATATATAGCTGGAGAAAATATTTTTTCTTTCTTTGCTTTGTTTTTAACAGAATCATTTATTAAGTAACTCTCATATATTATACCTTTTTGAACGAGGTTTCTAAGCACTGTAGAATTTTTTTTAAGCCTAAACCTATTTTTAAATAGTTCTTCCTTAAAGCCTTTTTTATGTGATAGCAGGTATTTTACTACTTTATCCTTGTTTCTTATTTTACCAATATCAACTAATTTAGCACTATCTACAAAATAAAATTTTTCTATTCTTTCTTCTTTTGGAAAAAGTTGAGCAATTTCTAAAATATTTGAAAGCGGTATGAAGAAATATAATGAAACAAACTTTAGGAATCTTATATCATTATCAGACGGTATGTAGCTTGATGGGACAACTGAATAAATTTCTTTAACTAATAAAGAATCATCTTTTTTATTAGTAATATCAAGGACATACCCCATTCTTAAATTTCCTTTTAAGCCAAAAGGAACTAATACTTTGCTACCAATCTTTATATCGTTTTCTAAATGCAGAGGAATACAGTAAGTAAATGTTTGGTTATTTAATGTAGGATAATCTTTTGGTAGAACAGAAGCATATTTCACATTTTATTCATTTAGAGCAATTTTTCTTTTAAAGTATCAACAAGATCAATTTTTTCCCAATTAAAGTTTTGATCTTCTCTTCCAAAGTGACCATATATGGAGGTATTTCTATATATTGGTTTTCTTAAATCAAGAAATTCTATTATACCTTGAGGGGTCAAATCCACTAATTCTGCAAGGGTATCTCTAATTCTAACATCTTCAACCTTACTTGTATTATTTGTTTCAAGTAGGAAAGAAATTGGCTGGCTCTCACCTATGATATAAGATAGTTGTATTATACATTCTTTTGCTATACCTGCAGCTACAACATTTTTAGCAAGATATCTTGCCATATATGCAGAGGATCTATCCACTTTTGTTGGGTCTTTACCAGAAAAAGCTCCTCCGCCATGTGGAACAAGTGTACCATAAGTGTCGACAATAATTTTTCTACCCGTCATGCCAGTATCGCTTAAAGGTCCCCCTATAACAAATCTTCCAGTTGGATTAACAAAAAACTTTGTATTAGGAGTTATTAATTCTTTAGGAATAACCTTTAATGCTACTTCTTTTATTATTTCTTCTTTTTTATCTTCTCTTAAAGATTTTGGATTATTTGGGTCAACAATTTCTTCAGTATGTTGAGCAGAAATTACAACTGCTACAAGCTCCCCTTCACCATCTTTATTTTTTTTAAGAGTTACCTGACTTTTCCCATCAGGTCCTAAATAAGGTAAAATTTTCTCTTTTCTTGTATAATCAAGCCTCATAACAAGCTTTCGAGCTAATTCATAAGCAAGAGGCATGTAGTTGCTTGTTTCATTACAAGCATATCCTATCATACAACCTTGATCACCAGCCCCTCCCCTATCTACTCCTTGAGCTATATCGGGAGATTGTTTCCCAATTACATTTAAAACTCCACATGTTTGCCAGTGAAAGCCAAGTTCGCTTTTATTATAACCTATATCTTTAACAACATCTCTTGCGATTTTATTAGCATCAATTGATGCTTTGGTTGTAATTTCTCCACCAATTATTATTACTCCGCGTGTAATAAATGTTTCACATGCAACCCTTCCGTATTTATCTTGTGTAAGAATCTCATCAAGAATCGCATCAGAAATTTGATCACAAATCTTATCAGGATGACCTTCGCAAACTGATTCAGTAGTAACAATATATGAGTTCATTTTGTATCACACTTTCTTTAAGAAGGCTTTGGATAAGTAATTGTGATAGTTTGAGTTTTTCCATCCCAACCAACTTCACAACCAAGGTTTTCGGCAACGAATCGAAGAGGGAGAAATGTTCTTCCAGCAACTATTTTTGGAGCTAATTTGGGAGCTTGAATATCAATTGGAGTTGGAATACCGTTTATTTTTGCAACTGGATTATCGATCCATAACTCTATAACTATATTGTCTTTTGTGATCGTAACTTTTCTTTCAGTTGCATTCCAGTCAATTTTACCTTCTATTGACTCAACAACTATTCTAATTGGAATCAAGGTCCTTCCAGAAGCTTTATCAATAAATGGAGGAGCTTCGATTTCTTTAGGTGAACCATTTACAAAAACAGTTTTATTTCCAACTACAAGGATAATAACAGTTGGTTTCTTTTTTGTAATGGTTAAAGTTATTTTGCTTTCGTTTCCGTTTGGATCGGTTGCTATAATTTCAAATTTGTTTTCCCCATCTTTAAGTTCTACTTCTAATGTAAAGGTACCATCTTCCTTTACTTGTACTTCTTTGCCATTGATAGTTACTTTGGCTCCTGTTTCGGTTTTACCTTTAATTAAAGCAGTTTTTTCATATGTAGGTTCAACTGGCTCGACTTCAAGAATTGGAGGAGTTGTATCTTTTTCTTTAATTTCTACAGACAATGGTTGAACGTCTGTCTTAATATCTGTTGTATCAGGAGACTTTAAGTAAACATTTTCAAATTTAAACTCAGCTTTACCTTTACTTAAAGCATTGAATTTGAAATAAGCAATAATGCCACTACCACTAACACCAGTGGATTGTTTGCTTTTTGATAAACCAAATACTATTCTCCCTTCTTCTTTTCTGTCTCTGTAAACTAACAAAATATCAGAAATATCAGTATTATCTGTGGTAAAAAATGGTCCTTTCTCGATATTTACTAATTTAACAAGTTTTACATCGTAAAGCATGTCAAAACCAACTGCATAAAGATCAGACACATCATCAACATGTACTTCTAATGTAAAGTCACTTGCTTCGTTAGCTTCTAAATCTTTTAAAGTTAAATAAAGTTTAGCATTTGCAGCTAATGAAACATTTAACGGAATAAATGTTAGAGTTAATAAAAAGACTAATGCAAGAGAAAATAATTTTCCAATTTTCATTTTTAAATTCCTCCACTTAACGTTGTAAATTAAAATTTCAAAAATACTACATAAATATTACATAAGTGGAGATGAGCGGACTTGAACCGCTGACCTCCTCGGTGCAAGCGAGGCGTTCTCCCAACTGAACTACATCCCCATAAATGGGCCTCTCTGGATTCGAACCAGAGACCTCATCCTTATCAGGGATGCGCTCTAACCAGCTGAGCTAGAGGCCCATAATTTCAAGATACACTGAAAAAACCTACAAATATATAAATTATACAGAAAAAGAATAAAATATTAATAAATATTTTCAAGTGCTCAAATTGATTTGTTTAAAATACTTCTTTTTGTGCTTTTTCCGAGAAATCTCCGCTTCACACATTCATGAATTCGAATATTAGGTATCTATGTTTATTTTATCTACTGAATTTCCGGGAAAGTGGAATTATCATTACAGTTTTAAGGAAACAGGAAATTGTTCTGTAAATGGAAATACACCGAAGTATTATTGAGGATTTACTATGCACTTTTACAAGATTTTCTTTTAACTTTAACATCTCTTTGTAATTTCTGTCACAATAAGCGTGAAAATTATAACTTTAATCCTTATGTGTGCATCTATATAACTATACAATTCAATTTCTTTACTATAGCTTAAGTTTGATTTTAATAAACTCCAACAAATTTATCAATTAACTAAAAAAAAGATTAATTTTGGAGTTATTATTTTCGGAGGAACATTAATATAGTAAGGTTAACAATTTTTTTAATGTAAAGCTAATGTTTAATGTTATTTTAAATAAGTTATATAGAAATTAATAATTTACGTATAAATAGCATAAATAGAGTTCATTTATAGAGCTCTTTTAATTTTACTATCATTGGTTATACTTATTTAGTGGTTTAGACTTATTATTAGGAGATGAGATGAATAAAGTCTGCGCTGTGATTGGACTTCAATGGGGAGATGAAGGTAAAGGAAAACTTGTTCATATTCTTTCCAACAATTTTGATTATGTTGCTAGGTTTAATGGTGGCAATAATGCAGGACATACAATAGTAAAAGAAGGAAAATCCATTATTTTTCATATAATACCATCAGGAATGCTTAATCCTAATTTATATGGTATTATAGGTACTGGTACAGTTGTAAATCCTGAAGTACTTATTGAAGAAATTAAAAGCGTGGAGGCTTTTAATGTGAAAGTTGATGGAAGGCTCTTCATTAGTGATAGAGCTCATCTTATACTACCTTATCATATAATTTTAGATGAAATTACTGAAAAGAAACGTTTCAATAAACTTGGAACAACAAAAAGAGGCATAGGGCCAGTTTATACTGATAAATTCTCTAGAGAAGGTTTGAGAGCTGGTGATATGATCGACATTCCTTCTTTTAAAGAGAAACTTTTTAATTCATTAAATGAAAAAGAAGAGTTTATAAAAGTTATCACTAATGAAGAAGTTACTATTCCTGATAAAGATGAAATAATTGATAAATACACTTATTATGCGAATTTATTGAAACCTTTTATAACTGATACAGGAAGAATTTTAAGAAATGCAATTAAAAGTGGTGGTAAAGTATTGCTTGAAGGCGCTCAAGGCACTCTTCTTGACATTGATCATGGAACATATCCTTTTGTTACTTCTTCATCAACAATTTCTGGAAGTGCAAGTATTGGTTTAGGTATACCACCTAAATGTATTGAAAATGTTTTAGGTATTGTTAAAGCTTATACAACAAGAGTGGGAGAGGGTCCATTTCCAACTGAACTATTTAATGAAGACAGCACTAAAATTATTGAGAAAGGTAAAGAATTTGGTGCTACAACCGGCAGGCAAAGACGATGCGGTTGGATTGATATAGTTGCCTTACGTTACGCTGTTGAGATTAACGGTGTAGATGAAATAGCTATAATGAAGTTAGATGTTTTGGATGAGTTTAAAGAAATCAAAATTTGCACTTCTTATGAACTTGATGGTAAAAAAATTGATTATTATCCTTCAAATGCTTCTAATTTATGGAAGTGCAAGCCTGTGTATGAGAAACTTTCTGGTTGGATGACAGATATTTCAAAATGTAGGAATTATTCAGATCTACCCATTAATGCGAGACTTTACATTGAAAGAATTTCAGAGCTATTAGGAGTCAAAGTTTCTATTGTTTCGGTGGGGCCTGATGAAAAGGAAACAATAAGTCTATGATTAAAAGATATACCCTTCAAAATATGAAGAATGTTTGGTCAGAAGAGACTAAATTTTCAAAGATGCTTGAAATTGAGCTTCTTATATGCGAAGCATGGAATAAACTCGGGAAAATACCAGATAACAGTCTTTTAAATATTAAAAGTAAAGCCAAATTTAATATTGAAAGAATAAAAGAAATTGAAAAAATTACAAATCATGATGTTATAGCTTTTGTTACAAATGTTTCTGAAAATATAGGTGATGATGGAAGATTTATCCATATGGGAGCAACTTCATCCGATATACTTGATACTGCTCTTGCCCTTCAAATGAGAGATGCAGTAGATATTTTAATTGATGACCTATTAAAACTTAAGGATGCATTCAGAGAAAAAGCTATTAAATACAAGAGTTTACCAACAATAGGGAGAACTCATGGTATCCATGCTGAGCCTACATCGTTTGGTTTGAAATTTGCATTGTGGTTTACTGAAACAAAAAAGAACATTGAAAGAATGATATGGGTAAAAGATGAGATATCCATTGGTAAGCTTTCCGGTGCCGTTGGTAATTTTGCCAATACTGATCCATTTGTGGAAGAATATGTTTTGAATAAACTTAATTTAAAGCCAGCTTTAGTTTCTACTCAGATTATTCAGAGGGATGTTCATGCTCTTCTTTTAAATATAATTGCCTTGATTGGCTCTTCGCTTGACAAATATGCGCTTGAAATAAGAAATTTACAGAGAACTGAAGTTTCTGAGGTTTCTGAACCATTTACAGCAGGACAAAAGGGTTCTTCTGCTATGCCACATAAAAAGAATCCAATTATTTGTGAACGTATTTGCGGCCTTGCAAGAGTATTGAGGGGTTATTCCATTACTTCGCTTGAAAACATTCCATTATGGCATGAGAGAGATATTTCTCATTCGAGTGCAGAAAGAATTATTCTTCCTGATGCAACAATCCTGCTTGATTATATGATAAACAAATTTATCTTCGTAGTTAATGACTTAGAAGTGTACGATGATAAAATTTTAAAAAATGTAGAACTTACAAAAGGGAGATACAATTCTGAAAGAGTTTTGACTTATCTAATAGAAGAAAAGGGATTTTCACGAGAAAAAGCCTACCAAATAGTTCAAAATGCTTCTTTTGAATCTCTTGAGCGAGATATTTCTTTTAAAGATGCCTTGAGAGAGGAAAATGCTTTAAATGGAATTTTAAAGGAAGAGGAAATTGATAATCTCTTTGATTTAAAATGGTTTATAAGATATGTTGATTACATATACAAAAGGAGCGGGATAGAAGATGATAAAAGTTGAAATAAATATTGATCCTAAAGATAATATCCTTGATCCACAGGGTAAAACAGTTGAACATGCGTTAAAAAATCTAAATTTTAGCGAAGTAGCAACTGCGAGAATTGGGAAACATATTATTCTTACTGTCGACTCGGATGATAAAGCTACTGTTCTAAAGAGATCAAAAGAAATGTGTGACAATTTACTTTCAAATCCTCTAATAGAGAAGTATTCTGTAAAAATATTAGAATGATAAAATTCGGAGTTGTTATATTCCCGGGCTCAAACTGCGAACTCGATACTATTTATGTGATTTCAGAAATTATCAAGCGAGATGTAGTTAAAATTTGGCACAAAGACAAATATCTTCCAGATGTCCAATGTATAGTATTACCAGGGGGTTTTGCATTTGGTGATTATTTAAGGCCTGGTGCTATTGCATCTCACTCACCAATAATGCAACCAATTAAAGAGTATGTAAAAAGTGGCGGCTTAGTCTTGGGAGTGTGTAATGGTTTCCAGGTTCTTACTGAAGCTGATCTTTTACCCGGTGCATTAATCAGAAATATAGGGACAAGATTTGTTTCGAAAAAAATAAAACTAAAAGTAGAAAATAATAATACTCCCTTTACATCTTTATTTAATAAAGGTGAAATTATTGAGCTACCCATAGCTCACAAAGATGGTAATTATTATGCACCAGGAGAAGTTATTAATGAGATTAAAGCAAATAATGGTTTAGTTTTATCTTATATTGATAACCCAAATGGTTCAGCAGAAAATATTGCAGGTATTGTAAATAAGCAGTGTAATGTATTTGGGTTAATGCCCCACCCAGAGAGAGCTTATGAGGAAATTCTTGGCTCCGATGCTGGTTTAAGAATATTTAGTTCGATTGTTAATTACTTGGAGAGTTAAAGATTTGATTGAGGAAATTTTAAAAGAGCTTAATTTTTCAAAAAATGATTATGATAAAGTTGTAGAATTGATCGGTAGAGAACCTTTAATTACAGAATTAGGTATTTTTTCAGCAATGTGGAGCGAACACTGTAGTTATCGTAGTTCTAAGATTTATCTGGATAAATTTCCAAGAGAAGGAGAAAATGTTATTCAGGGGCCTGGTGAAAATGCTGGTGTCATAAAAGTAACTGATGAGATTTACCTTGCTTTTAAAGTTGAAAGCCACAATCATCCTTCAGCAGTGGAGCCTTTTCAGGGTGCTGCAACGGGAGTGGGTGGTATTATAAGAGATATTTTCACAATGGGTGCGAGGCCAATTGCAACTCTTGACTCTTTAAATTTTGGTGATCTTAATTCAAGCAAAACAAGATATCTTTTAAATGGTGTGGTGGAGGGGATCTCATTTTATGGCAACTGTGTTGGAGTGCCTACAGTTGGCGGAGAAACTCATTTTGACCCATCATATACAGAAAATCCTCTTGTCAATGTTATGTGCGTTGGGATTCTCCAAAAAAATAATTTAAGAAAAAGTATAGCAAAGACCTCAAAAGCTAAAGTCATCTATATTGGAGCTAAAACTGGTAGGGATGGCTTACATGGTGCATCTTTTGCGTCTGGCATTTTAGATGATAACGCAATTAAAAGAAGAGGATCTATTCAAGTGGGAGACCCATTTCTTGAAAAATTGCTTATTGAAGCAACTCTTGAAATTATTGAAAAAGATTTAATTGAAGCAATACAGGATATGGGAGCTGCTGGCTTAACCAGCTCATCTGTGGAAATGGCAGGAAAAGGTGGAAAGGGCATAAAACTTGATTTAGATAAAGTTCCATTAAGAGAAACTGATATGACACCATTTGAGATAATGTTGTCAGAATCTCAGGAAAGAATGCTTATTATTTCAAAAATAGGCGCTGAAAAAGAAATTAAAGATATACTTGAAAAATGGGAACTTGATTATGCAGAGATTGGGGAAATTACTGACTCTGGGTGTATTGAAATTTATTTTAATGGTGAATGTGTTTGCAATTTACCAATGGAGCATCTACTCAATCCTCCACTAAATTTAACACATCCAGAGAAAAACATAAAAGAACAAATAAAAGAATCTCCGCCCAACTTCGATCTTGAAACTCTACTTTATGATCCAGCTTTTGGTTCAAAAAGGTGGATTTACGAACAGTACGATTCGACGCTTTTCTCTAACACAGTTATTCCTCCTGGAAATGGAGCAACTTTACTCCGGGTTAAAGGTACAGATAATTTTATAGGGCTAACATTAAATAGTAATGGAAGGTTGTGTATGATAGATCCGTTTTTAGGAGCAGAAACAATTATTGCAATCTCCACAAGGAGAATTTCTGCCCTCGGCATAAAACCAGCTGCTATTACTGACTGTCTTAATTTTGGTAATCCAAATGATTCCCAAACAATGTGGGAATTTTCAGAATGTGTGAATGGTTTAGCGTCAGCCTTAAAAGATTTTAATATTCCTGTTGTGTCAGGAAATGTAAGTTTTTACAATGAAGGCAAAACAACCAGAATTAACCCAACTCCTACTATTGGTGTTGTTGGAACTGGAGAATTAAAATATATTCCTTCAAACCATTTTGTCGATTTTGATGATTTAATTGTCGTTTTTGGTGGTGAGACAAAAAAAGAATATTTCGATTTTAATTTTCTCCCTGCTCTTTCTTTGGATCTTGAAATATCAGTTCAGGAATTAATACGGACTTTAATAAATAATTGTTTAGTAAAAAGTGTTCAAAGTATTGATAGGGGCGGTATATATCTTCAATTAATAAGAAGTATTTTTGATTCAGATATAGGTGCAAAAATTGAAAATATACCTCCAGGCTTTAGTGCAGAAGAATTTTTATTAAGTGAATCTAATAGTAGATATCTTGTAACTATTTCTACAGCTAACATTGATAAAGTTACAAATATAGCTGGTAATGAAAAAGTTCTTATTATAGGAAAAACTATTAAAGATTACTTTACTATAAATGATAAATTCAATTTAAGAATATCTAAAATAAAGGATATTTATGAAAGGAGCTTTAGAAGATTTTTCGATTGAAGCAAATACACGAAAATTGCGGACTATTTGCAGTATCTAATATGCGTAATGCAGCATTTTATACTTATCTTGGACTTTTTTCACTCCAACACAGAGGGCAAGAAGGTGCAGGGATAGTAGTCTTCGATGGAGAAACTTTTCATAAGCATTGTGGTCCAGGTCTTGTTTCCGAAGTTTTTAATGAAAAAAATCTAAAAAGTTTATCTGGCTATGTTTCTATAGGGCATACAAGATATTCAACTTTCGGTGACTCTAAAATTGAAAATCTTCAACCACTTGTTGCAAAAACAACGCATGGAACTATAGCGATAGCTCATAATGGGACATTAACAAATGCAATTTCTCTAAGAAACAAACTTGAAAAAAATGGTGCAATATTCTCTACAACCACCGATAGCGAGATAATTCTTCATTTAATTGCTCATTCAAAAAAGAGATCGTTAAAAGATGCAATTATTGAAGCACTAAAAGAAGTAGAAGGTGCATATTCTCTGATTATTCTTAAAGATGATACCCTCTATGCAATAAGAGATCCTAATGGTTTTAGGCCTTTAGTAATTGGCAAAAAAAATTCATCGTATATTATAGCATCAGAAACTTGTGCATTAGATATAGTGGGAGGGGAATTTGTTGGAGAAGTGAAGCCTGGAGAGCTTGTTACCATAAAAGGAAATAATATTTTAAGAGAACAAATCTTACCAATCAAAAAAAGCAGTTTCTGTATATTTGAATTTATTTATTTTGCAAGACCTGATTCTTGCTTTTTTGGTAAAAATGTAAATAACGTTAGAGAGCTTGATGGTATGATATTAGCAAATGAAGCAAACATTACTGCTGACTGTGTTGTACCAATTCCAGATTCTGCTCTTGCTATTTCTCTTGGATTTTCAAAAGGTTCAAGTATAGAGTTTAGACATGCATTTGTTCGTAATCATTATGTCGGTAGAACGTTCATTGAGCCAGCTCAGAAAATTAGAGATCTGGATGTAAAAATAAAGCTTAACTTGATCAAGTCCGAAGTAAAAGGAAAAGATGTAGTTATTATAGATGATTCGATTGTAAGGGGAACTACCTCAAAAAAAATAGTTGAAATTGTAAGAAAAGGTGGTGCAAAAAAAATAAGTTTCTGTGCAGGATTTCCACCTATAAGGTATCCGTGCTATTACGGAATTGATTTTGCAAGAAGAGCTGAATTGATTGCTGCGAATAAAACAATCGAAGAAATTAGAGATTTAATAGGAGTAGATTATCTAAAGTATATTTCTCCAGAAGGAGTTATTAAAGCAACAGGAATGGAAGAGAAAGATTTTTGTACAGCTTGTTTCTCTGGGGATTATCCTATTGCTATTAAAGATGTTCCAGCTAAAATTTAGGACTATAGTGTTAAAATGAAAAACATAGCTATTTTTATTTCTGGGAGAGGAAGTAATTTAGAGTCAATTCTTAGAAAACACAAAGAAGGTTATTTTAATTGTAACATTTCATTTGTTTTATCTAATAAACCTGATGCACGAGGTTTGTCCATAGCTAATAATTATGGAATTAAGACCTTTATATTAGAAAGAAAAAACTTTGAATCAAAAGAGAAGTTCGAAGAAGAAATATTAAATAAATTAAGAGAGCATAACATTGATCTAATTGTACTCGCTGGTTTTATGATGATACTCTCAAAAAATTTTGTTAATTCATTCGGTAAAGACATAATCAATATCCACCCATCGCTTTTACCTGCATTTCCAGGTGTTAATTCTCAAAAACGGGCGTTAGATTATGGAGTTAAATTTTCTGGTTGTACTGTCCACTTTGTTACAGAAGAAGTTGATGGGGGACCAATAATTTTACAAGAGGTTGTCCCCTGTTTTGATGACGATTCAGAAGAATCGTTAACAGAAAGAATTCTTGAGAGAGAACATTTTATTTTACCCTATGCTATAAAACTAATAACTGAAGATCGTATTGTAAGAATAGGAAGGAGGGTGTTTGTAAAGAATGATAAAAATTGAAAGAGCCCTTGTCAGTGTATCTTCAAAGGAAAAGCTTTTTGAATTTTGTAAAGTATTAAGGGATTTCAATGTTGAGATAATAGCTACATCAAATACTTATTCATTTCTTAAAGAAAAAGGAATAGAATCTATTCATATTTCTAAATATACAGATTATCCTGAATTAATTAATGGGAGAGTTAAAACGCTTCACCCCAAAATTTTTGGTGGGATATTGGCAAGAGAAGAAAAAGGGGAAATCTCCGAGATTAACAAATATGGAATAAAAAAGATTGATCTTGTTTGCGTTAATTTGTATCCATTTATAAAAGTTAGTGAAAAGACAGATAACGAGGAACTACTTCTTGATGAAATAGATATCGGCGGAGTTGCGCTTTTAAGAGCAGCAGCAAAGAACTACAAAGAAACTGTTTCTGTTCCAGACCCTTCTTTCTACGATGAAGTTATATCCGACCTTGTGGACAATAATGGCTTTATTTCTGAATCTCTCTCTTTTAAACTTTTGAAAGAAACATTTAGACTTACATCTTCTTATGATGCAGCAATTTTTTCTAAATTTAGTTTCTTGTCAGGTGAAAATGTTTCTTTAAAATGCTTTAAAAAAGTTACTGATTTAAGATATGGCGAAAACCCTCATCAAAATGCTTCATACTGGAAAGTGCTACCAGCAAAGGATTCACTTATTCTTGGAATGGAGCAACTGCATGGTAAAGAGCTTTCATACAATAACATCTTAGATGTTTCATCGGGGCTTCAATTAATAAATGAGTTTAGCGAAAGCGCCTGTGCGATTGTAAAACATACCAATCCCTGCGGAGTAGCAGTAGCAGAAAATATTGAGTCAGCTTACTTAAATGCTTATGAATCTGATCCTGTATCTGCTTATGGTGGTATATACCTATTTAATAGAGAGGTGAACTCAAAAATTGCAGAATATTTAAGTAATTTATTTATTGAAGTAGTTTGTGCACCATCTTATTCAGAAGACGCATTAAATTTATTGAAAAAAAAGAAAAATTTACGAATTCTGAAAAAAGTTACAAATGATTTTCCTGAATATGAGTTTAGGAGCGTTGGTAATGGTATATTGATGCAATCTAAAGATGAACAACTATATTCAGAAATTAAAGTTTATCCTACTTTTGAATCCATTTCTGAGGAAATAATGAAAGAAATATTATTTGGCTTAAAAGTTGCAAAGCATGTTAAGTCTAACGCCATTGTTATTACAAATGATAGAAAAACTATTGGTATCGGTTGTGGTCAGCCTAATAGAGTTTTAAGTACAAAAATTGCTCTCTCTCAAGCCGGAGATAAAGCAAAAGGTGCAATTCTCACTTCAGATGGGTTTATTCCTTTCAAAGATACTATAGAAGAAGCAGCAAAATATGGAATTAAGTATGTCGTAGAGCCTGGTGGATCAATAAGAGATACAGAAGTTATTGACGAAGCAAAAAAGAATAATATTATTTTAATATTTACAGGAATGAGGCATTTTTTGCATTAGGTTGATAAATAGTTAAAGTTTCAAAAGGAGGGGTTTTGAGTTCAAAAAAACTAAATATGCTTGTTCTTGGTGGGGGTGGTCGAGAGCATGCAATATGCTGGAAATTATCTCAAAGTGAGAGAATTAATAATTTGTTTTGTATACCAGGCAATGCCGGCATAGAACCAGTTGCTAAGACTATTCCAGATATAAATATTACAGATTTTAATAGAATTAAAGATTTTTCTTTTGAAAATAATATAGATATAATATTTGTCGGTCCAGAACTTCCGCTTGTTAAAGGAATAAAGAATTTTTTTGAAAATACTAAAGTTAAGGTATTTGGTCCTTCACTCCAGGCTGCTCAATTAGAAGGTAGTAAAATTTTTACTAAAAATTTCCTTTCTAAATATAACATTCAGACCCCTAAATATAATACTTTTTTTAGTAGCGATGATGCTATTTATTTTGTTAGCAGTATAAAAAAATATCCTGTAGTTATTAAAGCTGATGGTTTAGCTGCTGGAAAAGGTGTTATGATTGTTTCTAATGAGCATGAAGCTGTTAATTGTATAAAAGATATGATGGAATGTAGGAAATTTAAATCTGCAGGTGAAAAAATAGTAATAGAAGAGTTTATTAGTGGCAAGGAGCTCTCTTACGAATTAGTCGTAGATGGCAAAAATTATGTTGATCTTATGCCATCTCAAGATTATAAAAAAGCATTCGACCAAGATTTGGGTCTTAATACCGGTGGTATGGGTAATATTGCTCCTCCACCATGGCTTAGTTGTGAACTTAAAAACAAAATAGAGTCTGAAGTTGTTAAAAAAATAGTTTCAAGTATTGTTAGTGAAGGAATTCACTTTAGTGGTATCCTTTTTATCGGAATGATTGTTTCGTCTTCTATTGCTCAGGTTCTTGAGATGAATGTAAGGTTGGGAGATCCTGAAGCTCAAGTAGTCCTCCCTCTTCTTAAAAGCGATCTACTTACTACCGTTGAAATGGTTCTTAATGGAGAAATAGAAAAACTAAAACTTGAATGGCTTGATAAATATGCAACTTGTGTAGTATTAGCATCCCGTGGTTACCCCGGAGAATACGAAAAAGGTAAGGAAATAAAAGGTCTAAATGAAGCGGAGTCGATGGATGGAGTTTTTGTTTTTCATGCTGGAACTGCTTATGAGGACGGGAAATATTATACTAATGGTGGAAGAGTCTTAGATGTTGTAGGACTTGGTAAAACAAAAGATGAATCAATAAAACATGCTTATGAAGGGGTTTCAAAAATTCACTTTGATGGTATGTTCTATCGAAAAGATATAGGACTATAAATAAATTATTTATTTTGAAAATTTATTTGGTTAAATAATATCTGCTATTAATAAAATTTTTCCGACCCCTTAATTAATTGGATAGTTTGTACTAAAATTAACAGTTTTGTAAAAGAGATGGAATGTTCTTAGTGTTGTACCTATTCTTCCTTTCATTTACATAAAAGACTCCTTTTATTAAGTTTAAAGTCTCATATGTTTCGCAACTTATTCAGGAAAAAGAGTGAAAAAAGTAAAAAAAATAAAAGAAAGGTATTTCATTATTTAAGGTAGTGACAGAATTGTCATTTTTACACTACTTATATATATGGAGGGTATTTTTATTTAAGAAGAAATATTTTATTTTTGTGATTATTTCTCATCTTTTTCCGAATCTTAACCATTTTTTCGTTTATTTTAATCTTAAATTCACTTTAACTCTTTGTATTTCTGCCACAATAAGGCATGAAAATAATATCTTTAATCCTTTTCTTATACCACTTATATAACTAAACAATATAAATTCAACCTCTTTATTAAATATAATTTTATAATTTTGGAGTTATTATTTTCGGAGGAATACTTTGTCTATTTTTTATTGGAATTGCAACTAAGCATAATATGGATCTAAGTAAAGGTGGAGATAGAGAAAATAAAATTGAAGTGATGAAAGAGATTACAAGTTGCTTGATAATTTCAAAATGAATAGTAAATTATTCCTAAGAATAAATTACTGAAAGCAGGGATTAATTATGACAAAGATTACAAAGTTTTTAACTCTTGTAATGTGTTTCCTTCTTTTCTTTATTAATTCATCGATGCTTATTATGGCTCACTCAAATTTGGATTCATCAAACTCAAAAATTGATTCTTCTTTTCCTACTAATATATTTAGGCTTTCAAAAGAAGTGCCTGTTATTGTTGAGTTAATAGAGGAACCTGTTGTTCCTTATAGCTTTAAATTATTTAATAATCAATATTATTTCAAAAAAACAAATTTTTCTTCAGAGAATTTTGACACTAATTATGAAATTAATCTTATTCAAAATCAGAATGAATTCTTAAATTGGCTAAATTGTAACGATATTAATGTAAAAATTAGGGCTCGATGTACTTATGTTGTAAACTCGATATCTTTAGATGTTAAAGGATGGGATATTCCAAGAATTATCAAGAATCCAAATGTAAAAAAAGTTCACTATGATAACTTGATTTTTCATCCTTACAGAGCTATAGCAGCTCAAACTACTGGTGCTTATAAGGTTTGGAAAGGTGAAGGTGTATCAAAAGCAACAGGAAAAGGCGTACTTGTTGGTGTAATAGATTCTGGAATTGACAAGAATCACCCTGAATTTAAAGGTAAAATAAAAGGTGGTTATGATCTTGCAGATGGTGATGGTGATTTTCAGGATTCAGACTTTCATGGAACAATGGTTTCAGGGATAATTGGAGGATTAGGTGATAAAGATTACCTTCGTGGAATGGGGTATGATGTTAATTTTATGATTTATAAAGTATTTTCTGAGAAATTCAAGGGTGGGAGAGAAATCATACCTGCAATTGATAGAGCAGTTGCAGACAGATGTGATATTATAAATTTATCACTTGGTTCTCCAGGCCCTTTTGATGCTAAAGGGAATACGATTTATCATACTGCCGTGAGAAATGCTACAAAAGCAAATGTTATGGTCGTTTGTGCAACTGGTAACGAAGGAAGTGTGTCTAATTTAATGCCTTCCCCTATTGGACCACCCGCAGGAATTGATGAAGCTTTTGCTGTTGCTTGTTCTGATGACAGATGTTTTCAATTAATTAAAGTTCTTGAAAAAGAAAAGTTTATTACAGGGAGAAAAGTGCCATTTTCACCTCCATTTAAAAAAGAATTAACAGGAACGACTATTGTAGATTGCGGATATGGAAAAAAGGAAGATTTTGAAAATGTAGCTGGTAAAATAGCTCTTATAAAAAGAGGACCAATAGATAAACCAATAAGTTTTCGTGACAAGATTTTAAATGCTAAGGAAGCAGGCGCAAAAGCAATTATAATATATAATTATGACTCAACAGGTTTGATTGTTCCTTCTTTTTTTGAAGCTTCAGAAAATCCTTATTCTATAGAGCTTATACCTTCAGTCTTCATAACAAAAGAAGATGGTGATTTTTTAATCTCTATTCTTGATAAGAATCCAAAGCTTTCTTTTGAAGAAGGTTCTGGAGTAACAATGGCAGATTACACATCAATGGGTCCAACTGCTGATGCATGCTTTAAGCCAGAGATATCAGCTCCTGGTTCCTACATTTACACTACCTATCCCGAAAAAGATAAATTTTATGGAATGGGACATGGAACTTCTTCTGCTTCTCCTATGGCTGCAGGTCTTGTTGCATTGATTAAAGAAGTTCAACCAAAATGGAAAACAGACGAAATAAAATCTGCTCTTATGAATACCGCAACGATTCTAAAAAATCCTTTTAATGGCAAACCAATTACATTTCTTTTACAAGGCGCAGGAGAAGCTGATGTGAAAAATGCAATAAACACACCTTGTTTTATAAATCCACAAGCAGTTGTTATAGAAAATACAAATAGTAAAACAATTGAATTTACATTGAAAAATATATCTAATAAAAAAAGCGAATATTCTTTGAGCTATGAAGTATTTCTTGAAAAAGAGGATATAAATCCATTAAAAATCGATATTAATCCAACTAATATTACTTTAAATTCAGGTGCAAGCCTTAAGTTTAGTGCAAAATTTGCCATAGAAAAGAATAAATTCAAAAAAAGCAGAGTAGAAGGAATTATAAAGTTAGGAGAGCTTCACATACCATTTGTAGTTTTTAATGATAATGTAGATAAAGTACCCAAGCAAATTTCTAATATAAAAATTGATCCTGAAAATCTTTACTTTAAAGATAGTAAAGAAAAATCTAATATTAATATATCTTTTAGCTTAAATTATGGTGATAAAATTAGATTCAAGGATATCGATGCATATAATTATGCTTCAAATTATGGGGATGTAAAAATTGTCATAACTGATAAATATAATGAAGAATGGTCAACTATTTCAAATCTTTCAGGTTATCTTGTGGGAGACTATAAAATAAAATGGGATGGGAGAAATAAAGATGGGTTGCTATTTTTACCAGAAGGCAAATATTATCTTCAATTTTTCACAAAGGAAATGATAGTTTCAAATGCAGGTAATGAATTGAAGGAAAGTGTTGCCGAGAAAGTTGCTTTTGAAGTTAAACAGTCTATTGTTCCTGAACCATCGCAATTAATTTTATCTTGTTTGAGCAAGTATAAGTTAAAAGAAGATTTCTTATTAAATTTATATGTAAATAACAATAATGATTTTAAGCTTAAAGGACTTGAAATTAGCATTAATTATGATGCGAAAAGATTATCATGTAAAGAAGTATTATTAGGAAGTGAGTTTGCTTCACCAATCGATTCAGAGGAAGATAATAAAATTATTTCTGAGATTTATGATGATTTAGGTATTGTGAATATAAAAATATTAAAGAAAGAAGCAATAGAAAATAATGAAAGAATTAAAATAGCTTCTATTCATTTTAAGGGAGTTGATATTGGGAAGCTTAAATTTAAGTGTATAAATTCCTTTTTCTTGGTGGATGAAGAATATGTAGTGAAAATAAAACCTGTTTTTCCTGCTATAGAAATAACAGATAAAAATTTCTTATTAGCAGATCTGAATAATGATAAAAAGACAGATATATCTGACCTCTCCATTTTCTCTGCATCTTTCGGTTCAACAGAAAAAGATAATGAATATAAGGAGATTTGCGATTTTAATCAGGATAAAATAGTTGATTTAGAAGACTTAATAACTATTTCTAAAGAATTTGGAAGTTCTATTTAGAGAATTGGTGAGTATTTAGTGAATGTGAAGCAAGATTATTAAGGGAGCGATTTTAAAATCGCTCCCTTAAAGTGTATTAATCCTATTTCTTTCCGTTCATAGCTTTACGGGTTTGTCCCCATATTACTTTGTGAGCTTGAACTGTATTTGTATCTTTATTGAGTGGTCCAAAGACATTTACTTTGTCACCATTCTTCAATTCATCTGGGAATACAAAAGAACCATCTTTTATGAAATCTGTCCAATCTTCATACTTTACTTTTATTGATTCATTATTAAGTGTGGTAAGCGTAAATTCTTTTGCATTGTAATTAATTCCACTTACTTCCCCTCTTATTGCATTCTTTAAAAAACCACGGGGACCTCTATCTCCAGGTGGTTTTTGTTGAGGAAGCTCGCCATAGATTACAGCCATTGCTTCTATTTTCTTACCATCTAAATCTATTTTTCCGTTTACTGTGACCTCTTCTCCATTTTTAAAGTCTTCTGGTGTTGAAGGCTTAAGATCCCTAAAAAATTTTGTTGAATCAGTATAAGTGACGTTAAAAATTATTTCATTTCCATTTGGATCCTTTGACTTAAGGTCAAACTTTTTGCTCTCCAGATTTAATTTGTCAATTGTTCCCTTTATAAGTGGAGGTCTTCTATCACCTTTTCCGGGAAGAGTTCCCCACGCTACTAAATGTGCATTAATAGTCTTTCCATCATCGCTTAGAGGACCACTTACTAAAACTTTTTCTCCATCTTTAAGTTCAGTAGGTTCAACATTATTTCCATCATGAACGAATATAGTATCATCTGTATAGACTACTGAATAGTTACTATCCCCAACTAAATCAAACTTTTTTGCGCTATAATCTATGTTTTTAACAGTTCCCTCATATTTTCCTCTTTGCCCAGGTCCAGCAAATGTAAATGGAGCAATAATTCCTAAAGCCATTACTGCTATTAAAAACCCTATTAGTACTTTTTTCATTCTACCTTTTTCTCCTTTCAAATAAATTTACTTATATTTAATTAATTACGAATAATTACCCTTTTTGCGATGTTAAATTTTATCTTCTAAATTCATTACATATTTGCAATCACCTCCTTTGGCTTGGATTTACGAATCTTGGAGGTAATGGTGAAGGAGCTTTTTGAATGATTTTTAACGCAATTATATAGCCTTCATCATTTATAGTATCAATCCTTACAATATTTCCCGGTATTAAAGGAATATGTGGTGGGTGCAATATTGTTCTGGGAGTAAATTTTACTTCCTTCACAGAACCATCTTTTAGCAATAAAGATATTGAGTTTTCATTTATTGATACAACTTTACCAATAATTGGTTGAATTCCTATGGTAGTTGGATTTAGTTCTCTTACTCTTAATGCTTCAACTAAGTTTGATGAAATTATGTATTTTGCTTCAATTTCTAAATTAGTTCCTTTTTCAATTGTTGTCTCTAATTTTGTATTTTCACTGAGATATATTTTTAATGGAAAAGTATTAATGGTGATTGATCCTGTTTCTGGAGCATATGTCTCAACTTCACCGCGAATAAGTAGAGGTTTTTCCTGCATTTCGAGTTTTCTTCTAAATTGTTGCAATTGGTTTATTGCAAGACGAGGATCTACCCCCTTTTTTCTCGCTATAATTCCCCAGCTATAATTATTATGACGCATATTAATAAGTTCTTCTGGTTTAGCATTTGTTAATTTAGAAACAATTACTATTGTAATTATTTCTGTATCGTCCTGATTTTTAATCCTTAATCTGTAGACATCCTGTGGATTTAACCCGTATTCTTTTTCGAAAACAGTTTGTAAGGTTGCAGAATTTATAGGAAATCTTGTTTCGTTAAGCGAGGATGATAAATATGTATTTTTGAGTTCATTTATGTTCTTGTTTATTCTATACGAATTTACTATGTCAACTAGTGTACCATTATTCCCAAATACAGGAAAAATTGCTGAAAAAACGATTAAAATTGAGAGAGATACTGGAACTAAAACTCTAAAAATAGAAATAAATGCCCTTCTTTTATTAATGTATGATTCATATCTCTCAATTGCTCTATAAAAAATCCCTCTTTCAGCTTTTACATCCTTTGCGAATTCATTTAATTCATATTTCAATTTTTCTTCTTCGTTTTTTTCGTTGAACATTAAGTAACACCTCTTAATTTCTTTAATGTTCTATGAATTCTTACTTTCACTGTGTTTTTTGGTAACTTTAGAATTCTGGAAATCTCTTCAATTGTTAATTCGTAGTAATATCGTAAAGTAATAATTTCCTTTTCTTTTTGTGTTAGCTTTTTTAATCCTTCTCTTACATCTAATATTTCTTCTCTATTTAAATTAATAGTAGAAGGTTCTATGTATGTCTGATCTGCATTATCTTTAAATAGAGTTATTTTATTTTTGTTTACGTAGTTTCTTGTTTCATTAATGACTATACTTGATAACCAAGGCCTGAAATCTCTTTCTATATCAAAGCTTTGAATGCGAGTAAAAACTTTAAAAAAGACATTCTCTGTAACATCTTCAGCTTCCTCTACTCTTCCAAGCATTATATAGGATGACCTCATCACATAATCTTTATATGTTTCGAAAATTTCACTCATTGCTTCTCGATCTCCATCTTTTGCTCTCTCAATAATTTCCTTACTTATTTCTTCCATACTTTATACCTATATTTAATTCAAAGGTTACATAAATTTAAAATTTTTAATATTTTAATCTAGTTTATTATAGGAAAAGAGTAATAATTTGTAAGAAAATTTGATAACTTTTTTATTAGATATAAAATTATTTCAGTGAAATTTTTTAATATAGGGGGAAATAGTTGATGAAGAAATTTACATTAGTTCTTCTTGTGTGTCTAATTACAGTTGTTTCTTTGAACTTATCTAGTTGTGGCAATGGAGGAGAAACAACTCCGCCAGCCAATAATAATGGAGGAGAAACAACTCCGCCCACAAGTGGAGAATCTTTGCTTATTCCTGTTGACAATGCAAGAGACGCAGGAGATTGGGAATTGCCAATTGTTGCAAATCCTGGCGATTTTGGCATACAGGACAAGGTTAAGTTGAGTGAATTACTTGCAAATCCAGATGTTAAAGCCGTTGTAATCGATTTCTGGGCAACATGGTGTGAACCCTGCAAAGAAGAAATGCCTTATCTTGAGAAAATTTATCAAGAATATAAAGACAAAGGGTTAGCAATGCTCGTTATTACAGTAGATTCAAGCCCGCAACTTGAGAATGAAATTAAAAAAGATGTTGAAGAGTTAGGTGTTACTTATCCAATTCCATGGGCTATGGAAAGTGTAGTCAAATTATTTTATGGTATTGGTGCAATACCTGTAACATATTTGATTGACAAAAACGGTAAAATAAGGTTAGAGCACTCTGGGTTTAGCCTTCCTGAAGGAGAAGAATTCATCGAAGATTTAAGAAAAGCTGTAGAGGAGCTTATTTCGCAGTAATAAATGCAGATTACTTCTGGAGACTCTCGAGGGAAAAAACTTTTTTTCGCTGAGAGTCTCCATATCAGACCTACAAGCGATAAGGTAAGGTCAGCAGTTTTTGATGTAATACGCTTCAATTTAAAAGGAAGTAAGTTTTTAGATTTATATGCTGGAACAGGTGCCGTAGGAATTCAAGCTTTAAGTGAGGGAGCAATATTGTCTTTTTTTGTGGAAGAAAATTGGAAATGCATAAATACAATAAGAAAAAACATTAAAGAATTGAATTTCAATGAGAAAGCTACAATAATTAAGAAAAAGGTAGAGATATTTCTAAGCGATAGCAATGTAGATGATATATTAAAAAACTTTAATTTTATTTTTCTTGATCCACCATATAACTTAACCGATAATGAATATGAATTCGTTGTTCAAAAATTAAGTTCTTCTATATTTGTTGGCACAACTGTGATTGTCGAACATTCTTCTAAAAGATTGAATAGCGACTTCTTTATGAAATTAGGTTTTTCTGATTACAAATTCAAAAAATATGGTGATACTGCTTTATCTATACTTTATAAATAAAATATGAGAATGGATAATAATCTTAAAATTGCAGTTTATCCTGGAAGTTTTGATCCTTTAACTTTTGGACATATTGATATAGTTGGTAGAGCATTAAAAATTTTTGATAGAGTCATTATATCTGTTGCAAAAAATGTTAGGAAAAATTATATGTTTTCTCTCAATGATCGTATAGAATTTCTAAAAGAATATTTTAAGGATAATAATTATGTTACAATTGATACGTTTGATGGACTACTTGTTACTTATCTAAAAAAGAATAGGTATAAGAATGTAATTAGAGGATTAAGGGTTCTTTCAGATTTTGAATATGAATTTCAAATGGCTATAACCAATAAGCAATTATATAAAGATTTCGAAGTTGTATTTCTTATGAGTGACATAAAATATGCTAATTTAAGTTCCTCTCTTGTTAAAGAGATAATAGAACTTAATGGTGACATAAGTAATTTTGTTCCTCAGGTTGTTCGCGATAGAATAATAAAAATAAAAAAAGGAGGAAGAAGAAGATGAGTTTTGTATCACAATTTGATGAGCTTATAAATATTTTAGAAGGTGCTAAGAAAATCCCACTTTCTAATAATGTCATTGTAAACAAAGAAAAGATTGAATCGATTATACTAAAACTTAAAGAAGAATTTCCTTCTGAATTTAGAAATAGCGAGCAAATAATTAGTACTAGAGACGAAATAATAAGCCAGGCAAAAGCACAGGCTGATCGAGTAATAGAAGAAGGTAAAAAAGAAAGAGATAGGCTTACCTCTCAGGAGGAAGTTTATAATGAAGCAGTAAGATTAGGAAAAGAAATTATTTTAAAAGCTAAGGAGCGAGCAGTTAGTATTATAAACAGACTAAATGAATCTCTTTCTCAAGGACTTAAATCGTTGAAAGATGATGTTTCACAAATTGATAAGGAAATTGATGATGCAAGAAAAGATTTCTTAAATGAGCTTAAAAATATGAATAATGACATTATGAATGCTTAAATTAATGAAAGGAGTTGACTAAAAGCAATGCCAATTTATGAATATAAGTGCAAAAATTGTAATAAAGAATTTTCAATCTTTTTTAATTCTTTTGACACTGGAGAAGTTCTATGTCCTTCTTGCGGTAGCAAAAATATAAAGAAGTGTATTAGCAATATTATGAGAATAAAAAAAGGTGAAGAGGATGATAATTCTTCATCTTCCTGCGGTTCATGCTCATCCAATAATTGTTCAACCTGCGGGATGTAAAGATGATGCATAATAATATTAAGAAAAAGTTATTTCCTATAATTTTAATTATTTTTGTTTTATTTTCTCCATTGTACTCAATAGATGCTGAAAACAAAGATATATGCGATTATAAATCAATTACAAATTCATTTTCATCTAAAAATGCTTATTCATACTTAGAAGAATTAACTTCTGATAAATTTGAGGGAAGACAATCTGGTTCTAAAGGAGCCGAACTTGCAGCAGAATGGATTGCTAATCTTTATGAAAGTTATGGATTGATACCTGGAATCAATGATTCATATTATCAGGAATTTGATATTCCTTATTATGAAGTTATGCCACCACTATTTTTTTCTATAAATAGCTCGAAAATAAATGAAGAATTTATATATAAAAGAGATTTTATAGTATTACCAGGAAGCGGAAGTGGTTCTATTGAATCTAAGGTTGTTTTTGTTGGTTATGGTATTACTTCTGGATCCAAAGGATATGATGACTATAAAAAAGTAGATGTATCTGGTAAAATCGCTCTTATAATGCGGAGAGGTCCTGAAACTTTTGATTTAGGCGAAGAAGCACTTTATTTTAAAACGAAAATAGATAATGCAGTAGAACATGGAGCGATTGGTGTAATTGTTTCTGAAAAAGCAACAGAAAAAAATAAAATGAATATGAATACAAAATATGTAAGCAGCAGCTATGGTTCAATACCTGTTTTATTCGCAACATGCGATGCTGCTAATAAATTTCTCCTTGAAAAAGGAACCTCTCTTATAGAAGTTGAAAAGAAAATTGATAAAGAAAAGACACCATTTTCATTTGAAACAAATTGCAGTTGTAAAATGGAAGTTAATGTTTTATATGAAGTGAGAAAAACTTCAAATGTTATTGGATATTTACCAGCTAAAGATCATAAAACAGAAGATTCAGTTTTGATTACTGCACATTATGACCATCTTGGCAGAGATAATATTGATGGTTCGATTTATAGAGGAGCAAATGATAATGCTTCTGGTACATCTGTCTTGCTTGAGATTGCGCATAGTTTATCTGTTAATTTTTATCTACCAGAAATTAATATTGTTTTTATAGCTTTCTCCGGAGAAGAAGAAGGTTTATGTGGATCATTTTTCTATGTTAATAATACAATATTTCCAATTAAAAAAATAAAAGCTGTTCTGAACATGGATATGGTAGGCACCGGGAGCGGTAAGTTATATGCAGGAACAGATCCAGTTATTTATAAAGAGCTTTCAGAAAATATAAAAGTTAGTTGTGATTGCTTAAAAATGAATGTTCCGATAAATAAGAGATTGTTAAGTAGTGGTTCGGATCATTATTTTTTTCATATAAATAAAGTTCCTAATGTATTTTTTATTAGGGATAATCCAACTGGAATTGGTGGCTACCATGATACTTTAGATACAGTTGATACGGTAGACCCCGCTAATCTTAAAGAAACAGGCGATCTTGTGATATTAATTACTTCAATTTATGCGAACCCATTTTTTATTACCTTTGATGAGTATTATTGGAAAGAAAAAGTATCTTTACATGAAAGAATTCTTTTTAGTGGTGTAAAAAGAGGCGATATGTCTCTTACATTGAATGAAGAGGAAATACCCTCTGATTTAGATAAATTTTATAAAGTGTTTTCTTTAAATAGTGGTGATAATGTAATTAATATTAGGGTATTGATCGATGGGAAGCTTTGTTTTGAAAAAATCATAAATATAAAATGTGCTTCAGATGAAAACTTAATTTGTGATTTCAATTTTGACCTTAAAGTTGATTTAAATGACCTAATTGAATTTTCGCGATTTTATAAAGATAAGGTTTCTAATTATGGATTAAACCAAATCTTTGATATAATTAATGATAGTTTTGTTAATGAATTTGATCTTTCTAAATTTGATTCATGCTTTGGGTATTTCTATAATAACTAAATAATGCCAAAATATGATTATGTTTTTACAACAGAACGAGAAAGAACAAGAAAAAGAAGATCAAATTTTATAATTATCTTTTTACTTCTGTTTTTAAGTTTTACAATTTTTTTATTTCTATCACATAGGCAGGATATTACATTAAGTAGTATAAAACTATATTTTTATGATCCTAAAAAATTGGAGTTAATCCCAATTGATACTAATATAGATTTTAGTGGTGATTTTGAAAAAGTCGTTAAAATGGTAATAGAGAAATTGTCTTATGCACCTGAAAATTCAAACCTTCGGTCTTTAATACCTGCATATACTCGAGTTAAATCAGTTAATCTTTCACAAGATCTATTAACGATTACTTTTTTCCCTGAAGTTGTTTCATCAGAAATTGATTCAGTAGTAAAAGAGGGAGCAACTGTTTATAGTATAGTTAATTCTTTAACAGAATTACCTGATGTGAGAAGAGTAAAAATACAAATTGAGGGAAATAACTCTGGTTTTTTTAATCGCTATATAGATATTACTAAACCAATAAATAAATTGAATGGTCAACTACCAAAAGGAAAAAAGATACTAATCTATTTTTTAAATCCAACATATCAATTTTATGTTGGAGAAATAAGAGAAGTTATTGATACTCCAGACTCCTCTCTTCAGGCTGAAAGTGTAATAAATCAGCTTATCATAGGAAGTGAATTTAAAGAATTAACTTCCTTAATTCCTCAAGGAACTAAACTACTCAGCGTAAAAGTAGAAAATAAAATTGTGTATGTTAATTTTTCAAGAGAAATAAGGAGAATTTCTCTTGGCGCGGAAGGCGAGCTTGATCTTGTAAACCTTCTTACACTATCTCTTACAGAGTTACCCAACATAGATAGAGTAAGATTTCTTGTCGAAGGAGAAGAAACATATAGTATTGGAGGGCATCTTTCTTTAAATGAACCAATAAAAAGATGGTATGGTCTAAAAAACGATAACGATTGTATAATTTATTTTATTAATAAACTTGAACAGAAGAGTTTATTTGTGCCTACTTTTAGGAAAGTTAGCAAAATTAACGATGTAAATGAAGTTTTAAATCTTCTTTTTAACGGAGTAACTCCACTTGAAAAAGATCTTGAACTTACAACCGATATACCACTTGAAGCGAAACTTCTAAATACACAAGCAAAAGAGAATAACGAACTCCTTGTTAATGTTTCAGTTGAAATAAATAAATTTTTAAATGCACTGCAAGAGGAAAATTTTATACGCCAAATAGTCCTTACTGTGACTGAAAATTCTTCTTTTAAAAGTGTGACTATCTACTTTAATGGTAGAAATCTTGAGTCACTACCGTTTGGTACTGATGTTTCAAAATCATTTACCCGTAATTCTTTTTAGCTCAAGTAATTTATCTCTCTGCTTAAATCTTTTCAAAAATTAAATCTTCATGAAATAAATTTGAAGTTTATTGTCTGAAAAATTGTAGATATTTTTTAATTTAGTATTTTAACATTTCATGTCATTTCTGCCACAGTAAGACATTAAAATAATATCTAAATCCTTTTCATATGTCTCTTATATAACTAAATAACTAAATAACTAAATTTCTTTATCGGACATAATCTTTCTTATAATTTTGGAGTTGTGATTTTCGGAGGAGTGAAGTTAATTATAAAAAATTATTTTTATTATATTTGTGCAAAAAAATACTGTACTGTAAATCATTATGTTGTGATTAAAAATATATATTAATAAAAACTATTTTAATAATAAAAAGTGATAAAAAATAAAAAATAATTAAAAAAAATCATTTTTTTTGCTTATATTTCTTGACAAAAAGTAAAACTATTTGTAAAGTGTACTTATGTTTAAGGAAAGGGAGTTATTAAAAAAAGTAATTCCTTGTTTACGCTCCTCTGAGCCAATTTTTATTGAAGGTATTAGAGGGGTAGGTAAGTCAACTTTATTGAAATATATTTACAATAAAGTTGAAACTAACAATAAACTTTTCCTTGATTTTGAAAATCCGATAAACCGTAAATATTTCGAGGGTGAAAATTTTGAGAGAATGAAGTCTTCGCTTGAAATACTTGGTTTAGATTTTGAAAACGAAAAAGCCTATATATTTTTGGATGAAGTAAGAGAAATTACCAATTTAATTTCAGTAATTAATTATTTTGTTAAAACTTGTAATGTTAAATTTTTACTTACTTCTTCTGTTTGTTCATCAAAATCTAAAATAATGACAGGTAACAAAATATATTCATTTGAGTTATTTCCCTTAAATTTTAAGGAATTTTTGTCTTTTAAAGGTGCCAAAATAAAGCTTCCAGATGAAGAAAAAGGTATTACCAGACAAATTTATGATGTTCTTTCCAATATGTATGAAGAGTATATTCTTTTTGGAGGCTTTCCTGAGGTTGTTCTTAAAAAAACTATTGATGAAAAGAGAAAAACAATTGAAAATATTTTTTCATCTTTTTTTAAGTTTGATGTTGTTCAATTCAGTAGTTTCAGAAAAAGTGAAGCCATTAGAGATCTTATGCTTCTCTTGATGCAGAGGGTTGGTCAGAAGCTTGATGTGCAAAGGCTATCTAAGGATATAAATTTATCAAGAGCAACAACTTATGAATATATTTCTTTCCTTGAAAAAGCCCACTTTATTAAAACAGTTAATCCCATTAGTTTTAACGATAACCGTGAATTAAAAAAAGTTTCAAAAGTTTATGTTTGCGATACAGGACTTATAAATAATTTTGCAAGGGTATCTGAAGAAGATTTATTTAAAAATAGTGTTTTTCAAAATATCCGTAATGATGAAGAAATCTATTATTATCAGAAAAAAGGTGGAGCATCAATTGATTTCGTAATTAAAAATAAAGCTTATAATGTAAAAATAAGTCCTAAAAGAGCAGATATAAGCCGACTAAAGAGACTTAGTATGAATGTTGGAGCTATAGAATCTAAAATTATTTCAAAAAATTATTCTGAATACGAGGATGTTACATATGCTTTTATGTTATGAATTATTATTTGTTGATTTGAACCTATTTAAATACAAATGGATATTTAAGAATATAGATATACTTTCATTGATTGAAAGGAGTTAAATAATGAGAAAGAGTTTAAGTTTTTTGGTTGTTTTGTTTCTGATACTTTCTCAGTTTTCATTTTTGGAATTTTCGTTTGCTTTAACTGCTGCCGATGTTACTGTTACACCTCCAATTGCAGGACATGTTGCCTCTTATGATATTCAATTTACTCTTGGCACTGGTTCTGGTTATATAAAAATTAGTTTTCCTACTGGTACTACTCTTCCAACTTCAATGGATAAAAGTTGCGTTACAGTAAATGGAAGCGCTACCCTGGAAGATCCAAAGATATCAGGTACAACTATCAGAGTAATGGTTCCTTCTCCAATTACAGCCGGATCAAATGTTACTGTTGCTTTTTCTCAGACATGCGGTATTAAAAATCCTGCTTCATCTACTGGCAATTTAAGACTAAAAGTTGAAACGGGTTATCTTGTTGGAACATCTGAAACAAGAATTGAGGGTCCAATGGACTCAAATAAATATTTTATAGGTGTTCCAGCAGATGTTACTGTTTCACCTAATACAGACGGGTCAGAGTTTGCTGAATATAAGTTTGTATGGAAGGTTGGAAATGAAGGAGCATTATCAAAAGATACCGATGAAATAACTATAGAATTTGACGCAGCCTATATCACTCCACCTAAAGCACTCTTTTCAGGTAAAATACCAGCAAGTTATATTCTTGTTAACAGTAAACCTCTTAATTATGATGCCACTTGTACGACTACCCCTTTAACATTAAAATTTAAAGTACCTGTTGATGTTACAAATAGCTCACAGGTGACTATAATATTGACAAATTCTGTTGGGATGGTCAACCCAACTGCAGGTGTTTATCAGATAAAGATAAGTACCACAAAAGAGCCAACAAAAATTGACTCAAACCCTTATACTATTTATGATGCTATTGAATTCTTTGATCTTGACGGAGATGCAACAAATGGTGTTCAAGGAGTTGTAGTTAATCCTTACACAGTGAGTGTAGAAGCAGAATATAAGATTGGAATAACAATAAATGTGCCACTCTCCGCAAATTACGGGACTATAACAATTGCTTTTCCGACTGGCACTACTCTTCCATCAACTATTCCAGCTTCATCTGTTATATTTGATGTTGATGGAACACCTTATTCGCTTATTTTTGATCCCTTAAGAAGTGGTAATAATATAACAATTACTGTTCCTACTGATATTGCTGCAGGAGCAGAAATTACAATTGATTTCCTAAAATCCATAAAAATTAAAAATCCATCAAAAGCAGGTATATATACTCTTCAAGTAATGACTTCAGCTCAACCTTATTACAGAGTTTCTCCTCCTTATGCTATAGGGACTTCTGTTACAAATGTTAAAGTAACACCTACCCCTGATACCAAAGCATCAAATAACGTTCAATATGTTGTTGAATTTAAAGTTGGCGCAAATGGTGCATTAACTGCAAATGAAGATAAAATTTACATCCTATTAAAGGTAGATGCTCCTGACCCTATTTCTATTACCACTATTCCTTCATCAAGTGTTCTTGTAGGTACTGATTATACAATAGTACAAACAGTTATTGAAAGTTCAGCTGCTCCAGATCCAACAGGGTATGTTAGATTTGTTGTTACTCCTCCAAAAGATATAGGAGCAAACCAGACAGTTAAAGTAACTTTTCTACCCTCAGCTGGAATTACAAACCCTACTGCAGGTAACTATAAAGGTTATGTTAGAACAAGCAAAGAGCCAATTCTTATGGATTCACCTTATTACCTGATAACTGATGCAGTTGAAGTTATTTCTGTTACTGTTGACCCACCTGCAACAGCTATTGAAGCTGAATATATTATAGAAATAAAAGTAGGAGCAAAGTTAACTAAAGATTTTGATACAATTACTGTAGCTTTCCCTACAGGAACGACTGTTCCTACAAATATAACTCCAGGTGATATTACTGTCAATGGTAGTGCTGTTGCTTTTAAGCCTGAAGTAAGAGGGACAATTATTACTTTTAAGGTACCAGTTGACATTACTGTAGGTTCAAATGTAACGATAATATTTAAAGAGGCCGCCAAGATTAAGAACCCAACTAATGCAGGAGTTTATACTCTTCAAGTAATGACTTCAGCTCAACCTTATTACAGAGTTTCTCCTCCTTATGCTATAGGGACTTCTGTTACAAATGTTAAAGTAACACCTACCCCTGATACCAAAGCATCAAATAACGTTCAATATGTTGTTGAATTTAAAGTTGGCGCAAATGGTGCATTAACTGCAAATGAAGATAAAATTTACATCCTATTAAAGGTAGATGCTCCTGACCCTATTTCTATTACCACTATTCCTTCATCAAGTGTTCTTGTAGGTACTGATTATACAATAGTACAAACAGTTATTGAAAGTTCAGCTGCTCCAGATCCAACAGGGTATGTTAGATTTGTTGTTACTCCTCCAAAAGATATAGGAGCAAACCAGACAGTTAAAGTAACTTTTCTACCCTCAGCTGGAATTACAAACCCTACTGCAGGTAACTATAAAGGTTATGTTAGAACAAGCAAAGAGCCAATTCTTATGGATTCACCTTATTACCTGATAACTGATGCAGTTGAAGTTATTTCTGTTACTGTTGACCCACCTGCTGTAAGTGTTCCTGCCAAGTATGAGATAAAGATAAAAGTCGGAACTGGGTTACTTGCTAATAGTGGTACTATTACTATAGTTTTTCCTAGTGGTACTACTGTCCCTACAAATATACCTACAAGTGGAATAACTATTCAAATAGGAGCAAATCCTCCCCAACCTCTTAATGTAGTTCCCACTGTTTCAGGCACACGTGTTACTATTACTGTGCCAGCTGTAATTTCTTCTGGGGATGAGGTTACAATAACTTTTTTAGAAACTACTGGGGTAAAAAACCCATCAAAACCTGGCATATATAATCTTCAAGTAATGACCTCAACTCAGCCTTATTTTAGAGTTTCGCCTTCATATTCAATTGGTTCTTCTGTAACGGAAGTTAAAATAACTCCAATGCCAAATAATATTAATGCAACTCAAGTTGAGTATAAGGTAGAGTTTAAACTTGGTTTAATTCCATTAAGCGCCAATCATGATAAGATCATAGTAGAAATTCCTGCCACAACTACTTTAACTACATTACAACCAGCCACCATCATAGTTAATAATACTTTCACGACTCTTATAAGTAGTGTTACAGCAATGACCTTTACAGATATGCCCTCAACTGGCATAAATTCACCTGGAAGCAGGATTGAGATTACAACTCCAGTTGATTTGAGACAAAATCAAGCTATTACTATTGTTTTTCTATCTTCTTGTGGATTTCTAAATCCATCAAGTGAAGGTAATTTCTTTGGTTATGTATATACATCTCTTGAAACAATTAAAATTGAATCAGCTCTTTATAACATTGTTGATTCGGTTGCATTTCCTGGCTTTAATCCACCCGCTGATTTAAGATCAGTTTTACCAAGCCCAAATGCTATTAAATTAAATGCACAGTATTTAATTCATTTTAAAACATCATCTTCTAAGCCGGCATTACAAGCAAATATCGGAACTATATCTATTGTTTTTCCAGCAGATACTAAGGTACCATCAACTATTTCGCCGGGTTCTATATATATCTCAACAACACCAATATGGGGAGGAGGAAGCCCCGATTCTGTGAAATGTCCACCACCAACAGGACAAATTTTGAATCAAGCACCATCAATAAAAGGAAATGAATTAACAATAACAGTGCCAATAGATATTTCAGCTGGTTCAAGTGTATATATACTAATATGTTTATCGGCAAATATACAAAATCCATCAAATGCAGGGTTATATACATTACAAATAAAAACCAGCATTCAACCAAATTATGGAGTTTCAAGGTCATATCTAATAAGGTCAACCATTGATAAACCTACTGTCTTACCAGTACCATCCGTTGCATCCGAAAATGCTGAATATTCTATAGCTTTTAAGACAGGAACGCAAGGAGATTTGACAGCAAATGTTGATAAGCTTTATGTCGCATTTAATGGTGATTTTTATACCACTCCAGCAGCTGGCAATCTTGCTCCATCAACAATTAAAGTGAATGGAGTTTATTTAAATGTTTATGCAATTGTTTCTACTGGTGC
>ERZ795052.1054-NODE-1054-length-39362-cov-90.463734_pt1 | contig 39362 bp, 30 predicted proteins | sample MGYA00375136_ERZ795052 | MGnify/ENA primary metagenome ERZ795052 (study PRJEB30181, sample SAMN05720156) | activated sludge metagenome | isolation source: Anaerobic digester | place: Japan | collected 2015-05-26 ... | reverse complement strand
GGAATCAGCCCTGAACAGCTCTTAGAGCTGGCAGCCGGGGCTGAAAAAGCTTCGGAACATCCACTGGCCGAAGCCATCATTAAAAAAGCAAAAGAAGCCAGATTGTCCATCCCTGAGCCGGAGGAATTTTTTAACAGAGAAGGCCAGGGACTGGAAGCTAAGGTCAACGGCGAGAAAATCCTGCTGGGTAATTTCCGCTTTTTAACTGCGGCTGGCATTAACTGGAGCCAGGCTGTCAATCAGAAAATTGAAGAGCTGGAAAATCAGGGGAAAACCCTGGTGGGAGTGGCTTCGGCCGCTAGCGGTCAGCTTCTCGGGCTGATAGCTGTTGCTGATGAATTAAAAGAAGAAGCTCCCACGGCCATTAAAGAACTTAAAGAAATGGGACTTAAAACTATTCTTTTGACTGGAGATCACCTGAAAACCGCCTCTGCTGTCGGCAGGAAACTGGGTCTGGATGAAGCTTATGCCGGACTTCTCCCAGAAGAAAAGCTCAACATTATCAAAAAGTTCCAGCAGGCAGGTGAGGTGGTGGCCATGGTCGGTGATGGTATCAACGATGCTCCGGCCTTGATCCAGGCCGATGTTGGTCTGGCCATCGGCTCTGGTACGGATATAGCCATCGAATCAGCTGATATTACTCTGGTTAGTGCTGACTTAAGGAAAGTGGTTACGGCTTTAAAACTCAGCCGTCAGGCCAGGCGCATCATCAGACAGAATCTTTTCTGGGCCTTTTTCTACAATTTGATTGGCCTGCCGGTAGCAGCCGGCGTGCTCTATCCTTTTTTCCAGATAACTCTTAATCCGATGATTGCTTCTCTGGCCATGGCTTTTAGCTCGGTGACGGTAGTTTCCAACTCGCTGAGGCTCCGCCGGCTTAAAATTTGATGGAAAGACAACGTGAAATAAAAGGAAGAAACAATGACAGTTAAAATCATAATAACGGCTGCCGGCCTGGCTATAATATTTTTGATCAACTGGTATTTTCTGGGTAAAGAAAAAAAGAAAAATCGCTGGAATAAAGCTTGACGCCAAGCTTAATAGTCATAAAATCCGCAATCAGAGAAAAAATTTTTTGATTTAATTGAAACAACCGTAGCTACTCCAAAAAGGGCAGGAAAGTAATAAAAAGTAATAAAATAGTGACATATATAATATCGGTGAACAGTAATGAAAAAAAAGCGAAGTTTTATCATCATCGTTTTTATCGTTTCGTTCTGTGCCCCGGTCTTTTGTGCGCCTGGCGATCAAGGAGAATATGAGCTTGAATTTATCTTGAAAGGCAAGATAGGCTCAGAGATTAAAAAAGAAGAGTTGTTTTTTGATATCGCTGATGTCAAAGCAGATAATCAAGGCAATATATTCATTTTAGACTCCAGAAATAATTGTGTAAGAAAGTTTTCGAAAGAACTCAACTTTTTGGGCGAAGCGGGAAGAGAAGGGCAGGATAACCGGATAAGTACTTCTTGATGTAACAGCGCCCGAGCAGATGGCTGTGAAAAGATGACAGTTTTAAGAGAAAATCAGCCCATTGGCTTGACTGGAATGAGAAAAGTCTTACTAAGCTGATAAAAACTTATATATAATAGTCCTGATTGACAGGACATAAAATAGGGTCGAGACCTCTCGAGATTTTATGAAAAATTGCAAACTAGCGCTTGAATTTAACAAAAAATAAAAATTAAAGAGCAGGAGGAAAAAATGCCGGCAAAAATAATATCCGGGAAAGAAGTGGCGGCAGCCATCAGAGAGGAATTAAAACTGAGGGCTCAAAAACTTAAAGAAAAAGGGGTGGTGGCTGGTCTGGGTGTGATTCTGGTTGGCGAAGATCCGGCCTCGGTGTCTTATGTGACTGCCAAGGCTAAAGCGGCTGAAGAAATTGGCATTTTTGAAGAGACTGTTCGTCTCCCCGGTGATGCCTCCGAAGAGGAAATATTAAAAAATGTTGACCGCCTTAATCGGGATCAACGTTTTCATGGCGTGCTGGTTCAATTGCCACTGCCTAAATGGGTTAATCCCGACAAGGTGATAAATTTTATATCGCCTGAGAAAGATGTGGACGGCTTTCATCCGGTTAATGTGGGTAAGCTGCTCCGGGGCGAGCCCTGTCCGTTGCCCTGTACTCCTTATGGGATTCAGCAGATGCTGGTGCGAAGTGGATACAGTCCAGAAGGCCAGCATGTAGTTATCTGCGGGCGGAGCAATATCGTCGGCAAGCCTCTGGCTGCCTTGCTCATGCAGAAAAAACCAGGTGCCAATGCTACGGTCACTGTCTGCCACACCGGCACGCGGGACATTAAAAAGCATACCCTGCAGGCAGATATTCTGGTCGCGGCCATGGGGGCACCAAGAGTCATCACGGCTGATATGGTGAGAGAAGGCTGTGTGGTGATTGATGTTGGTGTTAACCGGGTGCCGGATCCAGCTGCGGCCAAAGGCTTCAGGCTGGTGGGCGACTGCGATTTTGAACCGATCAAGGAAAAAGCTGCAGCCATTACTCCCGTTCCCGGCGGGGTTGGACCGATGACGGTCACCATGCTGATGATGAACACCATTGAGGCAGCGGAGAGAACTCTTCAATAAAAAGAGCTGATAGATGCCGGTTATTGATCCAGCTGGCTGGAACCGGACAGTCTGATTATTGATTATTAATCAGACATAACTGTGGAGCCCGGACAGCAGGTAATTAACGCCGAAAAAGGTGAACAGAGCAGCCAGAAAACCGATGATGGCGATAAGAGCTGATCTTTTTCCTTTCCAGCCCATGACCAGCCTGGTGTGAAGGTAAAGTGCATAAAAAAGCCAGGTAATCAGCGACCAGACTTCTTTTGGATCCCAGCTCCAGTAACGGCCCCAGGCCTGGCTGGCCCAGATCATGCCAAAAACCAGGGCACCAAGGGTAAAAAGCGGGAAACCGGCGGCTACTGCCCGATAGGCAATAAGATCATAATTATCCTGCTTTTTCTGAGCTTCTGAATTCCCGGCCGAGCTGCGACCGGCAGCGAGATAAAGTATGCTGGCCACAAAAGCCACCGCCAGGAAAGCTTCTCCCAGGAGAGTCACCGAGACATGCAGCCAGAGCCAGTAGCTCTGCAGGGCAGGAACCAGAGGGGTAACGTTTTTGGGCAGGAGGGGCGAGGAGACAAGGGCCATCAGGGCGACGATGAGCAGCCACAGATATGGCCAGGCCTTTTCCAGTCTGAATCTACGCTGAAAAATAATAATAACCAGCACACAAGACCAGCTGAGGAAATTTATTGACTCATACATATTGGTAAAAGGAGCATGCCCGCTGGCTATGGTTCTAACCAGCAGACCGGCTGATTGAACAATAAAGCCGGCTAGGGCCAGTGAGTAAGATATTCTTGACCATTTAGCTTTAGAACCGAAAGAAGAAGCAAAACCAGAAAGCATGACCAGAATATAAATGATAAAAGAAATGAGCAGCAGGGGAAATTCATTCATTTCGTTTTTCCTTCGTTTTTTCTGTCTGAATTTATAGCACTGTCCGGTCTGACTTCGAGCAGCCTCTCCAGTTCCTGATAAAAAGTTGTCTGATTATGCCGGCTGTGAGCTGAAAATACTGGCTTGTCCCCTGGCTTGAGGCCGATAACTATCTGGCGATAATTAAGATAAAAGCAGGCCAGAAGTCCAAGAAAAAGAAGGGCACAGCCCAACCAGACCAGATTCAGACCGGGATCGCTGGCCGCTTCCAGGCCAGAAAAGAGTGGTGCTTCAAACTTTTTTAAGCTGATTTCCATCTCTAAACCCGGTTGCCGCTGTATCCGATTCGATTCTGGATGGTAATAAAAAAGCCAGCCCTGATAAATGGGAGTTTCTTCCCTCGTCACCAGTACCAGGGCAGCTGGATTGTTGGCTTCAGCTGAGCGGCTGGTTGGCCGACCTCCCCGGTCGAGGGTAAAATCAGGAATAAAATTTAGAAGATTCAGAGTCAGGCCGGAGTCGAGCTGAACTTTTTCTCCAACCTTCAGGGTCAGATGTCTGACAGCCGCCTTACCACTTTTTATTTCAAGCTCCACCTTTGTCTGGTCCCAGTCAAAACCATAGCTCATCTGGAAAAAATTGAAGCCATCATATTTTAAAGGATGGTTAACTTCGACTGATTTTTGCTTTTTTACCTGGCCCTGTTCAAGAATTGAGACCAGACTCTTCCAGCTCTTGACTGAGCCGTCAGGATAATAGTCGGTGGTAAATCTATCGAGACGCAGGGAGAAGCTTTTTCCGGGCAGGTCAACCGTCTGCCCTTCGGTCAAAGCCAGCTCAATTCTCTGGCTGAAGAGAGCTGAAATCAGACCGCCAACGATGATTACCATTATAGCCAGATGAACAATCTCCGGGCCAAACAGCCCCACTCTCTCTTTTTGAGCCAGGAGGGTTTTCTTTTCGCCGGTTTCCTTTATTTTTACCCGATAATGTCTTTGTCTGAGTTCGGCTAATAGAGAATCAGGCGAGGCTTCGAACCAATCCGAGAAACTTGAGGCCAGCCTTCTAACCGCAGCCGGTTTAACTTCGGACGGGATAAATTCGATCGTGCCCCGAATTTGTTTAAGCTTAACAGGCAATTGCCGCAGCGAGCAAAAAAGAATATTAAGCAAGAAAAGAAAAGCTAGGCTCAGAAAAAGAGGAGAACGATAGAGATGATCCAGCTGGAGGCTTAAGATAATCCCTGCCCAGCGTGGGAAATAATTCTGATAAAAACCGGGGTCCTCTCCCTGAGGAATAAGAGTACCAATGACGGACAGAAGAATTATCAGGATGAGAAGCGAAATGGTCAGCTTCAGTGATGACAGAAATCTTATCAACTGCAGACCTGCCTGTTACTCACACTTCTTCAATTATTTTGGGCGGCGTGACTTTCGCCGGCTTTTCTTTTCGGCTATTTTGACCATATCTTCCAGGCTAACCGAATCAAAGTATTGTTTCATGATACGGGTAGCTTCCTTCCAGATCTCATAGGCTGCACAGGTGGTCATTCTGGAGCACTGACTACCTTCTTCCAGGCAATCAGTCAGGCAGCAATTCCCCTCGACAGCCAGCAGCACCTGACTCAGACTGATGGCGGCAGGCGGTCTGGTTAAAGTATAACCGCCACCGGCTCCGCGAACGCTTTTGACCAGCCGGTGAACGCGCAGGGGGATGATGATCTGTTCCAGATATCTGATAGAAATGTCCTCTTCGGCCGCCACATCCTTGAGTGAACGGGCTTTTTGACCATCCTGATAATGCTGGGCCAGGTTCAGCATCAGCCTGGTGCCATAGCGACCTTTGGTTGAAATCCTAAACATCAACTGCCTCCTGGCCAGTTGTCTGGCGGCTGCAAACAGGCGCCAGTCAGCTGACCGTAATATAACATAATTTTATAGGAATTATAGTGATTTGACAAATCAAATCTTTCTTGACAGCAGAAAGACTTAAATTGTATGCTGAAGGCTCAATCAAAGCAAAAAATTAAATTATTCTGCTGTAAAAAAATAAAGGACGGATCAATGGAAAAAGTTGTTTTACTCGGTGACGAGGCGGTTGCTCTTGGAGCGATTCACTCCGGTCTAACCGCTGCCTATTCCTATCCAGGAACACCGGCCTCAGAAATCATGGAATTTCTGATCAGACAATCAGCTGGTGGCAAAAATTTTGTGGCCAAATGGTGTGTCAATGAAAAGGTGGCTATGGAAGAAGCGCTGGGCGTTTCTTTTGCCGGCCAGCGGGCCATGGTCTCCTTCAAGCATGTTGGCTTGAATGTAGCGGCTGACCCTTTTATCAATGCTGCTATCACCGGGGCCAACGGCGGATTGGTTATTGTCACAGCCGATGATCCTGGCTTCCATTCTTCTCAAAACGAACAGGATAATCGCTTTTATGCTGATTTTGCCCGAGTGTTGTGTTTTGAACCAAGCAGCCATCAGGAAGCCTATGATCAAACACGAGAAGCCTTTGACCTTTCGGAAAAATTGGGCCTGCCGGTAATGATCAGGCTGGTCACCAGGCTGGCCCACAGCCGGGCGCCCGTCGAAGTGAGAGAGCCAAGAGGAAAAAATCAGGGTTTTAAATATGGCTACGGTCCGGATTGGACTCTTCTTCCGGCCAATGCCAGGCGTCGCTATGGTGATTTGCTGCAGAAGCAAAAAGATTTGCAGGCTTATGCGGAGCAATGTCGTTTTAACCAGTTCTTCCCTCCCGAACCCGGTCAGCGGCTGGGAGTTGTTGCTACAGGTCTGGCGGCCAGCTATTTCCGCGAGGTGGCGAACCGACTCGAAACCAGACCGGCCTTTCTAAAAATTTCAACTTATCCTTTTCCGCAAAAAAAACTCCTGGAGCTGATTGAGCAGGTGGATGAAATTCTGGTCATGGAAGAAGGCTATCCTTTCCTCGAACGATTTATCCGCGGAGTGGCCGGTCTTCCCGGTAAGGTCATCAAAGGCAAGATGGATGGCACACTTCCCGCTTCCGGTGAGCTGAAGCCGGAAATAGTCGCCAGAGGGCTCGGGCTTCCTGTAAGAAATGGAGTTAGCCTGGGTGATTTTAAACTGCCGGCCAGGCCGCCGCAGCTCTGCCCAGGTTGTCCTCATGCTGATACTTTCAAAGCCCTGAATGAGGCTCTTCAGGGCTATGAGCGAGGTAACGTTTTTTCTGACATTGGCTGTTACACCCTGGGCGCACTTCCACCTTACCGGGCGATTCAAAGCTGTGTTTGCATGGGAGCCAGTGTCTCGATGGCTAAAGGAGGAGCCGAAGCCGGTGTTTATCCTTCGGTAGCGGTCATCGGCGATTCAACTTTTGCCCATTCTGGTATTACACCGTTGCTCGATGCCGTTTATTCGCAGACCGACATGACTGTCGTCATCCTGGATAACAGCACGGTAGCCATGACCGGTGCTCAGCCCAGCTTGGGCACCGGTGAACCGCTGGATAAAATGCTGGTCGGACTGGGAGTTTCGCCGGAGCATATCCGGGTCATCACCCCTTTACCCAGAAATCATCAGCTCAATGTCGGCCTTATCCAAGAAGAACTGGCCTATCACGGCCTGTCGGTCGTCATCGCCCGCCGGGAATGCATCCAGATTCTCGGTAACAAATAAAGGAGCCACAGACCATGTATAACATCATAATTTCAGGAGTTGGTGGCCAGGGAATTCTCTCCATAGCTTTTGTCATTGATCAGGCTGCCCTGGCCGAAGGACTTTATTTTTTGCAGTCCGAAGTTCATGGCATGTCGCAGCGGGGCGGGGCGGTTGAGTCTCATCTCCGTCTATCTGAGACAGAAATTTTCAGTCCGCTTATTCCGCAGGGAGAAGCTGATCTGATTTTAAGCGTGGAGCCGCTCGAAGCGCTGCGCTATTTTTCTTTTCTCAAACCGGAAGGAACGGTCATCTCCAGCCGCACACCATATGTCAATATTCCTGACTATCCGCCTCTGGAAGAGGTTTTCAGAGAAATAAAAAAGGTCAGGGAAAGCTGGCTCATCGAAGCTGGTCAGCTGGCCAAACAGGCGGGCAGCCTGCGGGCGGAAAACATGGTCGTCCTGGGAGCTGCTTCCCGCTATCTTCCTCTCCATGAGGACAATCTGAAAAAGTTCATCCGGGTTTTATTCCAGTCCAAAGGTGAGAAGGTAGTCGAAACCAATCTTAAGGCTTTTGACCTTGGCCGGCAGGCGGCGGAGAGCCAGGCTTGAGTTTCGGCGCGGATGACTGGAACTGCAACTTACACAGACTTGTATAGATGAATATGAATAAAATGAGGCCGGTAAAAATGGAAAAAAATAATTCAGTGCGGGCGAGAAGAATTCTGAAAAAAGCCGAAAGCGAAGGAAGAAACTTTCTGCTCGAACCTGAGGTCTATGCGCTTTTAAAGCTTTTTGGTTTTAAAGTCCCATCTCATATCTTTTTAAAAAGTGGAGAGAAACTCAAAGCTGACAGTCTAAAGAAAATTAAGAGTAAAGAAGCAGTGGTTAAGGTTGTCTCGCCCCTCATCCAGCACAAGTCGGATGTGGGTGGTGTGGTCCTGGTCAAAAATTCCAGGCGCGAGATTGAGCTCGCTATGAAGGAGATGAAGAAGCGGGTGGGAACGGCTGTCGCCCGTCTGGATAAAAGCCATAAGATTTCTCCGGCCGAGGTGGAAGAATCAATCCGCGGATTTTTGATTGTCGAGCGCGTGAATTATCTTCAGGTTGGCTTCGGATCAGAGATACTTCTCGGCCTCAGGACGAGTAATGACTTTGGTCCGGTTGTTACTTTTGGTGGCGGTGGACTGGATGTGGAATATTTAAATGCTCATTTTAAAACTGGCCATAATCTGGCTATTTTACCTTCCTCACCCCTGCCGGAAGCTGTGACGAAAGCTATTCTGGCCAGGTCGGCTATTTATGGCAAAATAGCCGAAGAATTCCGGGGACAGAAGCCTCTTCTGCCACCTGAAAGACTTCTGGGAGCAATCAAGATATTTCAGACCATCGGCCAGAGTTTTTCTCTTTTCAATCAGAAGGAAACCTATACGATTGAAGAGCTGGAAACCAATCCGCTGGTTATGGCTGACGATAACCTTTTACCGCTCGATGGTCTCTGTCGTTTTTCCAGACGCAAAATAGAACTGGCTGTCCGGCCAGCCGGGCAGATTAACAAGCTCCTTGAACCTCAAACGATCGCCATGATCGGTGTCTCGGAGAAGATGAACACCGGGCATATTATCCTTAATAATATTCTGAAGAATGGTTTCCCGGCGGAAAATATCTATGTGGTTAAACCAGGAGTTCAGACGATTGAGGGCTGCCGCTGTGTGCCGACTGTGGCCGAGCTTCCGGTGACAGTGGATCTTTTTATCCACTCCCTGGGAGCCGAGCAGGTTTATCCGGTGATGAAAGACCTGGTTGAGCACGAGAAGGCGTATTCGGTAATTGTCATTGCCGGCGGCCTGGGTGAAAAAGCAGGAACCGAAGGCCTGGAAGCCAGCCTGAGGAACCTCCTGAAGCAAAAAAGGCAGGAAGGGAAAATTGTTCCGGTTGTTAATGGCGGCAATTGCCTGGGCGTTATTTCCAAACCGGGAAGGTACGACAGCATTTTTATTCCAGATTACAAACTCAAAAGACCGCATGGCGTGAAAGCCGGCCTGGCCATGGTCAGCCAGAGCGGTGCCTTTATGCTCTCCAGGATGAGCAATGAAGGACGTCTTGAACCGGTCTATTCTATTTCGATCGGCAATCAGCTGGATCTGACGGCCGGCGATTATCTGCAGTACCTTCAAGGCCGCCCGGAAGTAAAAATCATCGCTCTTTACCTGGAAGGTCTGCAGCCTGGAGACGGCTTGAATCTTCTCGACGCCGCGAAAAAGTGCCTTGCTGCTGGCCAGAAAATTGTGGTCTATAAAGCCGGGCGCAGTCCAGAAGGACGTAAAGCCACCTCGAGCCATACCGCTTCGGTCGCCGGTGACTATGCTGTTTCTTCCAGCCTTCTGGCCCAGGCCGGGATGATTGTTACCGAGACAGTGGAAGAATTTGAAAGCCTGATCAAAGGGCTGGCTTATCTGGCTGATAAGAAGGTCAACGGGAATCGGGTTGGTCTGATGACCAATGCCGGTTTTGAGTCGGTGATTATGGCCGATAATCTCCGGGGAGAAAACGGTGAGCTGGTGCTGGCTGAATTTTCCGGGGAAACCGTCAGGAAAATAAATCAGGCCCTGGCTCCAGCTGGTATTGACCGCCTGCAGGATGTCCATAATCCGCTGGACGTGACACCGATGGCTGATGATGCCACTTTCGGAGCCTGCGTCGAAGCTCTGCTCGAGGAAAAGAATGTAGACTGTGCCGTGGTCTCAATTGTTCCCGTCACGGCCGCTCTTCAAACTTTGCCTCCGGGTGAAGGTCAGGTGGAAAATATCTATGCCGAAAATAGTCTGGCCGGTTATCTCATCAGAGCCTTTGAGAAGACAGATAAACCGCTCATCGTCAATATTGATGCCGGTGAGCTCTATGATCCGCTGGCCGCTTATCTCGAAGACCACGGACTGCCGGTTTTCCGCCGCTGCGATCGAGCGGTGAGCTTTTTAAGAAGATTTGTAGCCGTACAAAAAGGCTGAAAAGGTGCCAGGCCGTTTATAAACACCCTTGAAAGGCTGGATTCGGAAAAGGCAGGGCGAACAATGGAACCAGAGAACAGGGAAGAGGGCAGTCAGGTTCTGTCTAAAATAGCCAGAAGAAAGGAACTTCAGGCACAATATGGTTATGACCTGGACCGGGAAAGACTGGCGGTCATCGAAGCCGCTAAGCCACTTAACGGCCGCCTTCTTGAGGCGGGCACTGGCCGCGGTCATCTTGCCCTCAACCTGGCCAGGCTGGGCTTCAGGCTGGTGAGTTTTGATCAGTCAGCCGAGCAACTGGAATTTGCCCGCCAGAACCTCGAAGCCCATGGTCTCGCCGGGCTGGTTGAGCTCCGGCAGGAAGATGGGGAGAATCTATCTTTCGCTGATAATTCTTTTGATGTCATTTTTGCTGTCAATTTAGTTCATCATTTAAAAAAACCTTATCGCGTCCTGGATGAGCTCCGGCGAGTGCTGGCTCCTTCTGGCAAACTGGTCATAAGTGATTTTAATGAACGTGGCCTGACCATGATGGCTGAGATTCATCGCCAGGAGGGAGATGAACATGAAGTTTCCAGCGTCAGTCTGGAGGCAGTTGAGGCCTATTTGCAGGCTAAAGGAATGAATATAAAAAAGAGCTCGACTGATTTCGAGATCATCCTGGTTGCCACCGGGCCGGACAGAGTTTAATTAAAGTGTTTCTACCCACAGGATACTAACCACATATCTAAGGACATTCTTTAAAATAAATTGTATGATAAATCGCCTGTGGAGGAAAAAATGAAGAATAACTTTAAATCAGGTCGGGTAAAAAGCCGGGTAGAAAGAATGATGGTCGGCTGTGGCCTTTTTCTGGTCGGGCTTTTCTTTCTGAACTCGCTGATTGTCGCCGGGGCAGAGAATAGCCGGGAAGAAAGAGGCCTCGTTTCGAGCCGCAGTGACTTAAATCTTCCTGTCACCTCTCAGGCTTCGGCCGAAAGTTCATCTCTCCCTCGACCGGAATATCCACGTCCTGATTTCACTCGCTCGCGCTGGCTCAATTTAAACGGCGAGTGGGATTTTGCTTTTGATTTATCCGATTCAGGCGAAGAACGCGGGCTGCCCCAGGGGGAAGGATTTGACCGCAAAATTCTTGTTCCTTTTGCTCCGGAAAGTAAACTCTCCGGAATTGGCTTTACTGATTTCATGGCTGCCGTCTGGTATAAGAGAATTCTGACCATTCCCGAGGAGTGGCAGGGGCAGAGAATCAAGTTGAATTTTGAGGCAGCTGATTATGAAACGACGGTCTGGATTAATGGCCGGAAAGCAGGAACTCACCGTGGCGGTTATACTCCTTTTTCCTTTGACATTACTGACCTCTGTCAGCAGAAGGAGAATGTCCTGGTTGTCAGGTGCCGGGATGATGTCCGCAGCAGTCGTCAACCGTCCGGCAAACAGAGTGAGCGTTATTATTCTTATGGTTGCATGTACCGGCGCACGACCGGTATCTGGCAAACAGTCTGGCTGGAGCCGGTCCCGACGGTGAGAATAGAAAAATACCGCGTTTATCCTGACCTCCAGAACGGACAGGCAATTCTTCAGGTTTATCTCAATGAGGAGCCGGCCCCAGGTTTTCTGACCCTGGCTGTGGCCGATGGCCAGAAAATCGTCTTTAAAGAAACAAGACCGGCAGCGAGATTAACCGGCTTTGTGGTCAGATTGAAAAATCCAAAGCTCTGGAAGATCAGAAACCCTTATCTTTATGATTTTACCGTGGAACTGGCCACGGCTGCTTCTGGCCCGGCAATTGATCGCGTTCAGGGCTACTTCGGTCTGAGAGAAATAGAGACGCGCGGCGAGAAGATTTATTTTAATAAGAAACCACTTTTTATGCGCCTTGTTCTCGACCAGGGATTTTATCCCGACGGAATATATACTGCTCCCTCTGATGAAGCTCTTCGCCATGATATAGAAATTTCTCAGGCGGCGGGCTTCGATGGGGCAAGATTACATCAGCGGGTTTTTGAGCGACGTTTTCTCTACTGGGCTGACCGGCTGGGCTATATCGTCTGGGGAGAATTTGCCGACTGGGGGCTCGATTTAAGCCGCCCCGAAGCTCTTCTTACTTTTCAGGCAGAGTGGCTGGAAGCGGTCGAACGAGACTTCAACCATCCCTCCATCATCGGCTGGTGCCCATTTAATGAACGCTGGGGTGACAATTATCCAGGTGTCATGGAAAATATTTTCCATCTGACGAAAGCTCTTGATCCAACCCGACTTATGATTGATGCTTCTGGTGGTTATCATCTGGTTGTACCCGATGTTTATGATTCCCACAACTATGAACAGAATGTGGCTAAGTTTAAAGAAGCTTACGATGGCCTTCTTCTTTCGCCACCGAAAGTTTTCGTCAATGGCAACAGAGAACGGCACACACCTTATCAGGGGCAACCCTATTTCGTCAGCGAATATGGCGGCATCTGGTGGAATCCCGGACAGCAGGATGATAAAGCCTGGGGCTATGGTGACCGGCCGCGGAGCCCGGAGGAATTTCTGGAGCGCTATAAAGCTTTAACTGAAGCCCTGCTCTTTAACAGGCGAATAGCCGGCTTTTGTTATACCCAGCTCTATGATATCGAACAGGAAGTCAATGGTCTTTATACTTTTGAGCGGCGGCCGAAATTTGATCCGGCTTTCTTCTTTAAAGTTAATCAACAGAAAGCGGCCATCGAATAGCAGGAAAAGAATATCGGAGTAGACAGCGCCGGCAGTGGTTTTGCTGGTTGAAGAGAAAATATCTCTGCTTGGTCCAGCTGGAAGAACAGCCAGTCGCGGCCTGAATTAAATCGTCTGTCAGTCCCGTTAAAAACCGACTAGCCTGCCTCCTCGGCACTTGTTCCCGGATCCGGCTGTCCAGCACGTCGGCCCTAAACCTCCTTGCTCTTCCATCAACTCTGGATACTGTGTCTTAATGCCATGGAACATTCAATTTGACATTATTTGTCCGCCTGGGGTAAAAGGTCTAAAGGGGAGGATAAAATGAACCAGTCCATTTCTCTGTCAGCTATTATTTTATTCTTATTAAACTTGCCTTTCAGTCAGCAACAACTCCATACGCCATTCGAAATTCTGAAAATGCTGCAGGAATCAAAAATTGAGTATGAGATCAGGATTCTGGAGGAAAAGATACCTCCGCCTGATTATTCGGATCGACTGACCTCCAACTACTGGTATCGTCAGGAAAAAGATGGAAAAATAAAATTAGAGGTATATCAGATAAAGCCAGAGACCCAGGGCTGGCTGGATAAAGCTGAACAGGAATTTAGAAATCACCATGACCAGCAGGCCAGGGAATATTACCTTAAAGCCCTGGACAGCCAGCCAGAAGTGGCGGTGATCATGACCTACATCGGGCAAACCTATGAGCCCGAAGGGGATTTTGATCAGGCGATGGAGTGGTATAAAAAGGCTCTGGCCGCTAATCCAGCTGATTATATGGCCCACTGGTTTCTGGCTGACGCTTTAGTTATCAAGGGAGAGGAAGAGCGCGCCCTGGAAGAGCTGACCCTGGCTCAAATTTTCAATAGAAATATTCCCAGAATGAAAAAATCGAGGGAGTTTATTTATAAAAGCTGCGGTCTAAGAGTCGAGGACTGGGTCTTCAATCCTCAATATAAGCTTGAAAAGACCGGTGAGAATCATGTAGTGATCAGCGCTGCTCCCGCCTGGCTAGCCTACGCCATGGCCAAGGCCTTATGGACCTATGAACCTGGTTATGCTACCTCCATGGGCAAACCAGCCTCTTCGGCCCTTTATTCAGGAGAAGAACAGGAGGCGCTGGCAGCTGAATATGGCTATCTCAGCAGCCAACCGGCAGAGCAGTTCCAGGATTATCCTGATTTAAATGTTCTGAAAAGAGCCATTGAGGCCCGGAAAATTGGTGAGTATGTAATTTATGAAGTTCTGCTCCCCCAATATCCCAGGCTGGCTTTTGAATTGCCACCTAACATTATTGAGTCTTTAAAACAATATGTTCTCGAAATTAGGGCAGAAAAAGAAACACCAGTTCAATGACCTGCCTGGCTAAATTGATTAATTATTTCTATTGAACCGGACTTGCTCTGGAGGCCCTTTTCTTATAAATTATAAAAAAGAAAAAGGGTGAGAAACGGAGGAAGTGACGATGCCAATTTATGAATATCGCTGTCGTCAATGCGGTCAGAAATCATCCTTTCTTCTTCTGTCTATAAAAAGCCAGTTTGAGGCTCGCTGTCAGCACTGCGGTAGTACTGATCTGGTCAGGCTAATTTCCAGGGTGGCTGTGCTGAAATCAGAGGAAGAACGACTGGAGCATCTGGCCGATCCTTCCCGGCTAGGAGATCTGGATGAAAACGATCCGCAAAGCCTGGCCCGCTGGATGAAAAAATTTGGTCGCGAAATGGGCGATGAACTGGGTCCCAATTTTGAGGAAGAGATAGATCAAGCTCTGGCTGAAGCCGAAAAAGAAAAAGCTGGGGAGGAGTTGGCTGAAGAGGACTCGGATTCTTCTTTTTCTAACTATGATTCTGGTTCCGGGCTGGACAATGATTATGGAGCCATGAGCGGAACAGGCCCGGAAGGGGAGACAGATCTGGATTAGAAAACTTACCTGGCCGGCCCGCCTGTTAATTGAGCCGGCAGAAAACCTGTAAAACTTTGGTGTGCCTGGCGGGAAAGGGAGAAAATTTGATGAATCTGTTATTAGCTTTTGTTCTGGGAGCTGCGTTCGGTGCTATTCTTGTCCTCGTTATTAATTATTTCTATCAAAAGAGGAATAAAGCTCTGGCTCAGCAGCTTGTTTCTCAGGCCCAGGCTGAAAAAACTCAGGAACTTGAGATATTGCTCAACCGGGTGCGTGACTCTTTTGGTTCTCTTTCTTTTGAAGCTCTTAAAAAAAATACAGATGAGTTTTTAAAGTTGGCCAATGAAGTCTTAAGCCGCCAGACTCAGATGGGAGCTAAAGAACTGGAAAGTAAAAAACAGCTGATTGATCAGACAGTGGAAGGGGTTAAGACAGATCTGGTCAAATTTCAGTCACTTATTACAGATCTGGAGAAAGAAGCAGCAGCCAGGTTCGGACAGCTGGAGAACCAGCTTCGTCTCGCCCTGGAGCAGACGGTTAGACTGCAGGAAACAAACAACGAGCTGCGGCAGGCTCTGTCTAATACCAGAGCCCGCGGTCAATGGGGCGAAAGAATGGCCGAGGACATTCTGCGGATGATGGGTTTTGTCGAGGGAATTAACTATAAAAAACAGGTGAGCGGTGAGGGTGGCGAGTCGCGGCCCGATTATACTTTTTTCCTGCCTCAGGGCCGAAAGATTAACATGGATGTGAAATTCCCGCTGGATAACTACCTTCATTATCTGGAAGCCTCGTCCGAAAAGGAAAAAGAAAATTATCGCCAGTTCTTTCTCCGTGACGCCAGAGCCAGAATAAAAGAGGTGACGAGCCGTAATTATATAGACAGAGATACTCTTGATTATGTCCTGGTCTTCATTCCAAATGAACAGGTCTATTCGTTTATCCATGAAAGTGATCCTGAATTTCTCGACTACGCTTTAAGGCAAAAGGTAATCCTCTGTTCTCCCATTACCCTCTATGCCGTCCTGGCGGTCATTCATCAGGCCATGCAGAACTTCAACCTGCAAAACACTGCCGGTCAGATTCTTGACCTTCTGGATTCATTTTATAAGCAGTGGCAGGCCTTTGTTAAATCCTTAGAAAGAGTGGGCAAAAAGATTGATGAAGCCCAGGCTGAGTTTCAGATCCTGAATTCAACCCGCAAAAATCAACTGGAGAAACCCCTGCGTCAGATAGAAACCATCAAAAGGCAGGTCCAGCCGGAAGGACCGGAAACCGGTGTGCTTGAGGCTGAAGCTGAGCTGCTGGAAAATCCAGAAAATATGGAAAATGAGGATAAGAACAAAAACGAAGAAGCAACTCCACTCAAAGCTCCAGAAGATTGATTTTTTCTGAGCGGAAATTGATTTTGAGGTCAAGATTACTATTTTATAAATTAGCAAGGCGAGGATAAGACTGGTGATTTATTTGGCTAAAAAGCCCCGACGATAAATTGCTATCGAAACCTGGCTTGGCAAAAATAAAAAAATCAGAGAGAAGCTGGCTGACTTTCTTTAGCTTCTGGCTGTTTTAGGATTAACATGGCGGCCGCGGCCAGCAGACAGAGTACACCGGCTATGATAAAAGCCTGATGGTAATCTCCGACCACCAGGGTTTTAATCAGACCTTCCTGGCCAGAACGAAATTCTCTGACTTTAACGATGGCTGAAGTTTTCATCAGGCTGGCTGCCAGATAAGGGCCGAGCAGTCCACCTGCTCCATAGGCACTGAACATCCAGCCATAGTTGGCTCCATAGTGCTTCAGACCAAAAAAATCAGCAGTAATTGCCGGTAAGACAGCCAGTAGTCCTCCGAAGCTCAGTCCGATAATTGAGATACCTGTTAAAAAAGATGAAAAGCCCTGCATCTGAGGTAATAGCAGAAGGCACAGGCCTTCCATGAAAAACATGGCCAGCATAGCCGGACGCCGCCCGGCCATATCCGATATTTTCCCCCAGATAATTCTTCCGAGAGAATTGAAAATGGCCAGGATGGAGACCGCCAGAGCCCCGGCCGAAGCAATACTTTCCAGGCTGATGTTCCCGGCCCCATCCTTTAAGTTGGATAAAGCGAGTGATTGCCAGATGGGCGAAGCTTTCATAATGATCATCAAACCACTGCCGCAGCCAATCAAAAAAACAACCCAGAGAAGCCAGAATTGCCAGGTGCGAAACATCTGAGCAGGACTGTAATTGACTTTAGATTGGCCGGCAATGGTCACTTCCGCTGGCGGATTCCAGCCAGGCGGTCGGTAACCTGGTTCCGGATTTTTTAATAAGAAAGCACCGCCAACGACAGTGATAAGGAAAATAATGCCAAAAATCAGGAAAGTGTTAAATAGTCCAGCCGCGGGCAGGGGAAAGAGGTTTTTTCCAAAAAGCTGATAGTAATCGCCCCCGATTAACCCCTTAGCTAAAGGTGCAAAAAAGAAAGCCCCAGCTCCAAAACCGGCTACAGCCAGGCCGGTAATCAGACCTCTTTTGTCCGGAAACCATTTAACGCAGGTGGCAATCGGGCAAACATAAGCAGTCCCGATACCGAGACCGCCAATAACCGAATAGGTGACTATCAACCAGGAGAGAGCTTTATCGGGCGGCAAATGAGAGGTCAGACTGGCCAGCATTAAACCGGCAGCCAGCATTAACCCACCAGCTATAGCCACCGGCCGTGGTCCAACTTTATCCTGAATACGTCCGGCTATAATGACGGCCAGAGCAAAGCAGGCCAGGATAATCTGAGCCGGCAGGGTTACCTGGCTTTCAGTCCAGGCTGGAAAATAAGTCAGCAGCGGAGCTTGAAAAACGCTCCAGATGTAAACAGCTCCCAGGCTAATCTGAATAATAATAGCTCCAATGACAACCAACCACCTGTTCTTCATCCGGCACCTCTCAGCTCATTTAATTATTAAAAGATTATCAAAATTAAACGAATGTATCACGAGATCTACTGACGTGGACCAAAAATTCTGGTTCCCAGGCGAACTCTCGTTGCTCCCTCCTCTATGGCTACCCGGTAGGAATTGGTCATACCCATGGAGAGAATATGGATATTAGCCCCAGGCAAGTTGAGTTTCTGGAGATAATCAAACAACTGCCTGGTCAGGCGAAAATAAGGTCTGGCTGCTTCCGGGTCACCTTCGGCTGGACCCATGGTCATCAGCCCCGAGAGCATCAGGTTAGGCAGCCCGGCTATCGATCGGGCCAGCTCTTCTACTTTTTCCGGGAAGACACCGAACTTTTGAGGTTCACGCCCCGAGTTTACCTCAAGCAGGACGGGCATGACCTTTCCCCTGGCGGCAGCTCTCCTGCTGATTTCTTCAGCCAGTTCAATTGAATCCACCGTCTCTATTATGTCAAAAATCTCCACTGCCTTTTTTATCTTATTTTTCTGAAGATGGCCAATAAAAGACCAGCTGACCCGTTGGCCTATGATCTGGTAAGCAGCCAGCGCTTCCTGGACGTAATTTTCACCAATAATCTTTACGCCTGCCTCAATAGCGGCCATTATTTTTTCTGGCGTCTGTTGTTTGGCTGCAGCCACCAGCTCAACCGAAGGCGGGAGTTCCTGCCAAATAGCTCTGACATTCTGACGAATATAATCCAGGCTATCAGTCATCATCATCGCTTAGCCGGCCAATACCGATATTGCTTTAAGACCAAACATTATACTTAAAGCTTTTAATTCACTCAACTTCTTCTATTGTGACTCGGGCTTTGACTTAATTCAATAATAACTGTTAGAAACTTTAATTCCCAGTATGGTTATTTGATTGGCTCAAAGTTAGAGAGCCTTTTTGTCAATAAGACAGATGCTCCGCCTTTCATTCGGAACAGGGTAGTTTTTTAAGGGTTAACCTTGACGTTAATGTTAATCGAGTGTAAAATCCAATAAAATTATGGTGGTACCATGAGCGATAAGCTTTATAAAATTGAACAGGTTTCTAATCTGACTGGCCTGACTAAAAGGGCCATCCGATATTATGAGGATTTAAATCTCATTCGCCCCCGGAGAGCGGAATCCGCCTATCGGCTTTATACTGAGGAAGATATAGAAAAGATTAAAAGGATAGTCTCTCTGAAGAAATCTCTGGCTTTTAGCCTGGCTGAGATCAAGCAAGCCCTGGAATTAGATCAGGAAGTAGAAAATATTCTTTCCGAGGAGACGGCCAGCCTGGCTACCATCAACAGTTACATCGAAATGATCAGGAGGCAAATTAAATTAATTGAGGAAAAGGTCAGCCAGCTGCTGGTTACCAGAAAAAAATTTGAGGATCTGCTGATGCGGTTGAGCAGCCTGGAAGAGAAGGTTAGAAAGGAAGAGACCAGATGAAAAAGATTGAATATAAATGGATCGCTTTATCCTGCACAACTCTCGGTGCGCTTTTTTCTGTTTTAAGTGGCAGTATGCTGATGATTTCTCTGCCCGATATTATGAGAAGCTTGAATACCAGCTTTTCTGTCATTATGTGGATAGTCATGGGCTATATGCTTTGCCTGACTATTCTTGTGCCTTCCATCGGCCGGGTAGCCGATATGTTTGGCCGGAAAAAGCTATATGTCTCTGGCTTTGCTCTTTTCACACTGACCTCGCTTTTATGCGGAATGTCCAAGACTGGTGAGCAGCTTTTAATTTTCAGATTAATACAGTCAGTTGGCGGTTCGCTGATGATTGCCAATAGCACGGCTATTGTAACTGATGCTTTCCCCAAGAATGAACTGGGCAAAGCTCTGGGCATAAACAGTATGGTCATCAGCATTGCCTCAGTTATTGGACCGATTCTGGGCGGTTTTCTTTCTCATCTGGGCTGGCGCTATATCTTTTATGTCAATGTACCGGTTGGAATTGCAGGCACCATCTGGGCGGCTATTCAGCTAAAAGAGCTGGCTAAAATACCACGTGGTCAAAAATTTGACTGGGCCGGGACTATTCTATTTACGTCTGGTTTGCTGCTTTTTCTGGTAGCTTTATCTTTCGGCGGCTTTTCTGGCTGGACCAGCCTGCGGGTTATTCTGTTATTTGCCATTTCAGTCCTGATTATGGTGGCTTTCGTTTATGTGGAAAACAATGCCGAGCAGCCTATGCTCGATTTAAGACTGTTTAAAACCAGAATCCTGGCTTTTGCTTACAGCAGCATTTTGCTCAACGGTATAGCCAGAGGTGCAGTTACTTTCCTGCTAATTTTTTACTTTCAGGGGGTTAAGGGTTTTGATCCTTTACGAGCCGGAATTTTCCTGGCTCCATTTGCCGTGTCGATGATGATAGTCTCCCCGATCAGCGGCTCCCTCTCCGATAAATACGGGGCCAGGGGTTTAACTTCACTGGGACTCTTAATCTCAGCTTTTGGTCTGCTGGGCTTTATCGGGATTTCGCCCCAGACTTCGCTCAGCGAACTGGTTGTCTGGATGGTCATTATGGGTATCGGTTCAGGCATGTTTAATTCGCCCAACACCAGCGAAATAATGGGTTCAGTGCCCCCCGAAAGGCGAGGAATAGCGGCTGGAACGAGAACCATGATGAACAACGCCGGCCAGGTCATCAGTATTGCTCTTTCCATGGCTATTGTTTCTTCGAGCATAAATATCCAGTCCATTCAAGATTTGTTTGCAGGTCGGCGGGCCGGCACAGCCCGTCTGGCTGTCAGTGAATTTATTTCTGGTGCCAGGCAGGCCTTTCTGATTTCCATGATTATTACCATCATTGCCGCTTTTATTTCTTATCTGAGAGGTCCCAAGCCAGAGTGGAATGAAAATCTAAAAGAAATAAAGGAAGAGGTCTGAACCAGGAACCGGAAGGATATCAAAATAATTATATTCCTGTCATTAAAACGGACTTCAAAGCAGTGACGAAAACAGTTGAGAGAAGGCAATTGAGCGGACAGATTAACGGTTCAGTAACCGGAACTGCCGGCAATTAAATCCAGGTTTAATCCTTGTTGTCTGGCTTTTTGCCAGGTCTGAGCATAATCAATTTTTCCTTTGAGACCAGGTCTCTAATTTTTTTCAGCACATCCGGGCCTAAGGTTTCTTCCAGGATAGCTTTTTCCAGGCTATTGAGGTCAAGGCTGCTCAGAGCTGACCACAGGCCAGCTTCTCTTAGAATATCTTCCAGTTTTTGCCTTTCTGCCTGACCTCTGGAGGGAAATCTGATGATATCTTTCCTGGTCAGAGTCAGGGAATATCGACTGCCATTTATTCTGGCCAGGTCATGGTCATCAGCATACTTAATTATTGCTTCCTTCAGTTTGTCGAGCTCTTCTTCGGCCTGTTTTTTCTGGTCGAGATAGGTCATATATTTATCAACCAGTACAACTGCTTCTTCTTGAAGATATTCATTGGCAGGCAGTTTTTGCAATTTGACGGCGTGTTTTTTTAAGGGGCAATAGGACCAGTAACCACACCAGTCACAGAGTGCACCCTCCCGCGGCTCGAATTCCCGGTCAGCTTCTATTCTGTCTATAAGTTCAGCGATTCTCCTTTTCAGCTCCTCCAGCTGTTCTGGAGTTCTGGTCGAAGAAATTTCCAGGTCAAAAGCCACATGGTGCCAGACCAGTTTGAACCTCTCTGCCCAGGGCCATTTTTGCTTGATGCCCAGCTGATAGAGAGCCAGCTGACGATCTGTCTCGGCTGCTTCCTGGGGCGGTAACTTTGAACCCGTTTTGTAATCATGAATTTCAATAACGCCGTCCGTTGTTTGATCAATACGGTCGGCAAAACCTATTAAACGGTAGCGCCCGTCGCCAAATAGGTCAATTTCCAGCTTTTCCTCCAGCCCGAGAATTCGGTTCTGGTTAAAAGGATAATAGTGCCGATAATAGTCCTCCAGAAATTTCAGGCCAAGGCGAAAATAATCTTCTGCTGTCCGGCCAGGTTCGGTTATCTTTAGTTTCTCCTTCTTCTCCTTGAAATTCTTCTGCCAGGTATCTTCATAATAGACTTTAAGCTCTTCCAGGCTCATTGTCCGGAACGGCAATTCTCTATAAAGTTTCTCCATGGCTTCATGAAAGCAGCTGCCTAGAAAAGCTTCGATGCCTTCTTCCTCCGGCACCAGATGATCCCGATAGGAGAATTTATATTTTCTCGGGCAGGTCTCATAAGTTTCGAGTGCCGAATGGGAGTAGGTCATATTTCCCTCCTGTGATCGCTTTACCTATTACCAGGATATCAATCCCCGAAATTAATTTACACCTTGATGATAAGCAGAGCCAGCTGAATTTCATGCAATCTTTTCAATTTTTTCCAGATTTTTTAAGCTACTATTTTTAATTTATTATTTTTAATTTGTTCTCCTGCCTTTATCTGTTACCGCTGTTATTTTTGAGCTGCTTCACCCGCTCTTTCAGATGATCCTTGAGCTTCAGGTAGGGTATGCCTTTTTCCCACCACTCAGGAGCTGGTTTGTTCATCAGGTGATGGTCGAAAAATTCTTTCATCCGGACTGTATAGTCCTTCTGATTAGCCGGCTTTTGCAGGCCGTGGTTCTCGCCGACATATTCCAGCATGACCACTGGCTTTTTCAGTCGCCGCAGGGTGTTGTAATACTCAATTCCCTGGTTAAAATCAACTGCTCCGTCTTTATCATTGTGAAGGAGTAAAAGAGGGGTTTTCACTTTCTGGGCGTGAAAGACGGGAGAATTTCGGATGTAGGCTTCTGGATTTTCCCAGTAGCCAGTGGTGAAGCGGCCCTGGCTGCTTTCAAAAATTGGCTGGTTGGCTGTGCCCGTATTCCAGTAAATCGAGCTGTACATGGAAATCATGTTGGTTAGTGGGGCGCCGGCAGCGGCTGCCCGAAAAGCTTCAGTCTGGGTGATAAGAAAAGCTGTCTGGTACCCGCCCCAGGAATGACCCTGAAGTCCAACTCTTTCACCATCAACCACCCCGGAATCGATAGCTGCTTGAAGAGCCGGCAGAACGCACCAGACCGCTGACATCCCTGGATCGTTCAGGACGTAAGTTATATCAGGCATCAGGACTGCATAGCCATGGCTGGTGTAATAGGATTTATTGAAACCATTAGCGGTAGGAAGAAAATAGCGGTTCAGGTTCTGCGACAGTCGTTCATAAATATAAACTACAGTCGGATATTTTTTGCCCTGCTCGTAGCCAGCAGGCAGAAAGAGAGCAGCCTGAAGCTTTTTACCCTTGGCACTAACGTAATCAATAAGCCGCACCCCGGCTGACCAGAGAAACTCTTTCTGCTGAGGATTAGCTTCGGTTATTCTGGTGCTTTTTTGGAGGAAAGCATCAGCCGCATAAAAGTCGGGAAAATCGCGATCGGTTTCTCGGGTGAAAAAATAGCGATCAGCCTTTTTAGCCTTCAGCAGACGGTTAAACTGGGCATCTTCGAAGAATAGCAGCTTAACCATTTTTCTGGCGGCTTCAATTCTGGCTAGGCCCTGTTTTTTGTTCCATTCGCCATAAGTCAGAAAATATTGCGGCTGGCTGAGATCAATACCCTTTTCTTCCTGGTCAAGAACAAAGCGCCGCTGGTAGCGGATCTGATCCTTAACACCATTCCCGGTCAGGTTAAAGCCCTTCTGGCCGCGGGCTTCTACCTGCCAGATATCCCAGCCATCGTAGAGAAGGACATAGCGACTATCTTTTGACCAACCGAAAGGCATATCAGGAGGCAATTTTACATTGTGATCATCATCTTCATCCACAAAAGAGGCGGGCAGTCCAGCCGTCAGGTTAAAACTTCGGCCAGTAGCGAGTTCATAGCTAAAAAATTGCCCGTCCTGATAGTAAAGCAAATACTGCGTATCAGGAGAAAGACCGAACGACCAGCGGTTTTTCTTGAGAGCCAGTTTTCTTTCTCCAGTCTTCAGGTTAACCACATAAATGTCCTGATAACTGGCGCCGGTCAGGCTGAATTCCAGTTCATAGGGGGATTGATCACGGCCAATGGCCAGATCAGATAGCCTGCCCAGGGTTATACGGCGTAGATTATCATCAGCCAGGCGAACAAACTTTTTTTCCAGCGGGCGATAAAGGGACAAATAGCTGAAGGTGGAGTCCCGGACTTCTTCAACCTGTTGCTGGGATTGGAGTCTGGGATCCTGCCAGTGCCAGAGGATAAGGTCGGGAAGGCCGCTCTCATCAATATCATCAGGTCTGACAGCGGGAGAGCCCTCTTTCTCTGCCTGTTCTTTTTTCTCCGGGGAAGCAGAGGACGAGGATTTGGCCTTAGCCTGCTTTATGCCGAAAGCCAGAGCTTGATAATCGTCCAGCCAGTAAGGGGTAAAATCCGGGCTGAGGGTAAAGCCAGCCGGAAAGGTATTATCTTTTTCTGGTTCATATTCAATTTTTTGTGGCTGCTTTGAATTTTTTTCAAATTTAAAAGCCAGCAAACCGTAAAGTTTGTCTTCGTACCTGTCATCCTGGCGGCCTTTAAGTACTGACAGGGCCTGGCCTTTATCATCCCACTTAAGATTTTTGTAAAAGAAATGACCGGAATCAAGGGCCTGAAGTTCGTTGCTTCCAAGGTTTCTGAGCATTAATCCATTACCGGCCATATCCCGGGCATCAACTACCAGAGCCAGCCAATCACCAGAGCGATTAAAAGCAAATTCAGAGATGTTGCCCAGGCTCATTTCCTGACCTGACTGGAGATTTAGTAAAACCAGGTCTGAACCTGCCCATCGGTCCTTATCTTTTTCCTGACTTTCTGGAGCCAAACGATGGACAGCGAGATAGTGCGAACTTTCTCCGGAAAAGGCGATTTTCCGCACGCCGGGCCAGTCTGTTTTCTGACCGGTAGTTAGCTCTACCAGGGAAGCTCTGGGCTCAATCCTTTTCTTATCTTTGCGCAGTTTCTTAGTTTCTTCAAAAGAGGGGTAAGACATAAAAGCCACCCGGCGGGAGTCATCTGATATGATAATAAGATCATAGAGATTTCTGGGGGCCTCACCCAGGCTAAAACGGTATTCTCTGGTTCCATCAACCTCTTTGATAACCAGTTCACTATCGCCTTCATTTGGGGTCAGCGAATAGACAAACCATTTCCCATCGGCTGATATCTGAGCCGAACTGATACTTTTCCAGGCCAGAATGTCTTTAATTTCCAGTGGCCGGGGAGCAAGCGGCTTAACCGCTTCCTGTTCCGGGCTGGCCTGAAGTAAAGGTACCAAGCACAGCCAGGTGAGTAACACAGAAACAAACAGCAGGGACAAAACTCTGCCCAGCGGCTGCATTTTAGCTTTAATAGTTCCAATCATCTATTTCTCCTCAATTAAAATTCAGAGCTTGAATAAAATAAAAAACCTCTTTCCACCATACTACTTTGTCGGAGGAATGGTCAAGGCAGAAACTCATTCAGGTTAAGGCCTGGTATCCGTAGTAGATGGGGGAGTAAGGAGGTTTGGTCACGACATGCTGGGCCGCCGGGTGTCTGGACAGGTGGTGATTTTAGTTTTAAGATGAGATAAAATTAAAAAACAAAACAAAAAACTTTCTGTCCAAAAAATAGACGGGGAAAACAGCCCGGAAATGGAGGCAGCAGGTTGGCGAATATAAGAGAACAAATCGAGGAGCTGGAAAGGAAAGTTCTTTCCCCTCAAGCCTGCCTGAGTACGGCCAGCCAGGGCAGGCTGAGGCCGGAACAACCTCATCCTCTGCGAACTGCTTTTCAGCGGGACCGGGATAGAATTATCCACTCGAAATCATTTCGCCGATTAAAACATAAGACCCAGGTCTTTCTGTCACCTTTTGGCGATCATTTCCGCACGAGATTAACACATACGCTGGAAGTGTCCCAGATTGCCCGCACCATTGCCCGTTCTCTTCGTCTGAATGAAGATCTGACTGAAGCTATTGCCCTGGGCCATGACCTCGGGCACACGCCTTTTGGACATGCTGGAGAAGAAATCTTAAATGAGCTTTTGCCCGATGGCTTTCGTCATTCAGAGCAAAGTCTGAGGGTAGTTGATAAACTCGAATATGAAGGCAAAGGTCTTAATCTGACTTTTGAGGTCCGCGATGGAATCCTGAGACATTCCAAAGGGCGGGGAGAAATATTGAATGATGACCCGGAAGGCAGGCCGGCCACGCTCGAGGGGCAGATTGTCCGGGTTTCAGACGTTATTGCCTATGTCAACCATGATATTGATGACGCCCTTCGCGCCGGCATTATCAGAGAGGAAGATATCCCCTCTAAAATTACTGAAACACTGGGCAAACTTCATGCTACCAGGATCGATCGTCTGGTTACCGATGTGGTCGAAACCAGCCTGAAAGTTGGACTGGAACGAATTGCCATGAGTCATAAAATTTATCAGGCCTTGCTCGACCTGAGGAATTTTCTTTACGATCGGGTCTACCTCAATTCTGAAGCCCGGGAAGAGCTGAATAAAACCAGGAAGGTAGTCAAGGAACTGTATGAATATTTGCTCAAAAATCCCGATGATGGAGTTAAAGATTACCCCAGGGGAGATCCACTGGAAAGAAGGGTAGCCGATTTTGTAGCTGGTATGACTGATAGCTACGCTCTGGCTCTTTATGAAAAGATATTTCTGCCTCGTGTCAGATTTTAAATGAGTCTCTCCCGTCTGAAGTTCATTGACAATAAATAAATTATGAGGAGAGAGCCACTTTCTTTGAATTGCTTACGAACTCTGGAGACATTTCTCACCGGGCCCTTAAAAGACTGTTGTTCTGCTGGAGGAAGCGTCAAAATCAGGAGTTTTTCGAAAGACTCCTTCCTTTTGGTATAACCGGAGAGGTCCGGAGAACCAGACGTGGAAAGGGCAAACCTGAAGAGTAACTGGTGGCGAAACTGACCCCCTTCTAGGTCTGGACTTCAGTCACTACTTACACTATGGAGTACTGGTTGCTAAGATATTGTAAATAAAACAAATGAGCTGGCATCAGTCGATTAGACAAATCCCTATTATTTCGCTATAATATAACTACATTTTTACTCGCCACTATCAATCGGGCTGTCCAGCCGGAGGTTAAAAGTGAAACTCGAAAGTTCACCAGTGCTAGAAGTAAACAAATTATCAAAATCATTTAATTCTTTTCAGGCAGTTAAAGAAGTTAGCTTTGAGCTTTATCGTGGCGAAATTCTTGGCCTCCTTGGTCCTAACGGTGCGGGTAAGACCACCATCATTCATATGTTACTTGGCTTAACGCTGCCCACCTCCGGTGACATAAGAATATTCGGGTTGAACCCGGAAAAGTCGAGACAGAGAGAAAAGATTTTGAGCAGGATGAATTTTTCCTCGACTTATGTGGCCATGCCTTATTCACTCAAGGTGCGAGAATCCTTGATGGTTTTTGCCGGGCTTTATGGCGTCAAAAAACCACGGCAGAAAATAGACGCCCTGATTGAACAATTTGATTTGAAGGATTCAGCCAATAAAGCAGTCAGAACACTTTCTTCCGGCCAGATGACGAGATTAAACCTGGCCAAGGCTTTTATCAATGACCCTGAAATCTTACTTCTGGATGAACCGACAGCCAGCCTGGATCCTGATATTGCCGATCGGACCAGAAACTATCTGATAGAGGTCAAGAAGACAAAAAATATGGCCATTCTTTATACTTCTCATAATATGAAGGAAATGGAGGCTATTTCTGACCATTTGCTGTTTCTACACCGCGGCGAAATTATTGCCCGGGGGACACCGACTGAGGTGGTCAGACATTTTCGCGGCGAAAATCTGGAAGAGGTCTTTTTAAAAATTGCCCGGGAGGTTGAAGTATGAGCTTCCGCCGCATCTCAGCTATGTTTCTCCGCCATACTTATCTCTATCGCCATAGTTTTACCAGGTTAATTGAAATAGTTTACTGGCCATTGCTCGATCTTCTCCTCTGGGGCTTTGTCAGTGTTTATATTACGAAACTTTCTGCTGAAGGTCAGTCCACACCCAATTTCCTGGGTATTTTCCTCGGCGCTCTGATTCTCTGGGATATTCTTTTCCGCTCCCAGCAGGGGATTTCAGTCTCTTTTCTGGAAGAGGTCTGGGCCAGAAATTTTCTTAATCTTTTTGTCAGCCCGCTGACCATCAGTGAATATCTTGTTTCCCTGATGCTGGTTTCGCTGTTTAAAGTAGTAGTAGTTTTTCTGGTCAGTTCGCTTCTGGCCTGGCTGCTTTACTCTTTTAACCTTTTTATTATCGGGCTTCATCTTTTGCCTTTCATGATTAATCTGATTATCATGGGCTGGTCAATTGGCATTCTGACCACCGCTTTTATACTTAGATTTGGCCAGCAGGCAGAAGTCTTAGCGTGGGGAATTGCCCTCCTCTTCCAGCCGGTTTCAGCCGTTTTTTATCCGGTTTCAGTCCTGCCCCATTTTCTTCAGGTAATTGCCCGCTATGTTCCTGCTTCCTATGTCTTTGAAGGCATGCGGGCAGTGATCATGGGCCAGAGTTTTCCCGCCGGCTATCTGGCCAGAGCCATGATTTTGAACTTTATTTATCTGGTCCTGGTTCTCCTGTTCTTTTTCCGTATGTTTAAAGCGGTCAAGGTTAAGGGCCTCCTGGCTCATATGGGGGAATAAAAAGTTTTTAAAAGGTTCCGGCTGGATGGCAGGACAGCATTCAAAATGGGAGCCGGCCTAACCTGGTTGCCTGAAAACATGAAAAGGAAAAATTCATCTCTTGAGAGTGGCCTTTATTAACCATATAATAGAAGCTAATTTTTGTCGGGAGTTAAAAAATGTCGTCAGTTTCTATCTTAGAAAAAATTGCCCAACGTCTTAGAATTCATTCGCTGCAGATGACCACGGCCGCTGGCTCTGGCCATCCTTCTACCTGTCTGTCCTGTGCCGAGATCATGGCCTGCCTTTTTTTCCATGAAATGCGTTATAATCCCAACGACCCTGAGGCCTGGGAAAATGATGAATTTGTTCTGTCCAAAGGACATGCCGCTCCTATTCTCTGGGCGGCTTATGCCGAGGCTGGGATTATTCCAGAGGAGGAGCTACTCAATTTAAGAAAAATTGACAGCGTTCTGGAAGGGCACCCTACGCCCCGGATGCCCTGGGTCAAAGCTGCTACCGGTTCTCTTGGCCAGGGGTTGTCGATCGGAGTCGGGCTGGCTCTGGCTCAAAAACTGGCCGGAGTCAAAGCCAGGACTTTTGTTCTGCTGGGTGATGGCGAGTGCGCCGAGGGGGCAGTCTGGGAAGCGGCTAATGCCGGACGCGAGTTTAAACTGGGAAACCTGGTGGCGATTGTCGATGTTAATCGGCTGGGTCAATCCGAGCCGACCATGCACCAGCATGACCTGAAAGCCTATGCTAAAAAGTTTAAGGCTTTCGGCTGGGATGTTTATCAGGTTGATGGCCACAAAATTGAAAAGCTACTTGAAGTTCTGGCCAAAGCCCGTCTCGGACCGAAGCCGAAGGTAATTTTAGCCAGGACGGTCAAAGGCAAGGGAGTTTCATTTATTGAAGATAAAAATGGCTGGCATGGTAAGCCCCTTAAGCCCGAAGAGCTGGAAAAGGCCTTGGCTGAGCTCGGTCCTATGCCGGAAGTTAATGCTAAAAAATATGTTCGAAGCCGCCCTAAAGTCCAGGGGCCAAAATGGAAAGACAGCTTTGAATTTGAGCTCTCGTCCTATAAAGATAAAACCGCTACCAGACTGGCCTATGGCCTGGCTCTGGAAAAACTTGGTCGGGTAAACGACCGGGTGGTGGTCATTGATGGTGATGTGAAAAATTCAACTTATACGGATAAGTTTTTTTCTGCCTTTCCCAACCGCGCTTTTGAATCGTACATAGCCGAACAGAATATGATTGGCCTGGCTATCGGGCTGGCGGCTAAAGGCTTTTTGCCTTTTGCCGCTACTTTTGCCGCCTTTTTGACCAGGGCTCATGACCAGATCAGGATGGCTGCTTATTCTTTTTCTAATATCAAGCTGTGTGGTTCTCATGTGGGGGTTAGTATTGGCGAGGACGGACCGTCTCAGATGGGACTGGAAGATTTAGCCATGTTCCTGCCTATCCCGGGTTGTACTGTGCTTTATCCTTCTGATGGTGTATCAACCGAAAAATGCGTTAAAGAAGCAGCCAGGCACAGAGGAATGGTTTATATTCGGACTACCAGGCCAGCCACGCCTATTCTGTATGCGCCTGAGGAGGAATTCCCGATTGGTGGATCCAAGGTGGTCAAGAAGAGTGAGCAGGATGCAGCCACAGTGATTGCTGCTGGTATTACCGTCCATGAAGCACTCCGAGCAGCCGAGCTTCTCGAAAAGGAAGGGATAAACATCAGGGTGATTGATGCCTATTCAGTTAAGCCGCTGGATTCCGAGACGATAATTAAATCAGCTGGAGAGACCGGGGGGCGAGTGGTGGTCGTTGAAGATCATTTCGAACAGGGTGGGCTGGGTACAGCCGTGGCTCTCATCCTGCCTGAGAAAAAGCTCTGGAAGCATCTTTGTATTAGAGATATTCCCCGCTCAGGACGCCCCGAAGAGCTCATGGCTAAATATGGAATAGATGCTGGGGCTATAGCCGCGGCAGTCAAGTCTTTGCTAACCTGAACTCTGAAGCGGCAGATGACCGGACTTAGCCGAAAGGATATAATTTAGATAGGAATAGTAAAGATTAGAAATGGCTATCCAGTCTGAATCAAAAAAATGTAGAATAGCGGTATACTTGTTTGCTGTTTGAAGCAATTATTTTATTTAAAAGGCAGGTCAGTCATGTATGGGAAGATCAACGAGGAAATCCTCAGTCAGCTGAAATCAATAGTCGGCGCTAATAACGTGATTACTTCTCCGGAGGAAGTCTGTGTCTATGCTAATGATGAGTATGTTTGCCGCCAGGAGGGCTGTCAGCCGGAGGTAGTCGTCAGACCGGGGGAGGTCGAAGAAGTTTCTGCTATTTTAAAGCTGGCCAGCGAGCACCGGCTGCCCGTTACCCCGCGGGGTGGCGGAACCGGCCTGGCCGGGGGCTGTGTGCCGGTCTATGGCGGGCTCGTGTTGAGTTTCCAGAGAATGAATAAGTTCCTGGAACTTGACCCGAAAAATCAGGTGGCGGTGGTCGAGGCCGGGTTAACCCTGGGCGAGTTTATTACCCAGGTCGAAAAGCAGGGATTTTATTTTCCGCCTCATCCCGGAGATGAAGGGGCTATGTTCGGGGGAATGATCGCCACTAATGCCGGAGGCAGCCGGGCGGTAAAATACGGCGGAATACGCAATTATGTCAGGGGGCTGGAAGTCGTCCTGGCCGATGGGCAGGTCATCCATCCCGGCGGTAAGCTTATCAAAAATTCGTCTGGTTATAACCTGGTGAATTTGTTTATTGGCTCCGAGGGGACACTGGGAGTGATCACCAGAGCCATTATTCAGGTGATGAGCAAACCGATTTTTCTGCGGACGATGGTCATTCCTTTTAATAGCATTGAACAGGCTATAGATAATGTGCCGCTTATTTTTGATAGGGGTATTCTGCCCATGGCGGTCGAATTTGCAGGCCTGGATGTGATCAGCCTCAGTGAACGACATCTTAATTTGAACTGGCCAACTCATTCGGGAGACATGCACCTGATGATCATTGTTGATGCTGGCTCGGAAGATGATCTGGGGAAAATGACAGACGAGATAGCTGATATTGTGCTTGAAAATGGAGCCCTGGATGTTTTTGTAGCTGATACGGCAGCTAAACAGGATGAAGTTTTGAAAATCCGCTCTGAGATTTATGAAGCTATAAAAAAGGAGACGGTTGACATCCTGGATACCAGTGTACCCCGCTCGGAAATAGCCGGGCATGTCAGGAAAATTCATGAAGTAGCTCAAAAATACGGCTTATGGCTGCCGGTTTTCGGGCATGCCGGCGATGGCAATGTCCACACCCATCTGATGAAAGCCAAATATGAGAATGGCCAGATGGTGCCGATTAATGTCGAGGAGATAAAAGATAAACTGGAAAAGGCCAGGCAGGAGCTGTTCCAGGATGCAGCCAGTCGAGGCGGAGTTATCTCGGGCGAGCACGGCATTGGCCTTTATAAAAAGAATTATTTCCCTTTGACCATGGAGGCTGGCCAGATTGACCTCATGAAGAAAATCAAGCAGGCGGCTGATCCTCTGGGTATCCTCAACCCGGGTAAAATCTTTTGACAGAGATCAAGAGCTAGGATCACAGACTGCCGGCTGTGAATAGCCGGGGAAGCAGTGACCTGGGTGCTGAAAATATCAGTTGAAAAAACTTTTTTAATCAGATAATAAATAGATATAAGTGCGATTTTTGATTATAGTGACCATGATCGCGGCAAAAATCTGGGATAGGGGAGGCGTCCATGGAATTTGAAAGAATTACTGAAATCTTTGTTATTCTGGAAAATAAGCCATCGGTCCTGGGAGAGATGCTGAGCCAGCTGGCTGAAAATGAGATCAATGTCGAAGCAATTGGCGTTTTCCAGGATACAGCCAAAATTTATGTAAAGAATCTTAATAAAGCCATCAAAATCCTGAGCAAACTGAATTATACGACCGAACTCCGTGATGTTTTGCTTGTTCACCTGGAAAATAAGCCCGGGGCCTTAGCTGAGGTGGTGACAAAAATCGGTGACGAGGGAATCAATGTTGAATATTGCTATGGAACGCTGAGCCAGGTAGCCAACACCATTTCCGTCGTTCTGGATGTGTCTAACATTGATGAGGCCATCAAGGTATTGCAGCCGTAAGTTACCAGATTAAATCTGGATGAAGCACGGTCAAAAGAACTGGGGCAGTGGCGGGTTTGATGAAGTTGTCAGGCGGGTCCAACCCGGCTGGATAAGACGGCTGGCCGGGAGAGGATATTTATTCCTGATCTGAAAAGAAGACTTTAATTATCCCTGAACAGCGTATATTTACCGCCCGGTATTTTTCAGGTAAAATATAAAATGTGGAGGAAAAGAAATGTTCTATTTTGATTACACGATCTGGCTGCTGATACCCGTTTTTATTTTCGCTATTTATGCCCAGAACAAGGTTAAATCGACCTTTTCCCGATTCAGCCAGGTTGTTTCTTCTTCAAGACTGACCGCGGCTGAAGCGGTCGGTGAAATTTTAAAATACAGTCCGGCTAATGGAGTCAGGATAGAAAAAACCCGGGGCCATTTGACTGACCATTATGATCCGAAAGCCAGAGTGCTTCGTTTATCTGAAGATGTTTATGATAGTTCGTCGATCGCCGCTCTGGGAGTAGCTGCCCATGAAGCCGGTCATGCTATCCAGCATGCTCAGGGCTATGCTTTTCTGGCTTTGAGGAATCTTATTTACCCGGTGGCCAGTCTGGGCTCGAACCTGGCCTTTCCACTTTTTTTTATCGGCCTGCTTTTTAGCGGACATGGCCCGAGTATTCTCATGGACATCGGTATTCTGCTTTTCAGCGCAGCTGTTCTTTTTACCGTAATCACTCTGCCCGTCGAATTTAATGCTTCCCACCGGGCCCTGGTCATTCTTCAGGAAAGAGGCTTTCTGAATGCCAAGGAGATTGATGGGGCAAGAAGTGTGCTTAAAGCGGCAGCTATGACTTATGTGGCTTCTACCGCGATGGCTGCTATTCAGCTGCTGCGAATGATACTCATCCGCAATTCCCGCGATTAATGGGGTCGGGCCAGCGCATTATCTTAATTATCAAGAACTTAGCAAATATAGAAGCAGATCTCTCTGTCTTTTGATTCCAAGAGCTTTGATTAACTGCTAATAAATATTATTGTCGTATCTTTCGATTTTTACGCTCTTTATTGCTTTGTATACCCCTTCGCTTTGGCCTTAGCAATTAGCATTTTTATATTTCTTTCTCTTCTTATCTTATCTTAATCTTAGACATTTTTATTTTTTCTTTATGTGTTTCTCGCCTGTGTTCTATAACCGGGAGCAGAGGGTAGAGAGGGAGCCGAAGGCTTGACCTGTCGGATCCGATTAGCCTGCAGAAGATTGCATTGCTGATTTTAAGTCTTTCCCTAGCACTGAAAAACATTAATTGACTGACCGGAATATTAAGCATGAATGTTGTTTTGATGTTTTCAGCATTTTCCAAGAGTTTGAAAACTAAATGATAATAAAAGATATCGGCTGGCCCGATCCCATTTTGGTTGACTTGCCCTGGCTGGAGTAGTAAAAAGTTATTAATCCGAAGTTAGGAGGAGGTCATGCCTGATAGAGATTTTCGCCCTTTAAAGCCAGTATTGGTTTTAGCTTTATTAATTTTTACAGCAATGATGCCATCTTTTCTTTCAGCTCAGACGCCGCCTGATAAATTTCTGGGTTTCAGAGTTGGCGAGGATAGAAAATTAGCTGATTACAATCAGATAAAAGCTTATTTTGAGCTACTAGATAAAGAGTCGCCCAGGCTGACTGTGCTCAACATCGGCCAGACCACACTGGGTAAGGACATGATCATGGCTGTTATTTCCAGTGAAGATAATCTTAAAAACGTCGATCGCTACCGCCAAATTGCCCGTCGATTAAAGGAGGCCCGCGGACTCACGTCAGGCCAAGCCAGGCAATTGGCGAAAGAAGGCAAGGCCATTTTGCTTATTACCTGCAACATCCATTCGACCGAAATAGCTGCCTCTCAAATGGCTATGGAGCTGGCTTATGATCTTATCACCGGTCAGGGCTTTTTCGATGTAAAGGAAGCCCTCAATGATGTTATTGTGCTTCTCTGTCCTTCTATCAATCCTGATGGCCAGCAGATGGTTGTCGATTGGTACCGTAAGTATCTCGGAACAGAGTACGAAGGGAGCAATATGCCCTGGCTTTACCATCATTATGCCGGCCACGATGATAACCGCGATTTCTTCATGCTGAATCTGGCCGAAACCAGAGCGGTCACCCGCGTGCTCTACCATGAGTGGTTTCCTCAAATTCATATAGATGAACATCAGATGGGCTCTAATGGCGCTCGCCTCTTTGTTCCCCCCTTTATGGATCCCCCTCTGCCCAATATCCAGCCCTTGCTCTGGCGGAGCGTCAATCTCTGCGGCGTTAATATGGCCTATGATTTGCAGAAGCATGGCTATAAAGGTGTGGTTAACGGTCGGAGTTACACTGGCTGGTGGATTGGTTCCTGTGATGATACCTCCTGGCTGCATAATGTTGTCGGCCTGTTGAGCGAGGCGGCCTCGGTCAGAGTGGCCACACCAATTTACATTGAGCCTACTGAAGTTTCGAAGGAATACTTTGAAAAAAGAATGGATTTCCTTGATCCCTGGCCCGGTGGCTGGTGGCGTCTGCGTGATATAGTTGACTACGAACTGGTTCTGTCGAAAAGCCTGGTCAAGACAGCCTGGCTGAACAAGGAGGATTTTCTTTATAACTCCTATTTGATGTCCAAACAAAGTATCGAAGTTAAGGACAGAAATCAACCCTATGCCTTTGTCATCACTAAAGACCAACCGGACTATCTTACCACACTCAGGATGATTGAAATTTTGCAGCTGGGCGGAGTAGAAGTGCATCAGGCTACCAGGGATTTTATTGCCGATGGCCGGTTTTATCCGGCTGGTTCTTTTGTTGTTCTGGTTGCCCAGCCCAATAAAGCTTATACCTGGGCGCTTCTGGAAAGGCAAAAATATCCTGATCTGCGCCAGTATCCGGGAGGCCCGCCCGTTCCACCTTATGATAATGCGGCCTGGACACTGCCTCTTCAGATGGGCGTCCGCTGCGACCAGGTTGATAAACCATTTGAAGTGCCACTAGATAAAGTGGATAGAGTTCAATATCCTAAGACCAATATACCTGATTCAGCTTACCTGGTGCTCGATCCCAGACTTAATGCTACATATGCCGTGACCTTTGGTCTGCTTAAAAATAAAGCCGAAGTGTGGCGGGCAAAAAATGGAATTAAAGTGGGACAGGCGGAGCTACCAGCTGGAGCTTTCTTAATCAAAAGTTCGCCGGCTGTCAGTCAGATTCTCTCCGGGCTTCTGGAAAAGTGGCCAGTTAAAATTGAATCTCTTGCTGATATATCCTCTATTGATAAAGCTCCCATTAAATTTCCCAGACTTGCTATTTATCAGTCGTGGCGCGGTAATGCCGATGAAGGCTGGACGCGTTATATGCTGGATGATTTAGGCTTCACCTATACTATTCTTCATAACCAGGATTTTAAAAGCACAAAAACTAAAAAAGTCGATCTCAAGGCCAGCTTCGATGTCATTATTCTGGCCAGCGAGAATCCCGAGATCATTAAGACCGGACGTTTTTCGCGCGGCGGTGAATTTGCCCGTTTCTTTGCCAGTCAAATGCCGCCAGAATATGAAGGAGGCATCGGGCAGGAGGGAGTTGATGCCCTGAAAGCTTTCGTCGAGGCTGGTGGAATACTGGTGACTCTTAATCAGGCCAGCGAGCTGGCCATGAGTGAGCTGGGTGCTCCGGCCAGAAATTCGCTTAGTGGTGTTGACCGGAGCAAATTCTTCTGCCCCGTCTCTATTCTGAGGCTCAAAGTTGATAATACCACACCCCTTGGCTATGGGCTGGGCGAAGAAGCAGCGGCTCTTTTCAATCAGAGTCTGGCCCTTGACACCTGGGCCCCGACTTCTTCCAAGACGAACAGAAAAGTCGTGGCTTATTATCCTGAAGATAACATCTTGCTGAGTGGCTGGTTACTGGGTGAAGAATATCTTAGCCGGAAAGCAGCTGTCGTGGATGTTAAAAGCGGTCTGGGCCATATTGCTCTGGTCGGTTTCAGAGCTCAACATCGCGCTCAGTCTCATGGTACCTATAAGTTTGTGTTGAACGCCATCTTTTACCCGGAAGGGATGTAAATAAAAATAAGCTCACTTCAGCCTTAAGGGGCTGAAAGTTTTTAACTGGCTGCAAAATTAAGCTTTGCTTGTGTACGAGCTACAACTTATAAGGCTTATTGTCAGGCAAAAACCATTAGTCCAATCTCACTGAGCTTTAGCCTGCCAGCAAGAATAGAGCCTTAAAGCCAGCTTCAGCCGGCCAGAGCGACAATTTCTAATGTTTGATTCAGATGGGGGGTTACGCTTTTGCCCTTTTTCCCATCTTCGGCACCAGCAGAATCAATACATAAAGAGTGGCGAGGCCAACCAGAATGTAAACTATTTTGGACAGTGTGGACGTGGCTCCAAAAATGCCTGCTACTAAATTAAATTCGAACAAACCTACCAGCAGCCAGTTAAGACCTCCAATGATGACCAGAATGAGACAAATCCAATCCAGTGTGTTTAATTTGCCCATATTTGCCCTCCTTGGGTTCGAGAAGAACCCGTTTTTTATTTGCTTATTTTTTAACTCAATTAAAATTGATAGTCAAGCGAAATTTTTTTTATTAGCACTGGTCAGGTTTCCTGTAGACTTTATGCTATAATTTTAAGGCAGCCGTGCTAAGCGGGGAGCTAGCGGTGCCCTGTACCCACAACCCGCTCCAGTGGGGCTGAATTCCCGGCCAAGGCTGTCAGTCTTCTGGCCAGGCTCGCTTTTCCGGGCGATGAAGGTTTGGGCCCTGCGCAAAGAGCCAGCTGTTAACCCCGCCAGGACCGGAAGGTAGCAACGGTAGCAGCCAGGTTCTTGTGTGGCAGTCAGCCTGACCGGAGCCTCAGGGAAGCGAGGTCCGCAGGGGATGAGCAGTCGACGCCGGGTGCACGGCTGCGCTCTTTCTACGGTAAATTAATTCATGAAGGATGGCTCAGGCTTTTTTAGGCAAAAAAGCTTGCGAGTAATGAGCGGATGAATGAAGGGGAGGCAACCATGCGCAAGGGGAAAATAGATTTATTATTATCTGTGTTTACTCTGAGCCTTTTGGTTATTACCAGCCGGGCTGATGCCCAGGGACTGACTGAGAAGCAGGTCAAAAATTTTTCTTATCACTTATCCTTTGGGGATGAGACGGTCACCTTAAATGACGGTGAATATGAAAAAGGTCCTCCCGATTATGAGCAGGTCCGGCTTGATTCCTTTGTCATTAAAGATCTGAACGGAGATAATGAGCCGGACGCCGTGGTTATTCTTGCTCAGAATAGCGGAGGCAGTGGCACATTTTATGAGATAACAGCTCTGCTGTCGCGGGGCCGCGACATTGTTCAGACCAATTCAATCTATCTTGGGGACCGCGTCAAAATTGAGAAACTCCAGGTAGAAAACAAGGGTATCTTTCCACCCAGGTCCGGCTCTAAGGTGGCCAGAATCAGGCTCGATTTACTGACTCATAAAGAAACCGACCCGCTCTGCTGCCCGTCGAAAAAGGAAAGCCGCTGTTACAGGCTCAGTGAAGATAAGCTTGTTCTCTGCAGTGACAACCATTAGCTAAAAAAAATTAATCCCTGCCTGCCGCTGGCGGGGTAGGTCGCCAGTGAATATGAGAAGAGAATTACCTCATTTTTAAGCCGGGATCAGGTTTTATTCCTTTTCAGTTGGGCTTTCCAAAATGATCAGGGCTTGCTGTCTTGAGGAAAGTCCAGTTTTACGGCCAGAGGTAAACTGCTCCAAATGGTCGGCTTGCATAAAAATTCATGAAGATCGGGCAAAAAGAGGAAGGTGTTTTGAGGCAAGCGTAAAAGAGAAATTTGACAGATTTGAGTCTCTTAAGATAAAAAGGAACCGAGGGAGTGACATTTTAGCCAGAAAAGGAGGGTGGCTGTGAAGCGAAAAAGATCTTCTCCTCGCAGGATATCCGCTTATGGGAAAACTTTTCTTATAATTTTCTTTATTTTCTTCTGCCCTGTCTTTAGTCCACTGATAGCCTCCGCGGACAATCTCTCTGATGTTAAAAAAATCTATTCATCTTTCCGCCTGGAGGAAAAGCTGAGGATTGATACAGGAAATAAGGAATTAATTGATCGAGGCCTCTTTGATATCAATAATTTTGCGGTTGATTCTGCCGGCAACATCTATATCATCAATGGCAAAAGCCAGTCGGATCAGGTCTTTGTCATTGATAAAAATGGACACCTGATAAGAAGTTTTGCCAGGAAGGGACAGGGCCCAGGCGAAATTGACAATGCTTATGAAATATTTCTAACCAGCGAGGGGAATATTTTTATTCAGGACTCTGGGGCAAGAAAAATGGCCATCTTTAGCCCGGCTGGCGAGCTCCTCAGTGAGACAAGATATGAGGGAGAGCTCGGGTCTTTATGTCCTTTACCGGGCCAGCACTTTATAGGTCTGGAATCAATCGTTGGGGCTCAGGTCAAAGAATGGCTGGTTTGTCTCAACCATTATGATTCAGGGCTGAAAAAAATTGGGGAGCTTGATCGCCTGAGCTATGCCAACCCTTTCCTTCAAAAATCAGTAGAAGCTACTCCCCATCAGATTATTTACAATCTCTCCGCTGACAGAATCTATTCAGGCTACCCGGAAAGAGGCTACGCCTTTCTTTGTTTTGACCTCAATGGGAAATTAATCAAAAAGATTTCAAGGCCGCTCAAAAAATCTAACGGCTTTAATGAATATAAAAAGATAATGAAAAATGAGCTGGAGGCCCTTTCGCGGTGGGGCTTTAGACTGACTTATCCTGACCATGTTCTGCCTTTTTATTCCTTCTTTACTGATGACAACGGGTATCTCTTGGTCATGACTTTTGAGCGTGGACAGAAGGAAGGTGAATATCTTTATGACATTATCAGTCCTGAAGGTGACCTGGTAAAAACAGTCAGTCTCGGGCCATATTTTGCCAATAGCCGTATTCTGGCCAGAATAATGAATGGCTGCCTTTACTGGGTAAGAGAGAAAGAATC
>ERZ795052.1050-NODE-1050-length-39460-cov-5.383530_pt1 | contig 39460 bp, 34 predicted proteins | sample MGYA00375136_ERZ795052 | MGnify/ENA primary metagenome ERZ795052 (study PRJEB30181, sample SAMN05720156) | activated sludge metagenome | isolation source: Anaerobic digester | place: Japan | collected 2015-05-26 ... | reverse complement strand
GCAATAGAAAAATAAATTACCAGTCCGGTAACGTCAACCAATGTTGCGATAAATGGTGCAGATGAGGTTGCCGGGTCAGCACCAAAGCGTTTTAAAACCATGGGCAACATAGAGCCCATTACAGTTCCCCACAAACAAACACCAATTAAAGTAATGCCTATGGTAATGCCAATGAGCAACCAATGTGGGCCGTATATATCTGTAAACATTGCCCATGCTGCAACCCTTAAAAATCCAATACTTCCAAGAATAAGTCCAAGCATTAACCCCGAAAGAATTTCTCTGCGCATCACACGCCACCAGTCTTTCATAGTTACTTCGCCAAGTGCCAATGCGCGAATTATAAGCGTGGCTGCCTGAGAACCTGCATTACCGCCACTACTTACAATGAGTGGAATAAACAAGGCAAGCACTACGGCACGTTGTATTTCATGCTCAAAAAAACTCATTGCCGATGCTGTAAACATTTCACCAATAAAAAGTACTATCAGCCAGGGTGCTCTTTTTTGTAACAGTCGGTACATGGGCACTTCCATGTAAGGCTCTTCCAAGGCCTCCACAGCACCCATTTTCTGAATATCTTCAGAATATTCCTGTTCTGCAAGTTGCAACACATCATCAACAGTAATAATCCCTAACAGCATTTGCGAAGTGTCAACAACAGGCAAGGCCACACGGTTATGTTTTTTAAATTCACTGATGGCAACTTTCTCATCATCAGTAACAGAAAGTGCAGTATATTTTCCGTCAATCAGCTCTTCAATTTTAACATGCAGGTTGGCCAATAAAATTTCGGCCACTTTAATATCGTCAATCAGATGCCCTTTGTCGTCAACAATATAAATAATGTTTAGTGTCTCAGAATTTTCACCATTTTCACGAATATAGTCAAGTGCATATTGCACACTCCATTCTTTTCTGATGGCAATGTAATCTGGCGTCATCAGACGACCGATAGAATTTTCAGGATAACCAAGTAGTGAAAGAGCAATAGCACGCTCTTTTGGTGTGAGCAGTTTCAGCAAACGGTTCAGCAGGTCATTATCAATATCTTCGAGCAATGCAGTACGTGCATCAGGACTCATGTCATTGAGAATAAGCTGCACCTGACGTGGTGGTAAAATATCGAGTAAGGAAATCTGCAGATTCAGGTCTAACGATTCGTAAGATTCAAAAGCCTGTTCACGATTTAAAGCCTTAAAAATTAAAACGCGATGTTCGTTAGGCGATTCATCAATAAGTTCGACCAACTCTGAGGGTAACCAATTCTCAAGAAAAGCTTTGCAACCTGCAAGGTCAGCCTCCCGAAGCAGGCTTTTTATTTCTTCCTTTTGCTGTTGCTGAAGCATGTTTGAAAAGTGATTTTTGCGGGCGTAAATTTAAATATTTATAAGGGTAAAATTAGCGTATTGACTTGATGTTCTGATAATGAATAATTATTTTTTTAACTATTTTATTTTAACAGTCAGAAGATGCTGATCTTCAATAAATGCATCCAGAACATCGTTGGCCTGTACCTTGCCAACACCTTCAGGTGTACCTGTAAAGATTAAATCACCTTTTTTAAGTGTGATATAGGATGAAACAAATGCAATTATTTTATCAATATTAAAAAGCATATTGCTGCTATTGCCCTGCTGCACTATACTGCCGTTTTTTTCGAGATGAAAATTAATGTTTTGTACGGACGTAAAAATTGATTTGTTCAGAAATTTACCTGTTGGTGCGCTGCCATCAAATGCTTTGGCTAACTCCCAGGGCAGGCTTTTTTCTTTTAATTGCGATTGTTTGTCGCGAGCCGTAAAATCTATTCCTATTCCTATTTCATCATAATAGGTGTTTGCAAAGTGCTCCTGAATATGTTTGCCTGTACGGTTGATTTTTACCACCAATTCCACTTCATGATGAATGTCGGTGCTGAAGTCGGGAATAAAGAACGGCATTCGCGGCAGCAGCTGTGCCGTTTCGGGTTTCATAAAAATTACAGGCTCTGCACTTATAGGGTTTTTTAATTCTGCTGCATGAGCAGCATAGTTTCGACCGACACAAATTATTTTCATTGATTAGCAATTAAAAATTATTTTGAAAAATAATCCTGATTTAACTCTGTAAACTTCTTTTTCCCTCTGAAAAAATGTTCTGAAACAATACTTTTTTCAAATATACATGAAACATTGGTGTTGACATTTTTAATTTCTCCACGTTTCTTCTTTAATGTATTGTAATTAAGCATCACGTAAAAATAGGCCCTGTAAACAGCCCATGCATCTTTAAAATTTCCAGAAAAGAAAAATTTAATAAATGCCAATTTATCGAGATATAATCGTTTCGTGAAAACAGAAAACCTGTTGCCTTCAGGTAAGTTTTTCAAAAGCATCATCAGATTATTTCTGAAATTGAGATAAGTTTTTTTTGGGTTGCTTTTATGTAATGTTCCACCACCAACATGATACACTTTTGATGCCGGAATGCAATACAATTTATGACCACTGTGTTTCATGCGCCAGCAAAGATCAATTTCTTCCATGTGTGCAAAAAAGTCAGTATCAAAACCACCTGTTGATTTAAAGACATGGCCTCTGATAAACATAGCTGCACCTGTTGCCCAAAATATCTCCTTATTATCGGAGTATTGGTTTTCATCTTTTTCTAAAGAATTAAAAATTCTTCCTCTGCAAAATGGATAACCCAAATAATCAATGTATCCGCCACAGGCACCGGCATGTTCAAAAAATTCTTTCTGATGATAGGCTAATATTTTTGGCTGACATGCTGCAACATCTGCATGTTTATCCATAAACTCAATTACAGGTTCTATCCATTGCGGAGTTACTTCAATATCAGAATTGAGTAAAATAAAGTATTCTGCATCTATTTGATGTAAAGCATTGTTATAGCCTCCGGCAAAGCCGGTGTTTTGTTGCATTTCAATGCAGCTTACATCCGGAAAATGCTGTTTCATTACAGATAAGGAATGGTCGGTAGAGGCATTGTCTGCAACTATAATAGAACACCATAACGGGGTGTTGGCAATTACAGAGGGCAGAAATTGTTGCAGTAATGCAGCACCATTATAATTTAATATGACAACAGCAGCTTTAATCACGCTGCAAAGAAATGAAATCTAAGGAGTAAATATCAGATGTTGTTCAGGTATTTCTTTTCAAAATAGAATGTTCCGAAAGGCAAAACCGATGCCAGCATAGCTAACGACATCATTCTCAAATTCCATTTATATTGTTGCCACACCTGAAGAAGCGCATAAATATAAAACACAAATAAAAGTCCATGCACCCAGCCTGTATATTTTACAGCTAATGGCATATCAGCACCATACTTCAGCGGCATGGCAATAAAAAGTAGAACTAAAAAGGAAATTCCTTCTGCAATTGCAACTAATCTGAATTGTTTTAATACGTTCATTATTGATTGATATTTAATATTTCCATCTGCGGTGACTCCAAAGCCAGTTGCCCGGCTGTGCATGTATGTCGTTTTCTAATAGTCTTAAATGTTTATGAGTAAGTTCGTGCTCTGCGGTATTTTTAGGGTCATCACTTATAGGAATTATGGTTATATCATAATAACCTCTGCGAATTTGATGCATAGAAAAATAAATCAGCGGGTAATTGGTTTGCTTACAAAGTTTTTCCGCACCTAGAAATACCGCTGTATCCTGATTTAAAAACGTGGTTCGATAATTTATCTCTGAACGGTGTGGTGTCTGATCGGCAGCAAGGGCAGTTATGGTAGGTTCATTTTTGCGTTTAATCAATTCGCGTAAGATTGATTTCATCGGAACCGGTATCATACCGAATCTTGAACGTATTGTTTTAAAATATTCATTCCACGAATTGTTGGACAGTGGTTTGTAAACTCCAAGCATCTGATGTTTGTCTATGACAGAAAGTGCCAAAGCTCCTAACTCCCAGTTATTGAAATGACCACATACTGCAATGATACTGCGTTTTTTTTCATAATAGTTATGAAGAATTTCGGGATTGGTAAAACGGCAACGTCTGAGCAATTCTTCTTTTGATATGCTTGACATTTTTATGGTCTCTACAATTAAGTCGGCAAAGTAATTGTAAAACTGCTTTGCAATTTCTTCAATCTCCTGTTCGTTTTTTTCGGGAAAAGAGTTGTAAAGATTTTGAAGAATTACTTTTTTGCGATAAGGGAAAATATATTTAAAGCAAAATGCAATAACATCTGCCAGGAGATAAAGTATTCTTAAGTCAAGAAAAGCAATACAGCGAATAAGAAACTTCAGAAAGAGAAAGGCCACCTAAAAATTACTTGGCATTAAAATTATCATTTGTTCTGTCGCCCGAATAAACACCTTTCAAATCCTTACCGGTATCATCAATATTTTTAGCTTTAATACTACGATCATGCAAAATCATATTCCATGCTGCTTCATAAGGCTCTCCGGGCATATCGCTATGCAAGAGTGTAAAATTACGTGCTAACAAATCTTTGCTGTAAAACACAAAAGTCTTGTTAGTGTGATTGTTTATTTTATCGTAGCGCCAGATTTCATACGGATAGGTATTAGGCTCGTATTCGCCTTTATTTATGGTGCTTGGTGCGCCATAAGCAAGATAAACTCTTCCCATATCAGTATTGTAACCTTTTAATGCACGAGAACCGAATTTTTGCTGAACGGCATCTACATGGGCTTTATAATCGTTCCATGCTTTTTGCGGATCGACAGGCTCTCTGCGTTGCCAAAAGTCATAAAAGAAATTTTTCATCATATCAATATTGGCAGCTTTCAACTGATTGCCTATCCACTCCGATTGTTGTGCATTGCTGATAGGCTGCAGACAGGCTATATTTTCTGCCAGTACATTTTTATCATTCATTGTGGCAACAAAGGTTGATGAAACATCATTATTCAAAACAAAATTATCTTTCACTACAGATTGACGCTGAAAAAATATTTTAGACAATGCCAACGATTGATTGTTTTTGTCTTTTACTTCAACTATCAGATTGTAGTTGCCGGAACCCAGATTAGCAATATTAATTTCACTCAACAAAGGAATTACTTCACTTGTTTTTTTACGCTGCACAGTTCCGTAATCCATTATAGTGCTGCCTGATTCTGCATTTTGCAGATAACTGTAAACGGCAACGGCATCATCAGTTAGTGAGTTTGTAAAATAGGCTTCTGCATAATAGATTAAACGTTCTTCGTTTGTCTGATAAAAATTGTCAACGCGAGGAATTATTTCAAATCCATTTTTAACTAAAGTATTATTGCCGGTTTCCTTTTTTGAATAATGCTGCACCAGTTCAATATCAGAAACAGAGGTTTTTCCCGGTTCAAAAGCCAATTCAAATCCCTGATTGATGGTAAAGGTCTTGGAATCTGCTACATTGTCTTTTACTGATAGCTCGATATTATACTTTCCATTGGGCAGCTGCAATCTTTTATTGTCAATAAAATCGGATACAAGGAGCGTGTCTTTTGTCAGCGGGCTGATGAGGTTATAGCTGTCCTGCGCAACAATTTTATCATTTTGTGTAATTTTATAAGCTACTGCCACTGCGGCTTCGTAGTTGCCGCTTTCGCTCATTTTGTAGTTTACGGAATTGCCTTTTACAGACAGATACCATTCCAGGTACGAACCCTGACCGGGAGCATAGAAGGATTTATAATCAAACAAAGCCTTAATTGTTTTAGCCTGAGTCAGCGCTGCTATAGACCCAAGTGCTAAGAATAATAATAAGCGTTTCATTGTATGAATTATTTAGAGTATAAAGATAGACAAGATTTTAAGTATAAGTGTTGTAAAAATGTCAAAATTAATTTGCGAATTAAAAATTGTATTACTTTCGCGCCCGGAGAGATGGCAGAGTGGTTGATTGCAGCGGTCTTGAAAACCGCCTTGGGTAAAACCAACGGGGGTTCGAATCCCTCTCTCTCCGCAAAAAGAGGCTTCCGATAGGGGGCTTTTTTAGTTTAAGAGGTAAGATATGTTTTTTGTTTACATATTGTATTCTGCAAAGGGGAAAGTGCAATGCTCCCCAGTATGCTCCCCAAATTCATTTGAAACAATTTGTGTGTTGTATTGGGCATCTATATTATTGATTCCAATGTATATCATATGACTTTTAAAAGTAGTTTAAATCGTTCTTGATGCGTTTGAAAAGTTATTTTTTTGTCTTTGAAAACAATAGGGTAATTTATTGATGGACTGCTGTTGGGTGTAATTATTTGTCAAGAAATTTTTCGACATCGGACTTTGACTTAACACGAAAAACAATAGACTTTCCTTTTTTTTCCTCAATGAGTAAATTTAATTTTACTAAGTGCGACAAATCCTTTCTAGCTGTTTGGCGGACTATGTCGTGTTTTATCGCATATTGCTGAAGAGAAACTGCCGCACTCTCCTTGGAATATAAATACCCTAATAAATCTGCTTGTCTCTTAGACATCCCTTTTTCAATTAGTCTGTAAGCAATAACAGATGCCTGTTCCTTGTCAGCTTTTTTCTTATCTCTATACCGTACAAGATTTTCAAATGCTACGCGTAGACTTTTGATTGAATATGTAATAAAATAATTCAAATCATTTTGATCATACTCTGTTTTTAAAAACGCCTTATCATATTGAATCCTTGACGATAGAATTGCTCTTGAAATCGAAATATTTTTTATTAGGGTGTATCCTTTTTTTAACAAGTACCAATAAAACAATGCTCTTGCCGTTCTTCCATTTCCATCTTTAAACGGGTGAATGTATCCGATGAAAAAATGAATCATTGAAGCTTTTATAATGGGATGCATAAATTCTTTATCTGAATTTGCAAAACTGCAGAGACTATCCATTAAGCTTCCTAGTTCGTTCCAATCTGGAGGAATATGAGCAATTTCACCATCAACATGATCTTGAACAAATATCTCTCCTTTACGGTAATCTCCCCCACAATCTTCAGCAGTTGTTTTTACGGTCATAATTTTATGTAACTCGATAATAAAAGCCTTGTCAATATTTTTATTTTGATTCTCTTCTATATATCTTATAGCTCGCAAATTATTAAATATCATTTGCTCGGACTCATTTCTTGGGTTCCTTCCTGACTTCAGCATATCCCAGGCAATTTTGGTTGTTGTTGCAGCACCTTCAATTTGCGATGATGCAATTGCTTCTTCCATCAAAGAGTTTTTTATATATTCTGCTTTTTCAAAATCTGTTATCGGATTCTGATATAATCCACCTATCATCTTTAAATCAAATTCATGTAAATCTTTTTGAATTTGATAAGTCAAATAATACTTAAAGACGTATGCTCCAATATTTACACTCTTAGAATTAAGTGCTCTACTCGTTTTTATTAACCTCCATGACTTGGCAGGGTCGAAAGGCAAATCCTTCCTGTTTTTAACTTCATCCCAGTACAAATACCTGGACTCTACAGTTTGGAGAAAATCTTTATACTGCTCATCTATAATCAGTTTAACTATTTTAATATCAAATGTTTCATCAACAGGTGGCTTCTCGAACTTCATGTATAACGTGTTAAATTGTGATGCAAATATAACACATATAACTTGTTCACAAATAATAATATTTAACATGACATGCCAGCTATCAGATAGACTTGGTCATTGCCTGTAAATCCCATAGGCTGTAATTGTCCACCTTGCAATGCTAAGGGTAAAGGTTTCTTCTTGACCTGAAATAAGTTTATACTAAAAAGAATAAAACATCATCCACACATTCCTTTTGCACCGGTTTTAACTTCAGAAATGTACATGTGGGGATATAGCAGCAAAACAACTGCAATACACAGCCACATGCGTACCAAGTTTCCTTGTAAATAAAATCACGTTGAAGATTTATGTAAGTTGATATTGAAGTATGGCATAAAATGAAAAATCCGTCCCGAATCATCAGGACGGATTATCTAAAAACCAAAATCTACAATTACTTCTTATCGTCTTTTACTTCTTCAAAGTCAACATCAGTTACTTCGCCTGCAGTGTTGTTTTGTGTTTCAGCATTTATATTTGCATCGGCACCACCTGCTGTTGTGTTAGCTGTGTTGTTGGTAGCATTATACATTTCTTGTGAAGCACCTTGCCATGCTGTGTTCAACTCATTCAGGGCAGTGTCAATATCAGCAAGGTTTTTCTCCTTATGTGCATCTTTGAGTTTGCTCAATGCACGCTGTATATTTTCTTTATTGCTCTGTGAAAGTTTATCGCCATATTCAGTCAGCTGTTTTTCTGTCTGGAATATCATGGTGTCGGCCATGTTAACTTTATCGGCTTCTTCTTTTGCTTTTTTATCAGCTTCTGCATTAGCTTCGGCTTCAGTTTTCATACGTTTGATTTCATCATCACTCAATCCGCTGCTTGCTTCAATCCGTATTTTTTGTTCTTTGCCGGTGCCTTTGTCTTTTGCTGTTACATGCAGAATGCCGTTTGCATCAATATCAAATATTACTTCAATCTGTGGAACACCACGTGGTGCAGGTGGAATACCATCTAAGTGAAAACGTCCGATGGTTCGGTTGTCTTTTGCCATGCTGCGCTCACCCTGCAGAACGTGAATTTCTACTGATGGCTGATTGTCGCTGGCAGTACTAAACACTTCACTTTTCTTAGTCGGTATGGTTGTGTTAGCTTCAATAAGTTTGGTAAACACACCACCAAATGTTTCAATACCGAGTGACAGAGGTGTAACGTCAAGTAATAACACATCTTTCACTTCTCCGGTTAAAACAGCACCTTGTATGGCTGCTCCAATAGCTACTACTTCATCCGGGTTAACACCTTTTGAAGGTGACTTACCGAAGAATTTCTCTACTGCTGACTGTACACCGGGAATACGTGTTGAACCACCAACTAAAATCACTTCGTCAATATCAGAAGGTTTTAATCCTGCATTTTCTAATGCTGTTTTACATGGTTCAATGGTACGCTTGATTAAATCATCAACCAATTGCTCAAATTTTGCACGTGTAATGGTTTTTACCAAGTGTTTTGGAACACCATCAACAGGCATAATGTATGGCAGATTAATTTCGGCTTGTGTTGAACTTGACAATTCAATTTTAGCTTTCTCAGCAGCTTCTTTCAAGCGCTGCAAAGCCATAGGGTCTTTACGAAGGTCAATACCTTCATCGCTCTTAAACTCATCGGCTAACCAGTCAATTATTCTCTGGTCAAAGTCGTCACCGCCAAGGTGTGTATCACCGTCAGTAGATTTGACTTCAAACACGCCATCACCTAGTTCAAGCACAGAAACGTCATGTGTACCACCACCGCAGTCGAACACTACAATTTTCTGGTCTTTATTTTTCTTGTCAAGACCATAAGCTAATGCTGCTGCAGTAGGTTCGTTGATAATACGCAACACTTTCAGACCTGCAATTTCACCGGCCTCTTTTGTTGCCTGACGCTGTGAGTCGTTGAAGTATGCAGGCACAGTGATAACTGCTTCTGTAACTTCATTGCCCAAATAATCTTCTGCCGTTTTTTTCATTTTCTGAAGTATAATGGCAGAAATTTCTTGTGGTGTATATTGGCGATCGTTAATTTTAATTCGTGGCGTGTTGTTATCCCCTTTCACCACTTCGTAAGGTACGCGGTCTTTTTCTTTGCTTGCATGATCATAGGTTTCGCCCATGAAACGCTTTATAGAATAAACCGTATTTTTTGGATTGGTGATAGCCTGACGTTTAGCAGGATCGCCAACTTTACGTTCGCCATCTTTAATAAATCCAACAATGGATGGGGTTGTTCTGCGACCTTCGCTGTTCGGAATAACCACAGGTTCGTTACCTTCCATTACGGCAACGCATGAGTTGGTTGTTCCAAGGTCAATTCCAATAACTTTTCTCATTTTCTTAAATACTTTTAGAGGTTTTTTATCCTATTGTCAAGCCTTGTGCCAATGGACTATTTATGACATTTTACTGTCATTACAGTCAAATCACTAAGGTAACTAATTAAAAATATGACAAAAAGACACGGTTACTGAAAGCCCAAATCCTTGGTTATGGCGCCATTGATAAGCGAGTCCATTGAGGTTTGAGACAAAGATTTATGAGAAACAATATCAGTATATTTACTACTGAAAATGCCAATGCCTCCTTCAATATTGGTGTATTGCGGAATAGATTGATTGATGCCTGTTGGCGGGCGGTTAACCTGATAATATGTGTACAACTCTTCTGCACCACCAACCAATACAAAATCAAGTGGTTCTGCTTCGCGTTTTACAAATGGATTAACCGGAATTAATCTCCTCAAAGCAGAATAAAATGTAGTATAAGATACGGGAATTTCAAGGCTGTTGTTACTTTGTTTTTCAACACCATCAACTCTGAAAAAAATTGATTTCATCTCAAAATTAGAAGGGTTTGCAATTTCAATCTCTTTATAATTAAATTTTATGTTTAAGTCATAGTATTTTGCCTTATCACTGGAGGAAAATTTGGTTACAAATGGGTTGGCAGGATCAGCAAAATTTACATATCCATAAAGGGAAGAAGGATTCGGGTTAATTATTGAACCGGCCTTACTCACTACAACAGTCTTTGAAGTAACAACATTTCCGGTTTGTGTATTGGTGACAACAAGTTTGTATTCACTGTCCTGATAAATAGAGTCGAGACCTGTTGTGCGATACAGATAATTTGGGGCAGAAGCAAAAATGCCGTCCTTTAGTGGAGGACCTTCAAAACGCTCTAAGTTGATGGCGCCTGCAAAGTTGTTGTTTTTATAGCGTTCTAATTTAACATCCAACACATCGGCATATTGAAATGAATCTGCTACCTGTGCAAACGTATAGGCATTGCCTTCGCCAAGAAAAGCTTTGTTGATTCTGATATATTGAACACTGTCAGTAGGGTCAAGAACACCGTAAATAACCATCACTTCCTTATAGGGAGCTAATAAATCCACATCAGTTTTGCACGATGACAGAGACAGACAGAGTAAACAAAAAGATATTAATAACTTATTCATGGGGTCAAATGTAGAAGATGACGGCTGATAAAAAAAATATGTAATTTTCACCACGCAAATTTTAACATATCGTTATCATAAAAATCACCATTGCCTGATGTATAAATTGCTTTTTCTTCTGATGTTTACTGCTGTAGCTTTGTCAAAATTAACACCGGTGCAGGCGCAAACAGTAAATGAAAAGTTCGACCGCCTCGATTTAAGTGAAAATTTCGATACCAGCAGTGGTATATGGACGTTTATGTCAAACTCAGAGAATCTTTTTTTAGTACAGGAAGGCGAATATATTCTTAACCGCAAAGCACCTGAAAAACCTTATGCCATTATTGCCAACTACGACTACAATCAGCCGGCATTTAAGATGATTACCTCACTGAAAATTGAAAAAGCAAACGATCAGAATGGCTCTGTGGGTGTTATGTTTATGGCTCAGAATGATGGCAATGGCGGATTTATTTTTGAGATAAATACCTTGAAACAATTCAGGCTGCGTCAGATAGTGGCAGGCAGTTATAGATACCTCACCGGTGATGCCAAAAGTGGTGGCTGGGTAAAGAGTAATTTTATCAATAATCTGAATGTTTACAATCTTCTGGAACTTAGGTTCTCACAACGCAACTACGACATTTATCTGAACAACAACCTGCTGATGTCGTTTACTGAAATTGCTTACAAGAGTGGACGCTTTGGTTATATAGTTGGACCGGGTTCGCGTGCCAAGATAGATTTTCTTTATTTGTTTTCTGCATCCGGTAAAAGTGAGTCAACAGCAGGTAGTAGTAACAACAACAATCAGCAAGAGGGAAGTCCTGATGTAATTCAACTTGCTGAGTCTATCATCAAACTAAAAACACAAATCAATAAGTTGCAGGCAGAGAATGAAGAGTTGACACGCAATTTAGAGTCAGTGAAGTCAGCCGACCAGGAAGATGAAAATGAAAGAAAGTTAAAAGATAAAATCATAACCGATTTGCAGAAGCAAATGACAATAAAAGAAGCATCATTCGATTCGCTTTTAAAAGTAAATCAGACTTTGCTGAAGTATAAAGAGATGGTTGCCGGAAACGAAAACGCTGATTTGATTATTACACTTAGTAAATCTGTAAAAGCAGAGAAAGAAAAAAACAAACAACTCTCTGATTCGTTACAGATATTAAAAACTGAGTTGATGAAACAGAAAGGTACAAAAGCAGCTCCGCCTGCAGAGAAAAAAGAACCTCAGAAGGTAAATACAGAGTTTACACTTCCAAAGGAAAATTAATTTTATAAGTATGTCGGTACATAGCGAAGTAAAAAAAATAACCACCCACGTTTTGCAGGAGATGAAACGCAGTGGCGAGAAAATATCTATGCTCACAGCTTATGATTTCAGCCTTGCAGGTATTATTGATGATGCAGGTATTGATGTCATTTTGGTTGGTGATTCTGCATCTAATGTCATGGCAGGGCATGAAACCACATTGCCTATCACACTCGATCAGATGATATATCATGCATCAAGTGTTGTGCGTGCAGTTAAACGTGCCTTGGTGGTAGTTGATTTACCTTTTGGATCCTATCAGGGCAACAGCAAGGAAGCACTTCAGTCTGCTATTCGCATCATGAAAGAATCGGGTGCACATGCAGTAAAACTTGAAGGCGGACGAGAAGTAAAGGAGTCTATAGAAAGAATTTTGACAGCCGGTGTTCCTGTGATGGGGCATTTGGGTTTAACACCGCAATCTATTTATAAGTTCGGAACCTATGTAGTTCGTGCACGCGAAGAAGAAGAAGCAAAACGATTGATTGAAGACGCACATATTTTAGAAGCAGCCGGATGCTTTGCTATTGTGCTTGAAAAAATTCCTGCTGCACTGGCAGCAATAGTTTCACAAGAAGTAAAAATTCCTGTCATAGGTATTGGTGCAGGCAATGGTGTTGACGGACAAGTGTTGGTGTTGCATGATATGCTGGGCATCAACAATGAGTTTCATCCGCGCTTTTTAAGACGTTATCTCAACCTCTATGACGACATAAAAGCAGCTACGGCAAAATATATAACAGACGTTAAGAGTCGCGATTTTCCCAATAGCAAGGAGCAGTATTGATGGAACAAATCCGATTTAAACAACCGGATATTGGAAGTCAGGTATTGTTTGAAGACAACCATCTTATTGCCATCAACAAACTTCCCGGGCAGATAACACAAGGTGACAAAACCGGTGATGTACCATTAGGCGATTGGGTAAAGCAATATTTAAAAGAGAAGTACCAAAAACCAGGCAATGTATTTTGTGGAACCATACACAGACTCGACCGCCCTGTTAGCGGTGTTGTGTTATTTGCTAAAACAGGAAAAGCACTTGAGCGTATGAATGAGCAATTTCGTGAGAGAAAAGTACAAAAAACCTATTGGGCAGTGGTAAAAAACAAACCTGCAAAAGAGGAGGACACCTTGGTTCATTACCTGGTGAAAAACGAAGCAAAGAATAAAAGCTTCGCTTCATTACAGGAAAAGAATGGTACCACACGTTGCGAATTGTCGTACAAACTGCTGGCATCTTCCGATCATTATCATTTGTTAGAAGTAAATCCACTCACAGGCAGACACCATCAGATAAGAGTACAACTTTCTGCCATAGGCTGCCCCATCAAAGGCGATTTAAAATACGGTGCCGACAGAAGCAATGCCGATGGCTCCATACATTTACATGCTCGTAAACTGACCTTTGTTCACCCTGTAAAATCCGAGCCGGTTTGCATAGAAGCAAAGCCACCTGAAGAACCTTTGTGGAATTATTTTGTTCAACAATTAACCAACACTAAATAATGAACCCATCACCAATGCGGGCTGCGTTAAAATTAAAATGCCCAAAGTGCGCACAATCAAATTTGTTTACAGACCCCAATCCTTATCATTTTAAAAAGTTAGGCGACATGCCTGTTGTTTGTCCTAACTGTGCATTACCTTTTACACCGGAGCCGGGTTTTTACTACGGAGCCATGTATGTGAGTTATGCATTAACTGTTGCTATGTCTGTCTTTAATTTTATTTGGGTGTATCTGTTGTGGGGATTTGTTGTTGCACCTTATTTAATAATTAACAGTGTTTTATTGATTGCATTATTTCCACTGTTCTTTCGCTATTCACGAAGTCTTTTTTTAGCAATGGTTTTTAAGATAGAAGAGGCAGCACGAAAAAGACAGCGGCATTGAAGCATTGAAGTTTTTTTTACGAGTACGAAATCAACAATTCATCAGCCTAACTTTTTTAAAAATGGGCTGTGCAGCCCATTGGTTTTATGTAACGTCAACGGTTAATTTGCGTTTTAAGTAATGTAATTTAAACACATAAAAAAATGCAACTATTTAATTTTGTTATTTCTGCGGCTATTGTATCCGTAGTATTATTTACTTCATGTAAAAAGAAGGATGACGACAACGCCTCACCAAATCCACCTGCACAAAGTGCCGGTTTTTATTATGGTGAGAACGGAATTACTACACTCACTAAAGCCGACTCCTCGTGGGTGAATGGTGCTTATAATACTATTATTGCTCAAAGTAGTGGAAGCACTGTAGTAGAAATTAATTTGACGGGCATAACTTCACAGGGCTATAGTTTAGGAACAACAAATGTTCTTACTTATTTAAAGAGTGGTAGTTCTTGGGTTGCAACAACAGGTACTGTAACAGTAACAAAAAACCAGGACAGTAAACTTTCAGGAACCTTCAGTGCAACTGCAGGTGCAGGCGTTAGTGGAGTAACTAGTTTTTCGGGTAACTTTACAGATATTCCAATTAAGTAGTTTGAATGGTAGTCATGAAATTATTGTCAGTGACTACCGTTTTTACTTTCCGGCCCTACCTGAAAATCAGAAAATTTAATCGCAATAATTATTTCAAAAAGGGTAGTCATCATTTTTAGTCACAATACCGGTAATTGTTTTTGACTTTTTGTTATAGCAGGTCAGCTGTTTGGAAACACTACATCAGTGTACCACTACCGGCAAAGTGTTGTTTTATAAAAGGTGATTTAAAATAAGATGCAGGCAGAATTCATGTTTAGCATAAGCCAGCAAAAGTGTAAAATACTATTTCACAAACCTGCCTTGTAGTTTTTCTTTATCAGTTTGTAAAGATACCAAATACATGCCTTTACTTAGTGACTGGCAATTTACATCATGAGTATAATAAGGTGGTGTGATTTTATTTTGGTTGGAGTAAACCAACTTGCCGCTAACATCAAACACCTGCAACAAACAGCTTGAACCTTTAATATGATGCCCGTTCACAAATAGTTTTTGCCAACCCGCATCAAAATACAAATTCAATTCACCCTCCTTAGTGGGCAGGGATGGTGTGGGAACTATACCTGTTAGTGTATCGCAAGCACTACCCGCCAAAGCACCCAACCCATAGTTAGGATTATTTGGCAACCCATAGTAAGTACGGTTGCCACCTAAGTAAAAACTGTACGGTTGAAAGTCACAATCTGCGCCCATGCTATCAGGATAATTAACTACTCCCAAATATGAGTTGTACATATTGTAAGTGGTATCGCTATACGGAAAAGCAAAGTTAAACCCATCATAATAAGCGTTGCTTACATATATTTTTCCATCAGGCGCTAAACGTACATCGCCACCAGTGGCCGTTGCAAGTGGTTGTGTAAAAATGGTATCAGCACTGGCAGCAATGTTGGCTGCATTTAAATCAAATTGTATCAGGTAAGTAGTATCAGGGTACGAAACTGTTTGTACATACAACTTACTTTCGTCAGGAGAAAAGGCACTACTCCAGTAAAAGTGATAAGGAGTGTTTTCAGGAGAAATGGTTTGATCAAGTGTTAAATCACCCGTACATCTGTCAAAATCATATAACTCCAATAAACCACGGGGGTTGGTATAAATCATTTTATTGCCGGTTGGCGAAAAAATTAGATTTGCCAGATTATAACTGGTTAGTGAACCAACACTTTTTGTTATAGGTACTGAAACACCTGTTGGCGTTATTAAATAAAAAGTATATTCATTGTGTGCAGGTCCTCCAATATAAAAATCGCCTTTACGGCATACTACCCACCAGTCTCTGCCATTGCCATGTTTAATAGCCCCTATGCAATCAACCATAAAGTTGTTAAGCAGTTGATTGTTTTTTGATACTACCTTGCCTAAGCCTCCATTGTAGCTCATATCAATGATGCTGTAATAGAAGCCTTGCTGAAGTGCTAAATCAAGTACTCCAACACTAATCATATAAAATCTTTTTGGGTTTACAGGATCAGGTATAATAGTTAATTCGTTGTACCAACCTTCACCCACAATTGAATCTCCATTATCCATCAACTGATGAGTGTAGTTAAAGACTAAAGTTGTTTTACCAAATAATGTAGCCCTTGTGTAGGCATAAAAAAGCAAGTTGCCAGTGCTGTCAGCAATACTTGTACAACTTCCTCTACCCTTGATACTACTATTAAAAGTTGATGGTAGACTTGCATTAAAATCAATACCCGCACTGTCTCCAAAACACCAAATGTTGTTTTGTTGTGCATAAGTGTTATAAGAAAATAAAAAAAAGAAAAATAGTAATGCGCGTTTTTCCATTTAAATTAAAAATGCAGCAACAGGTAAAACCTGTTGCTGCATAAAATTAAGCTATTTTATAATACTTACCTTTTTAGTACTTGATGTGCTTTGTTTTATTGTTTTAATAATATAAACACCGGAAGGTAATGCTTTTCGTAAATCAGCATTAGTAAATTTACTACCTTCTAAAACTTTTGCTCCTATGTTATCATACACCAAAGTCTTAAGTACTGTTTCATCAAGGGTTTGTACAGCCAATGTTTTTGTACTTTCGTTATTATGTGGATTCATCACACGCAAGCTCATAGCCTGGTCGTCCACCTCCAATCCCAAAATAGCGCGGGAATTTAATACACCTTCGCCACCTATGTACAAAGGAGTATAGGCAATGTTCAATAACTCATCTATTTCTGCCTGCGACAGTTCATACTCAGGATTTTCTTCCATCCGTATGGCAATTTCAAGCGTGTATGCCCTGTATTGTTCTATCAGGTTCTCAACCAATATACCGTTTAATTCCATCAGTGCATTTACATAGTCACCTGCTCGCATCAGCATTTCCACATTGCTAAACTCACCTATGTTTTCCTGCAGCGTTTGGTTGTAAAAAGCCAGCAACCCTGCATCGCTGTTGCGGTAGCTTTCATGCTCGTGTAAATATTCAAATGCTGCCTGCCTGTCTTTATATTCATCTTCTGTTTCATAGGTGCCATCATAATCCACGGTCTCGGCTATTACGTCATCAATATGATTGAGCATGGATTCCTCATCATCGCCAGCGTAATTATTTACACAGGGACCTACACCACTGTTCTGTACTGCATTAACAAAAGTTCCATTAGTTGGGAATGGACTAAAAATGCTATAATTGGATGAACCGGGCATAGCAGTTCCTTGGTGAAGCCATTGCACAGGTGGAGGAAAGGCTAAAGCCGGACAAGCCGTCCTGTTATTAGTGCCAAAGTTTACCCATTTATTATCCCATGCCTGCCCTGTGGCGGGGTTTCCTTGTGTTGTCACTATAGTAGTACCATCGTTTAAAAACACTCCCTGTAAACAAGAGTACATGTTGTTGCATTGCAGTTGTGTGTTACTGCAATTATCCTGTAAGCGTATGGCCGTACCGAAGTTGGTAATGTCGTTTTGTTTTAAGTCAATACTCTGGCCTTTACGAATATAAATACCACGCATGGTTTGGTCAAAGTTGGCTGGCGCTGTACTAATTGCATGGCTTCTATAGATGTTTTGGTTGTCATGAATGTTCAGGTTGTTGCATCCATCAGCCCATATTGCATAGTGCATACTTTGCCCAATTAAATTAGGTGCCAGATTAAAATACATGGGATTGTTAGTGATTTCCAGCTTGGGCACATTAATGTTTTTATTTTTATCAAGATTGGAGAGATAAATTCCAATGCGGCAGTTACTAATGGTGTTATTGTTTATTACACCACGTACAGGAACCTTACTTTTATTGTAAATCTGTATGGCAGTATTCCCAAAACTGTTGGAGTTATATGGAAAAACGGATGATATGTTATTGTTGTTAATAGATAATAAGGCATCCGTGCTGGATAAAATTTTAATGCCCATATTTGTTGCAACTATCTTGTTGTTTGTTATAGTAATATTACAGCCAGGACAATTATTAATAAAAGCAGCTTCTTGTGCTATTACATTATAATCATTACCTCTAATGGTAGCATTGATATTGCCGGTTGTATAAGTGGCACGGTAGCAATTGGTAAATAGATTATCAGAATAGTTACCATATAATTTGCCAATTGTAGTAGTCATGTAGTTAGTGGTATTATTTAAATTAAAAACAGCACTACCACTATAAGTATAAGCACTATAACCTGATAAAGGTTGTACATTATTAAAAGCACAATTATGTATTTCTATGTTGGAGCGAATGCCGGCAATTCCTGAATTCAAAAATGAAAAATTACTTCTTAAAGAAGATGTAACGGATTGTGGAATTTGAAAATTGGCTACATCGTATAACAAGATTCCGCAAAGTGTTTTATTATTTATTATGGCAGGCGATTGACCCATGTAGTTATTGAGTGTAGTAGCCTGTCCAGAAAAGTTAGCTTTGTCAAATGCGTTAACTACTATATTGTGAATGTTATCAGGAGGCAGTAGTGATGAAACATCAGGTGCATAAATAGAAACAAAATTTTTATTAAAATTACATCCGCCAGATCCGATATGTATTGTACCACCTTTTTTAAAGTTAATGGCATATTGAGCATCTTCTATAGAACTTGTATTTGTTAGTGTAATACTATTTGCACCTTCTAACTCAATGCCCTTCCACATTTCATCACAGCCGGCTAAAAAACGTGTATTCATCAATTTAATGTTTACAGGGTTATAATAATCTTCCTTAACCTTTATTACAGAGCCAGGTGCCAAAAAAAAATTACTATTGATTATTTGTGCTGAGGAGTTTACGGTTAGTACTCCATTAACGGCAACATTTAAACCATTATATTCATAAAAGCCTAACGGATTCCATGTTTTTGGCATTGCACTGATATCTGTATCAAAGTAGTTGAACATTCCTGATTGCTCACAACATTTATACAAATAATAATCTACTGTTGAGCTACAACTAGGGGAGTTATATGTCACCGTAATTTTAATATCTGTAACATTGTTGTTTACAGTCAATCCTATATGAATATCTGCCACACTGAAAGTAGAAGGAATGATAGAGGCATTTACTGATCCTGAAGGCGAGGCACTAATAGAGTAATAGGATGGGTGCAGCCAGTCATAATTTTTTATTTGAACTACAGGTTGCCCCGGTGCAGCAGAGATGTATGTACACAAAGTCGTTGTACCTTCAATCATTACTGGACAAAATTGAGCATTAAGGTTAGTACTCCAGCCTAATGCGAGTAGCAAAAATGCTAATTGAATAAATTTTAGTTGTTTCATAAATTTAGGTGTTAATAAGTGAAGATTAATTTATGCTTCAAATGTAGATAAAAAAAAGAAAATGTGCAATATATGCCGTAATTTATTTATCTAACAAACAGCATCATTGCTTTTATAATGAAGCAAAGTGATGCGCATTTTGAAAAACAACTAAAGCTTATTGGACGGGCTTTAAAGGAATTGCGCATTAAGAATGGTTGGACAAGCTATGAGACATTTGCAGTTGAAAATGACATAGACAGAAAACAATACTGGCGTATGGAAGCAGGCACAAATATTACTTTAAAAACGCTGTTAAAAGTATTATCGGTTCATAAATTAACGCTAAAGCAGTTTTTTAATGATAATAAGGTGTGATTAGAAAAAGGAATTATTGCTTTTCAACTTTGCTTTTTCCTATGGTTATTTACCATACCCATATTGATATTGTGAAAGTATGTTTTCCATTCGTTGACGGTAATTTTTTTTCAACTCAGGCACATCGGCTTCCGTCAGCCCTTTTACCACAACGGGTACATCTATAATCACTCTGGCAATACCCGGTCTTCCGCCAGTAATTTTATGAGGGCAATCGGGCAACAGTTTCCAGTTATCAATGTAACAAACGGGCAAAATATTGATTTGATTTTCTACTGCTAATTTAAAAGCACCATTTTTCATGGGGCCTAATTGTGGATTACATTCCGGAATGGTGGCTTCCGGAAAAATAGAGATGCTGATGTTTTGCTGCAGGTCGTTGCAGGCACGCTGATAGGCTTTGTGCGAAGCCATGCGGCTCGAACGGTTTACACCAATGTTCATCTTTTTAAAAAAAATATTGAAGAAAGGAACACGCTCCAACTCGGCCTTGCCCATAAAATGAAAATAGTGCGGAAATGCTACGTATGTCAACACAATATCTAAATAAGAAATATGATTCGGACAGATAATATAAGTTTCATTCTCCTTGGGTTCATATTGGCGAATAACTTTTACTTTGATTCCCGAAAGAAATACTATGGTACGTGCATGGAATTTCATCAGTTTAAATGCCTGATGATAGGGGGCTTTGCCACGCAATGCAAGTAATAAGAATGGAAACAACAGAAAGAAAGTAACAACGGCTTCAAAGAAAAACCAAAACCGCCACAGGTTTCCAAGCACAATGCGCACAATTCTCATGCTGCTAAAGTATAAAAATACCTGCGTTAAGTTTTTATTGCATTAGGTTCAAGTAAATTCTATTTTATTACTTTGCATTAAAATTTCATGATATGTACAACACATTAAAACCCGTACTGGAAAAAGAACTTGAAGAAATTAGGTCAGCAGGATTGTTTAAGCAAGAAAGAATTATTTCCACACCACAGGCTGCCGCTATTACAGCTAACGGTAAAGAGGTATTAAATTTTTGTGCCAATAATTATCTCGGTTTATCATCACATCCAAAAGTTGTTGAAGCTGCCCATGCGGCAATAAACTCTCATGGCTATGGCATGTCGAGTGTGCGTTTCATTTGCGGCACACAGGACATTCACAAAACCTTAGAACAAAAGTTAGCAACGTTTTTAGGCACTGAAGACACCATACTTTATGCAGCTGCATTTGATGCCAATGGTGGTGTGTTTGAGCCTTTGCTCAATGAGCAGGATGCTATTATATCTGATGAGCTGAACCATGCCTCTATCATTGATGGTATCAGACTTTGCAAGGCAGACCGTCATCGCTACAAGCACAACGACATGGCAGACCTGGAAGAAAAACTAAAAGCTACAATGAACAAGCGTCACCGCATGATTATTACCGATGGTGTATTCAGCATGGATGGTACCATAGCGCAGTTAGATAAAATCTGTGACCTGGCCGACCGCTATCAGGCATTGATCATGATTGATGAATGTCATGCATCAGGTTTTATGGGCAAAACAGGACGTGGCACACATGAGCATCATGGCGTAATGGGTCGTATAGATATTATTACAGGAACTTTAGGAAAGGCATTGGGTGGTGCAATGGGCGGATTTACTTCAGGTCGTAAAGAAATTGTTGAAATGCTGCGCCAGCGTTCAAGACCTTATTTGTTTTCCAATTCCCTGGCACCTTCTATTGTGGGAGCATCTATTGCAGTACTTGATATGCTAAGTCAGACAACAACACTGCGCGATAAACTTTGGGACAATACACAATATTTCCGTAAGCAAATTACCGATGCAGGCTTTGATATTAAACCCGGTCAGCATCCTATTGTTCCGATAATGCTTTATGAGGCACAGTTAGCACAACAGTTTGCAGCAATGTTATTAGACGAAGGCATTTATGTTACCGGTTTCTTTTATCCTGTTGTTGCAAAAGGTAATGCACGCATCAGAGTACAACTTTCTGCAGGACATGACAGACATCACATTGACAAAGCATTGAATGCCTTTGTTAAAGTAGGAAAAAAATTGGGAGTAGTTAAGTAAGCTCTCTTTTTGAATTGAACAAGTCAAAGTTAATTACCTGCTTTTTGTTTTATTTTCTGTAATGAAGTATTGTTAGCTTTGCGCCCTATTATTGAATGCATCAGACATGCGAAAATTAGCAGACCGAATAGAGCGATTGCATGAATCGCAAACCATTGCCATGGCACGCCTCAGCCGCGAATTGCAGGATCAGGGACATAATATTATCAGTCTCAGCTTGGGCGAACCCGATTTTGATACACCAAAATATATTGGTGATGCAGCAAAAAAGGCGATTGATGACGGATTTACGAAGTATCCACCCATATCGGGATATGCAGATGTGCGCGAAGCTATTGCTCAGAAGTTAAAGCGTGAAAATAATCTAGACTATAAAGCATCTCAGATTGTTGTCAGCACAGGAGCAAAACAATGTATTGCAAATGCAGTGCTTTGTTGTGTAAATCCCGGTGATGAAGTGTTGGTGCCAACACCTTATTGGGTAAGCTACTCACAGATTATTCAATTAGCAGGAGGAGTACCTGTTTATTTGAATACCACTATTGATTCTGATTTTAAAGTAACACCACAGCAGGTTGAAAAAGCAATTACATCAAGAACAAGGATGTTTATTTTTTCATCACCATGTAATCCAACAGGCACTGTTTATTCGCACGAGGAGTTAAAAGCACTTGCAGCAGTTTTTGCAAAGCATGAAAATATTTTTGTGTTAAGTGATGAGATCTATGAATACATCAACTTTGTTGGAAAGCATCACAGCATTGCATCATTTGACGAATTAAAAAATCAGGTCATCATAATAAATGGTGTAAGTAAAGGCTATGCAATGACAGGATGGCGTATTGGCTATATGGCAGCACCACAGGATGTAGCTACTGCATGTGATAAAATGCAAGGACAGTTTACATCGGCTGCAAGCAGTATTGCACAAAAGGCAGCAAAAGCAGCTATCAGCATTAGTACACCTGACAGAGGTTTAATGGTAGAAACTTTTCGCAAAAGGCGCGACTTGGTTTTAAACCTGATGAAAGATATTCCCGGTTGGAAAACCAACACTCCAGAAGGTGCATTTTATGTTTTTCCCGACATCAGTTATTATTTCGGAAAATCAGATGGCAACAGCACTATAAATAATCCGGAAGATATGTGTATGTATCTGCTGAAAGATGCAAAAGTTGCCTTAGTAACCGGTGAAGCATTTGGCGACAATCAATGTATTCGTTTCTCTTATGCTACCAGCGATAAACTGCTCACCGAAGCAATTGCCCGCATAAAGGTTAGTCTGGCAAAACTGAAATAGTTTTTATTCTTTTTAGTTCGGGGCTTATTGTTATTTTCGTAAACCATAATTGCATACGCAATTTATTTTTGAATCAATGAAAATAATGAACCGCAGTATTATTTCTTTTCTGATTTTATTTTGGTTCTGTGGTTCAGCAAAGGCACAAACAGATACAACAAAAAATAAATCTGTTAATTTTTATCAGGGAGTTGAGCAGGTTTCAAAATCGAGTAAACTGCTTCGTAACATTTACAGAATGATTTTCCGACCTGTTACCTCCAAAGTTGTTGAGGTTAAGAAAAAACCTGTTGTACAGGAAATCAATTTCTCAGAATTTCAATGTCTGCCAATAGGAAATATTAATATTACCGTATTCGACCCGTTTGGTTATTCTTTACAGGACTCAGTTGTCAAACATCAACCTTCTTTAATCAATGCAGGAAATTTTTTGCATAATAAAACAAGTAGCAGTCAAATCAAAAAGTTAATGATTATTGAAACTGGAGATGAGTTTGATTCATTGTTAGTTTCAGAGTCGGAACGATTGATTCGTACACAACCTTATATACGCGATGCCATTATCATTCCACATAAAAATGAGTTAAATCAAACCATAGACCTTGAAGTGCGCGTACTTGACAACTGGAGTATTTTAATTGGCGGAGGCATGAGTGAGACCAATACAAAAATCAGTATTACAGAAAAAAACTTTGCCGGACTGGGACACACTTTTGAAAACAGCTACCGATGGTATTACAACAAAAATGCTGACATTATTGAGAGTAGTTATGAGGTTCCGAATTTGCTGGGAACCCATGCAGATGCAAAAATACTTTATCATTTAAACGAAAGAGAAGGCGATGTTAAGTCTATTGGGATTGAAAGACCATTTTACTCACCACTGACAAAATATGCAGGTGGAATATTATTAGAACAACACTTCGTAAAGGCCGTATATGGTGAGCCATCAGAAAATTACTCAGAGCGATACAAGTACAACTTCGTAGATGCTTGGTCGGGTTATTCTATACGTTTGTTAAGCGGCAATAAGGTGTATCAGCGCAGCACACGATTGATTGCTGCATTAAGAGGCAGCAGCGTTCAGTATCTTTCTTTTCCCTCTGCAGGTTTTGATTCTTTGGGGTTATTGAAAAATCAAAATACCTATCTTGCAGGAATTGGATTTTCTTCAAGAGAGTATATTACGGAAAGGTATGTTTTTAAATACGGACAAAAGGAAGATGTTCCTATTGGCCGCACCTATGGATTAACAGTTGGCTATAGGGAAAGAGCTTCATCAGGCAATTGGTATGCCGGTGCCATGGCTGCATTCGGAGATTATTTTAGTTTTGGTTATCTGAGCAGTTTAGTTCGTTACGGTACATTTTTTTATAACGGCAATGCCAGAAATTCTGCATTTGAAATTCAGACTGTTTATTTTACACGACAAATGGCAATAGGCAAGTGGAGGCTTAGACAATTCCTGAGAGCAAATGCAACATTAGGAATTGACAGAATTACTAATGAATTTGTTTCGCTCGAAAATCAGATGAGTGGTTTCGATAGCCGCACCTCAGGCACCAAGCGAATTTTTATCTCTCTGCAGACACAAACCTATGCTCCTTATGATTTTTTGGGCTTTAAGTTTGGACCTTATGTCATTGCATCAGTAGGCTTCATTGGAAATCAACTTCATGGTTTTAGCAGAAGCCAAATGTATTCTGTTTTTGGAGTTGGGATGATAATTAAAAATGAATTTCTGGCACTAAGCAGTTTTCAGATAAGTCTGGCTTATTATCCTACAATTCCATATTCAGGGCAAGATGTGTTTAGAGTCAACCCACTTAGGAGCACAGACTTTCAGTTAGTTGATTTCGATTTAAAAAAACCTGATATTATTGAATTCAAGTAGTAATATACTTGAGTAAGTCTTAGGTGTTTTGAGTATATATTGAAGTTTCTATCTTTCAGAACAGGGAAATTACCGTTTAAAGACAATGATTTTTTAAATTTTGTAGTCATTATTTAGAAATCAATTTTAGTATCTTTGTTACCTTTCCATCATATATGAAAAGCCACTTTTGGAAATTCTGTTTAGTTATTAATTTTTTATTTCTGTTTGCAGACAGTGTAAAGGCAACGCATATTGTAGGAGGAGAAATTTTTTACAGCTACCTTGGTAATGGAAATTATCAGGTCACAATGTATATCTATCGTGACTGTGCCAATGGTGTACCACCTTTTGATGATCCTGCAGCAATAGGCATTTACGATCAAAGTTACAATTTAGTGCAAGCATTGAATGTTTATGTTCGACCTGACTCTATTCTTATTCCTTCAACAATCAACAATCCATGTTTTATCCCACCTGTAAATATTTGTTACAGGCGTGCCACCTATATTTTTAATGTTAATCTGGCACCCTCTTCCGGTGTTTACTATATAGCCTATCAGCGTTGCTGTCGTAATAATACCATCAACAATTTAATTGGACCGGATGTGACCGGTGCAACCTATGTTGGTGAAATAAGAGCAAGCAGTTTCTTTAACAACAGCAGCCCGCGTTTTAAATTTCTGCCACCACCTTTTGTTTGTTTAAATTTCCCATTTGTTTTCGACCATTCAGCTACAGATCCTAATAATGATACCATTCGTTATTCATTATGCACGCCCTTAGTTGGTGGCGACACCTTGGATCCGGCACCAGTTCCACCGTTTTCTGCACCACCATATAGTAATGTAATATTTGCACCGCCATTTACGGTGAACAATATGCTCAATGGTACTCCGGGTGTTCAACCGCTGAGTATTGATTCAATAACAGGAGTGCTTACGGCCACCCCAAACACAATAGGTCAGTTTGTAATTGGTGTCTGTGCAAAAGAATATCGCAACAATGTTTACTTAGGCGAAACAAGAAGAGATTATCAGTTAAACGTAGTTCCCTGTCCGTCTTTGGTGGTTGCAGCATTTTTAAACCCAATAGTTTCTTGTGGAAGTAATACAGTTTCATTTAGTAATGGTAGTATAGGTGCTATTTCTTATCATTGGGATTTTGGTGTACCTAATCTTACTAATGATACATCTAATGCATTTAACCCTGTTTATACCTATCCCGATACAGGAACATATAATGTTACGTTAATTGCTTATTCTTTATTTAATCCGGGTTGTGCCGACACCATTCATGGTGTTGTAACAGTAACTAAAGAACTGATAACAGATTTTACATCTGCCGTTCAGGCATGTACAACTGTAGCCTTATTTAACGACACAATTTTATCATCTGCACCTGCTTCATTTTCCTATAACTGGAATTTTGGTAATGGCACAACATCAAATATAAGTCATCCACAAATTACCTATGGCGCACCGGGTAATTATCCGGTTACCTTAGTGGTTACAAACTCACTCGGTTGTAAGGATACAGTTACTAAAACCATTAACATACCACAATTCATGGGTGCAACGGCATCCACCATTCAGAATGTACGTTGCAAAGACGAATGTAACGGTTCCGGCCTTGTCGCAGTAATAAATAATAATGGGCCATACACAATATTATGGAGCAATCCTCCGGGACAAACCAATGATACAATTGTTAATCTATGTCAGGGAACCTATTCAGGAACAGTAACAGATTCTGCAGGATGTATTTCAAATTTTTCTTTAAATATTACTGAACCACCACAACTTACCTTATCTGCAACTGCAACTCCTGACTATTGCAGCGGTCAATGTATAGGCACTGCCACAGCATTGGCGGGTGGAGGCACACCGCCTTACAACTTTGTCTGGAGCAATAGCTCAAATTCGAGTTCGCTCAATCAACTTTGTGCCGGCAACTACACAGTTTCTGTAACAGACTCGAAAGGTTGTACAGCTTCTTCTGTTACGGTAAATGTTTTGTTTTCTGATTCGTTGGCGACATTAAATATTGTGCCTTCTATTGATACTATTTATCGCGGACAAAGTGTTAATCTTTCAGCAACCCAAAATACAGGCTACATCTACAACTGGCAGCCACCAACTTATTTAAATAGCAACAGTATTGCAAATCCTGTAAGTACACCACTTGTTGATATTGAATATATCCTTAGCATAACAGATGCATTCGGTTGTAAGATTAATGACACTTCAAAAATTGTAGTGATTCAATACCGATGCGAAGAGCCGGAAATTTATATTCCCAATTCATTCAGCCCAAATGGCAATGGTGTGAATGATGAGATTTACGTTTATGGCGGACAAATAAAAGAGTTGCTATTCCGTATTTACGATCGTTGGGGGGAGAAAGTATTTGAGACCAAACAACCGGGACAAGGTTGGGATGGTTTTTATAAAGGCAAACGTGTAACACCAGGGGTGTTTGTTTACTATGTTGAGGCTACTTGTTATGACAATCAGAAATTCTTTAAAAAGGGTAATATAACCGTAATTCGGTAAGTAATGAAAAACATCCTGTCGGGCATAATTACAATTTGTTTGTTCTGTTTGAATGTAACAGGGCAGGATGTCCATTTTTCGCAGTTTGATTTTTCACCACTGCATCAAAGTGCAGCACAAACAGGAAACTTTAAAGGTGATTACCGACTGACTGCAATAAATCGCATGCAATATAAATCTGTAACAGTGCCTTACAAATCGTTAGGTGCATCTGTTGATATGAACATTGCAAAGACTGATGAAAAGAAATCATGGTGGAGTGCAGGGTTGTTATTTGAAAATGACGTTACCGGTGATGCAGATTATAAAACTACTATTGTTGATGTTTCTGTTGCCTGGAATTCTTTTTTAGATGAAAACAAAAAACATCAGCTCACCTTAGCCATTCAACCGGGATGGATGCAGAACGGCTTGAATTTTTCTGAACTGTATTTCGGTTCACAATATGATGGTGATATTTTTGATCCTAATCTGCCTACAGGTGAAAACCCCGAACGCAGCAGTTATTCCAATTTTAATCTTAATGCAGGTGCCGGTTATAGATATGCTTTTAGTGAAAACTCTGATTTGAATTTGGTTTTCGGTGCCAGCCACCTGAATCAGCCGGATATTTCGTTTCTGAATGATAAAGCAAAATTATTTACGCGACTCACAGGTATTGGAGTTTTAAACCTGATGCTTTCTGAAAAAATTTCTCTGCAACCACAAGTGCTATTTTATCGTCAGGGAAAATTCTCGCAATTAAATGGAGGTGCTAATGTTCAGCTACATTCTTTAGAGAATAATTTAAAAAATTTCAGATTTTCAGCAGGGCTGTTTTACAGGAATAAAGATGCCGTTATTGCCCGTATTGGTGCCGGCATTGGAAATTTAGATGCCGGTTTTGCATACGATTTTAATACTTCTGATCTTAAAAGGGCAAGTAACGGTAGAGGCGCTTACGAAGTTGCATTGTCCTACATCATCACTAAAGTAAAACCATTAAAGAAGAATCCACCATGCCCGGTTTATTAACATTTGTTTTTGGCAGCAGGAGGCATGTTGTTGCCAGGGTTGTAATGTTTGCCTCCTTGTTTTTTGCTGCGCAGCAATTGCATGCGCAATCTCCGGCAGCTTATGAACGTGCAGGTGACAAGGCTATGAAAGAGGGCGATTATTATTCAGCATTCACTTTCTATTTTAATTCTTATGCTAACAACAATACAGATTTAATTATTACCTGGAAATTGGCAGAATCATGCAGATTGTACAATGATTATGAGAATGCACAGAAATATTATAACAAAGCTTATGGATTAGATAAGCAGGGTCAGTTTCCATTAATCGCATTTTATCTGGCAGAGATGAATCAGCGCCAGGGATATTATGAAGAGGCTGCTTCAATCTACAATAATTATTTACAAATGTATGGACGCGACAATAGTTATTTTACAGACAAAGCAAAACGCGAATTAAACAATTGCCAAAACATTAAACAGTTGCTTAAGGACACAGCTAAGGTTTCAATTCAAAACTCAGGCACTGAAATAAATTCTGTTTATTCTGATTTTGCTCCATCATATTTGGATAGTACAACCATGTTGTATTCATCTCTTCGATTTGAGAATAAAGATAAAAAAACGAAGAAAAAAAATAAGTATATATCGAAATTGCTTATCAGCAATAATGAACGCAATACGTGGAGTAGTCCTGATAATTACAGTACACAGCTCAATCGCCCCGGATTACATTCATGTAATTCTGCAGTAAGTGGAAATGGAAAATTGTTGATATACACACAATGTCAGCGTGAAAAAGACAAATTGATGTGCACTTTGTATTATAGCACACAGAAAGATGGCAATTGGACTAATCCACTGCCACTAAACGACAGCATTAATTTTAAAGGATATACAGCTACAATGCCTGCTATCGGAAATGATGGACTATCGGGTTATGTACTTTATTTCGTTAGCGACCGTCCCGGTGGCTTGGGTAAGGCAGACATCTGGAAGTGTTCTATTACGCCTGATTTTATTTTTGGTAATCCTGTTAATGTAGGTGCACCGGTTAATACTGTTGATGATGACATCACACCATTCTATGACAATCAGCATTCAACTTTATATTTTGCAAGTGAAGGGCATAAAGGGCTTGGAGGTTTTGATATTTACAGTTATAAAACAGCTGTCCCGGAACAAAACGTAGAGAACCTTCACTATCCGATCAATACAAGTTATAATGATTTGTATTATAGCAGTCGCAACAATAATTTTTTACTCTCATCAAATCGTCCGGGCTCACTGTATATAAAAGCAAGAACCTGCTGTTATGATATTTATGACGGTGTTTATTTGGATACGGTTAAGCATGTCAAGAAAGATACTTTAATTACTATTGAGCCTATTGCTAATGACATTTCACAAGATTCAATTACTAAGGAAGTCATCAGACAGATAGAACCATTGTTGCCGATGAAGTTGTATTTTGAAAACGATCAACCCAATCCAAAAACAATGCTGACAACAACAAATGCAAATTATGTTGACTTGTACCATACATATCTCACAAATGAGAAAAAGTACAGAGTGAATTATGTTGATGTTTTAACAGATGAATCAAAACGCACAAATGCTGATGCTGAAATTACGGCCTTCTTTAATCAGGTCGTTAAGAAAAGCTATCTTGACCTTGACCGTTTCAGCGACTTATTATTGAAGCAACTTGATGCAGGAAATAAGATTGAAATAATTGTGAGAGGATCTGCAAGTCCATTGGCAGCAAGTGGCTACAACAAGAATCTGTCTAAACGAAGAATCAGCAGTGTAATAAATTTCTGGAAAGTTTATAATGCAGGCAAGCTAAATAATTATATCAAGACAGGAAAACTTACCATTACTGAAGATGCCGTAGGTGAAGAAATGACCTCAACAAAAATTAGTGACGACCTGAAAGATAAAAGAAACTCGGTTTATAGCCCGGCTGCCGGTAGCATGCGCTACATACAGGTTATGAGGGTGATGATAAACGGTGTGGCTGTAGAATAGTGATTTTTATCACTTTATAGTGGCAAACCTGCCTGTTTATTCTTACTTTTGCTCCTGAAAACAGAAAAAATTGAATAGCGAAATTTCAGAAAAAGTAAGCCGTTTGCGTGAGCAGGCCGATGCACTAATGTCGGTAAATACTGCTAAGGCAATAATTCTTCTCAGCGAAGCCATGAATCAGATTGAAGCTGATGATGAAAAAATCAAATCGGAATGTGGATTGCAGTTGGCATTGGCTTATCACAAGGTGAAAGAAGAGTTGATGGCCATAAAAATAATTAACCAATGTCTTGAGTTAAAAATTAATAGTGACAGTTTAAAGAATCAGATTCCTTTTAATGAGCTGGCTGCAGAAATCTATACTGCAATTTCTATTTACGACAGTGCACTTGAACATTTGCTGAATATTGCTTCAGCCTACACATCAGCAAAGGACAAGCAGAAACTCGGTTTGGTTTTAAATCAGATTGGTGAAACACATAAATTACTCGGTGGTTATAATGAGGCAATTCGCCATCATGAAAAAGCATTAAAAATTTTTGAGGAACTTGAAAATAAGGAACAGCTTTCTATAACCAATTTCTATATCGGTAATTGTTATAACTGGGCTGATGAATTGGATATTGCCTTCAATTATCTTGATACGAGTTTGAAACTTGCTGAGAAACTTCGCAGTCCTGAATTAAAGATAAAGACATTAGGTAGCTTAGCAATATTATTTACCAAGCAGAATAAATTCGAGAAATCACTCGACTATTTTTTTCAAGCTATTGATAACAGCAACCTCGCAGGTAATGTACGTGTGAAGGCCGACTTATTAAAGAGCCTTGGTAATCTTTATAATCAAATGCACAGGCATGATGAGGCTATAAAAATTTTACTTGAAGCAGACGAAATCTGTCAATCTCTTAATATTAAACAGCCGCTGCATCTGGTAAATTTGTTTTTATCTGATGCCTATGCTGCATTAAATAATTTCGAAAAAGCATTAGCACATCATAAAGTATATTATAAACTTTGTCGCGAAATACAAAGTGAAGATGTAAGTCATAGAACTAAAAACTTGCAGCTTAAATATGATCTGGAAGAAATACAAAGAGAGAAGAACAAAGCAGAAGAATCACTTTTACTAAAAGATACATTTCTTGCAAATGTTAGCCATGAGTTGAGAACTCCGCTTAATGGAATTATCGGTATGGCCGATTTATTATCTGAAACAGTAGCTACCGATGAGAACAGAAAATATGTTCAGACTATTCTCTCATCAGCGTTTCAATTATCAAATATTGTTGACGAAATATTAGACTATGCGCGAGTAAATACAGGTCAGGTTTGCCCGGTAGAGCATCCTTTTATTTTAAACGAAACGATAAAAGAGTGTCTCGAAAAATTTCTTTTAAAATTCCCCGGAAAGAAAGTTGAATCCGATACCGATTTTAAAGCTTGTGATGAAGTGTTGCTTGATGAGGGTATTCTTAAAAAAGTTGTTTTTAACACGCTTGTTTTTGGTGGTTCATTTGCCAGTAACGATAAACTTGAGCTGGCATTATATCATTCACAGAACAAAATATTTATCAATGTAAAATTCAACATTGTAAATAAAAAGAGTTTTCCGCATCCTGATAACTTCTTTGAGCTCAACAATCCGCAGTTTTCTCAGAATGGATTGAATGGATACGGATTAGGGTTGTCACTGATCAATGCACGAGGTATGATTATGGCTTGTGGAGGAAAAATTTCAGTGAAGCTTGAAAGTTCAAAATGCAACTTTGTTATTGAGCTGCCTTATAAAGCTGTTAAGTCAGACAGAAAAAATATTGTAAATGAACCCACCGCTACAGAAGATGTAACAATATTATTGGTAGAAGACAATAAAATAAATCAGTTTCTTGCCAAAACAATGTTGCAGAAGAAAGGCTATAAAGTAGCACTGGCAACCGATGGTGAAGAGGCTTTGAATCTTCTTGAAAAAGGTAACTTCAGTATGGTAATTACAGATGTTCAGATGCCTGGAATGGATGGTTACCAACTGGCCGGGCATATACGAAGTAAACTATCCGGTCCTGTTAATGCAATCCCTATTCTTGCATTGACGGCTTATGAGTCAAGTGCAGAGAAAGAGAAAGCAAAAGCTGCTGGTATGTCCGGCTTTTTGACTAAACCCTACATGCCTGAACAACTTTTTGACCTCATAGCGCAACATCTTCCATTGAAAAATGATAAATTGAATGATGCAGCTGAATCGGAATCATCTTTTAATGTTAATGAAATTTATGAGAACCTTCTTGCGTTAATGGCAGGTGATAAAAAAGAAACAGCTTCCTTGATAAAGATGCTGCAAGTACAATTTCCTGAATTGCTCAGCGAAATGTTACAGGCCATAGAAGACAAGGATATGAAGAAACTGTATAAGGCAGCGCATAAAATAAAATCAAGTCTGAAAATATTCAACAACAATTCTGTAGGAGTATTAATAGATCAGGTAGAACGCAAGGCCAAAGACAATGAATACTCCTTCGAGCTATCAGTAAAAGTATCAGAGCTTATTAAACAAGTGAATGTAATTATAGGCTCACTTGACCAACTGGTAAAAAAGTAAACAGAAAATTTTATTGGTTAAATGAATAGTAAGGTGATATCATCAGATATACAATCACGCCTGTTAATGTAACATACAGCCATATAGGAAATGAAAACCTTGTCAGCTTACGATGTTTTCGTACGTCCATTTTTAGGCCATAATAAAATGATAGCAGTACCAAGGGCATTACTATGGCAGCAAGAATAATATGAGATGCTAAAATGAATAAATACAGTCCGCGCAGCGGATGGTCAACCGGATATTTGGTTTCATCAGCTAAATAATGATATAGAAAATATGAAACAATAAAAACAGCACTCAATAAAAAAGTAAGCAGGTTAATTTTTTTATGAATGTCTATTCGTTTCTTTTTAATAAAATAAAATGAAATCAGCAGCAGGATAAAACAGGTTCCGTTTACCAAAGCATTTAAACCGGGCAGGTACTTCGTAAATTCCGGAGGTGTTTCAGGGCGTGGAAGCACTTTCTGACTCAGCAGCATCACCATGCCTAATACAACTACTGAAATAATTGCTACTACTCTGAAAGTAAGTTTCTCATTCATTAAAATCTGTTTCATCTTACTTTGATTTTTGTCTTGTTTCGTAACTAAGAATTTTTATATCGTCTTTCAATCGTTTCATCTCAAGCAAATCGGCACCATCATATATGCCACGAAGATGAAATTTACTGTCAACCAAAAATACAGTATTGAGGGCTGCATTGGTATTGCCTTTTAAGAAAAACGATGTGCGCATTAAAGAATCAATTTCCAATGAATCGCCTGTACATAACTGCCATTGTGGTGGATGAATACTGTTCATTTTCATTACCTGCTTCAATACCGGAATGCTGTCGTTTTTTGGATGTGTGGTTATCGAAAGCAGTTTCACCTTAGGTGCAGTTGCAAAATCTCTTGCCACATCATACATATTGGTAAAAACTTCCTTGCACGGTTCCTGACATGAGGCATTAAAAAACTGAAACACCCAATAGGAGGGGTCGGTGTTGCTGAGTGAAACAGTATTTCCTTCTGTATTTTTTAGTGAGAAATCAGTTAGGGTATGATAAATTGTGTCAACTCCGTTTGTTGCAAGATGCTTGGGTCCATAATATTCAAGATATCTGAAATTATGCTTCCCTTCTTTCATCAGAATAAAAAAAAATAAGGGCATCAGAAGTATTAAAAAAACCGCTGCTGCCCTAAACTTTTTCAAGATAAAAATGGCTTATCCTATATGGAAAAGATAAACGCCTTCAATAAGACAAATTGCTATCATGTAAACAATCAGAAAAAAAGGTAAAAGAATGGTGTACTGCAGACTCTTTTTTTCTTTTCCAAGGTGCATAAATACACCTACAATATATGCTGATTTAAAGATTGTTAAAGCAACAAATATCCACTGCAGCAATTCTTTATGCATAGGAATAAAGGCTATTGCTACTTCAACAATTGTAGCAACAAGCAGTATCCAGAATGTGCGCCAGATAATTTTTTTTGCTGTAGGATCGTAATGCTCTTCAACAAATTGATTGTGTATATCACCGGTGTAATAACCGTGTGGTTTATGCTCATTTTGTGCGTTATGACTCATGATTCTATATTTCTTTTAGAATTAGTTAAACAAGATAGAAGAAGGTGAACACGAATACCCAAACCAAATCTACAAAGTGCCAGTAGAGCCCTGATTTTTCTACCTGCTCATAATGACCGCGCCTTTTATAAACGCCATTCAGCACATTAATAAAAATTATAATGTTGATGACTACACCGCTAAAAACGTGAAATCCGTGAAATCCTGTTATAAAGAAAAAGAAGTTAGCAAATAATGGGGTATTGCCATATTCATTCTCAGTCATGTTTGCTCCTTTTATGTTGCGCACTGCAGATGCTTTTAGTTTTTCTGCTTCAGCACCTTCAACAACAGTTTTTTGATGGTTATGCCAGAAAAATAATTTTCCGGGTTCATAATCGTCTGTACGCGCAAAACGTCCATCAGCAAGAATATAAGTTCCTTCTTTAGAACCATGAATAAAGTGATACCACTCCCATGCCTGACTGCCTAAGAACATCAGACCCCCGACAATGGTTAATCCCATCCACATGGCAACACTTTTATGGTTACGCTGATGTCCGGCATCTACTGCAAGTACCATTGTTACAGAACTCATGATGAGGATAAAGGTCATTAATCCTACATAAGCTAAAGGTACATGCCCGTGAATAAAAGGGAAGTGCGTAAACACGTCACCCGGTGCAGGCCATATATCTGTAAAACGATGGCGCATGGTACCATAAGCCACCAGGAGAGTTGAGAATGTAAACGCATCAGATACCAGGAAAAACCACATAAACATTTTTCCCCAGCTTACATTGAATGGTGAGATTCCACCACCCCAGATGGATTTTGATTTTGCTTCAGTTGCTGTTGACATATTAAGTTAGGAGTCTTGAAATTATTTTACAGGATGCAAATATTTAATTTTTTTTCCAATTCATCAATTTATTGTAAAATTTTCGGCTATTTAACCATAATTCATTGACAGATTGGAGTAAAAAATGACCCATCAGGCTATGAAGGTCACAAATACAAAGAGATAAACCCACAGGATATCAAGAAAATGCCAGAAAATAGCGCCTAACTGAATTCCTAAATAGTTTTTGGGAGAATACTTTTCTTGAATTGATTTTACAGATATCACAATCATTGAAATAATTCCTCCTGCCAGGTGAAGGATGTGCATACCGGATAATACATAGATAAAAGAACCTGATGGATTACCTACTAAATGGATACCGTTTTCAACCATAACTGTCCAGGCATAAAATTGCATAAACACAAAAGCTATACCCAGTCCAAGAGTGGTTATTACTGCAATTTTAACCTGATTCAACAGATTTCTTTTAATGGCATAAACGGCATATTGAATAATAAAACTGCTGATAATAATAACAATGGTGCTGATGGTAAACATCTTTGGTAAGCTGAACTCAATCCAGTTACCTTCGTTTTTACGAACAATATAAGCACTTGTCAATCCTGCAAATAGCATAACCATACTGGCCATGGCTATCCACAATAATATTTTTGCTGTAGGAATGCCTGTGTAGTTGTTATCTTGTTCTGTGGTGGCAGTTTGCATTGTAATTAAATTTTATCAAGTAATATGGCAATTAATACTACGGGGAGATATATAAAAGACCCAAACATCAGCTTTTTGGCTGCATCTTCGGAACATGTTTTAAGTAAATAAAGACTTTGCATAAAGAAAAGAATTCCTGCAAGGGTAATGACTATTGCAGAAATAACGCCACTCATTCCGCTGTAATAGGGCAGCAGACCAATGGGTATAAGCGTGAAAGTATAAATTGTTGTTTGAAATGCAGAAGCGGAATTTTTACCACCTGCAGGAAGCAATTGAAAGCCGGCACTCATATAGTCGTCATAGAGTTTCCAGGCAATAGCCCAAAAGTGTGGAAACTGCCACATAAACTGAATGGCAAAAAGTATCCATCCCTGATAACTAAACTGACCGGTGGCAGCAACCCAGCCAAGGAGGGTAGGGATAGCTCCCGGAAATGCTCCAACAAAAACCGATAAAGGGGTAACACCTTTTAAGGGTGTGTAGGCAAAGGCATAACTTACCAATGCTATAAAACCAAGTATTCCACTGTAAAGATTAATGTAGTAGGTGAGTATAAACAATCCTATTACACCGGCAGAGATCGTTACAATAAGCGATTCTGTAAGCGACATTCTGCTGTCAGGCAGCGGGCGTAGCCTTGTACGCTTCATTATTTTATCGGTGCGTCTTTCGTAAATCTGATTCAATCCGTTTGATGAACCTGTAACTAAAAAGCCACCCAAAACAAGCAGCCACAGCTTTGTATAATCTACGGTTGTTGAGCCTATAAGAAAAGCTAATGCAGCAGAGAGAACTACTAACGAAGCCAGCCTTAGTTTAAACAACTGTCCATAATCAACAAGTCTGGCAGTAAAGGTACGTGGTGCAACAACCATTGTTGTCTTCAACATTTAAGCAATCTGAAAAAATTTCGGAAGGCAAAGGTATAAAATTGATAGGAAGGATTATTAAAAATGATAATTACTTATTGATAAGCAAAAAAAAAGGCAGCCTTTGGCTGCCTCAAATATTATTTTAAAGCTATGAAACAGTAGCGATTACTTACTCTTTTCTTTTACTTTATCTGCAAGATAGTTGCGGGTTTTTCCGCTTATTACCCTTTTTTCGTAGATGAGCCAATACAATAAGCCAATGGCAATTAAAACCATGAAAATAATATCTATTGACTTACCTAATGGTTTTGCCAGTTCGAAAATAAATTCAAAAAATGCTGCTATACCGTGCCAGAATGAGTTTAACATATTCAATAATTTTTGGCAAAAATAATAAAATTCAAATACAGATATTCGCAGCCTCAAAGTTGCTGAAAAAATGTTGATCATCAGGTTGTTTAAATCTTCGCAAACGCCACCACTGTTTTTAGTGCCGGTAATAACGCTGTTGTTGGTGCTGTTCAACATTTATACCCAAGGGGTTGTCATTATCAAAGACATGAATCATGGTGTATTATATGCCTTATTACTCGACAGTAAAATTGACGGTATAAAATGGGCAGTGCCTGCATTGATTTTTGTACTCATCACCATTCAGGCCTATTTATTTAATACACTCATCAACCGGTTTGAGGTTTTATACAAAAACAGCAACATTCCGGTCATTATTTTTATCATCCTCTATGGACTTATTCCCGATTTTTTATCCCTTAGTCCTTTTATTCTGGTAAATACATTAATGCCGCTTGCCTTATGGAAAATATTTGCATTGTATAAATCAGAACGTCCTGTTACCCGTGCTTTTGATACAGGCTTTGTTTTTTCGCTGATGATATTGTGTTATCTGCCCATGGCATTGTTGGTGGTTTTTATGTACTTGTGTATTGCCATATTACGGCCTTTCAACTGGCGCGAGTGGGTTGCTTCTGCATTAGGACTTGCAACACCAGCTATACTTTTGTTTACCATCCTTTTGGTAACAAACAAAATGCACCTGCGAATTACAGAAGTAAATACAGATACATGGCTACCTGTTATCAAACTACAATCACTTTCATGGCATTACATATTGCCTGCATTGGTAATAGCAGTAATTTTATTTTTATCCTTTCTGAAACTTTATGCCAATTACAGTAAGAATGTTATCCGCATGCGAAAATTTCAGTTATGCTTTATGTTATTACTTGTTTTTCTGTTACTGATAATATTAATTCCAGTGCAACAAAGTGCTGCAAGGTTTAGCCTTCTTATCCCTCCGATATGCCTGTTTTTAAGCTACTATTTTATTGCAATTCGCAAGATATGGTGGTTCGAAATCCTTTCAACGGTTTTTATTTTACTAATTGCCTTAGGATACGCTATTCTTTAAGCTTTTGATTTTTATTAAGGAATGATAACAATCAGTTTTTGGGTTTTATCTTTTTAAAAATAATTAATTTATTGATAATGATGTGATAATGTTTTTGGTTTGTCATAAAAGTTTCAAAATACTTTTTTGTGCTTGTTTAATTAATATCAAATGAATAATATTGAGGCCGATTTCTATTTCCGATTTTGCATTTAGATGCTATTCTACAAGATCCCAAAGGTCTTTTTTAATTGCGCTTTACAACTTCGGTTTAATTTAATGTAGTCGCAAAGTATTTTAATCAATTAATGTTTAACTAAAATCAAATTTAACATGGTAGAAAAAACCAAAAATCGAACACGAACGTGTTTATTCTTTTTATGGTGTTGCCTCATGTCGGCAATGCTATGGACAACGGGCGCACAGGCGCAAATAGCAGGTTACGGCTTCACTCAGGTAGCCGGATCTTACTCACCCGTAAGTGGTGGCACACAACTGATTGCTGCTGCTGTAGATGATGGAAGCTCAGCGGCAACCAACATTGGCTTTACCTTTAATCTGGCAGGCACCAACTACACACAGTTTGTTGCTAATTCTAACGGACACATCCGTTTAGGAGCGACCAATCCAACTTCTAGTTATTCACCTATCTCTACAACCTCCAACACCGGAGCTATTTCCGGCTTTGGCAGAGATGGAAGGACTGGTGGTGCTGTTGTTTACTTACTTTCCGGATCAGCACCAAACAGGGT
>ERZ795052.1046-NODE-1046-length-39554-cov-17.840629_pt1 | contig 39554 bp, 25 predicted proteins | sample MGYA00375136_ERZ795052 | MGnify/ENA primary metagenome ERZ795052 (study PRJEB30181, sample SAMN05720156) | activated sludge metagenome | isolation source: Anaerobic digester | place: Japan | collected 2015-05-26 ... | reverse complement strand
TGCTAAAATCCGTGGTATTAATATCTTTGCTTTTGTTTAGTTGGAATTTGGGACGCATGGTTGTATTATAGAATATATTGCCGCCTCGGAATTGTCAGCCTTGTTCTTGTACAAATCTTTTCCTTTGTATAATCGAGGTATTTTCAATGCGCTTTTATTATGTGGGATATTAAAGCTGTTTTTATGACTTCTATAGTATCATTTGGTGTTTTTCTTTCAACTTCTTGCTCACTTATATTAAACGTAATATCTATAAGTAGCTTGCTTTTGTGAATTACCTATTGGATAATTGCAGAGGTATTTCATGCACCATTAATTGTTGATAAAAGATTATGATTGGCTTGATATTTATACAGATCAAGTTCTTCAAAATATCTTATTTCTCTTTCTACTCCATCATTATATATTTGTTCATAGCCAAGGCTTAATTCGTAATTTTTACATATTCTATAGCACTTACCCAATTGCGGATATAAATGTTCGCTCATTATTGCCTGCTGTTTGGAACAATTTTTTAGTGATTGCAAATAATTTTTTATTTTTATCAAGAATGTTTTACTGAAAATTCCCATATTTAAGATGTTTTTTACATTTATTGCGCAATAATCGTATTTGGTATATATATCTTTTATATTTTTGATTATATTATAGAAATTTGGACCGCACTTGGTGGTATCATGCAGGTTGAACCAATATTCACCTTCTATATTGTATTCGGTTATTGTTATAAGTGCAGTATGTTCATATGCATTAAAGTCTTGTTTGTACATTGTTACGCCATTATATGTTTCGATTGATTTTATATCCCACCCAGAAGAGCAAATTATAATATTTTCTCTTGGTATATGGTTGATATCTATCATACTACTTAAAAGCATTGGTAGTGTTTTGTCTTGATATTTTTTATGTGTATTGATACAAAATTTTAATTTGTTTATATCTTTTGATGTCGGAATATATGGCTGCATTACAATTTTTTGTGGGTCTTTTTTGTGTAGTAGATTTATGCAAATTTCTCTTAATCCACGATAATGCTTTTGTGGTCCGCTAAAGTGAATAATGTGTATATTTTCGTTCTCTAGCATTCTTGGGCATAATGGCGTAATAGATTTGTTGAACTTATTGTTTATTTGAGATTTTGTGTTTATATTTTTGCATATAATCTCTGTATTTATGTCTCGATATAGCTCTGGGATTTCAAATTTGCTATTTAGATAATTTAATACATACAGAAGTTGTTCTCTTTGATCTTTTGGCATATTTGTTTTGTCTATTTGTAATTCGTTTTGTATTATTTGATTCGCATTTATAATCCACCCCTCGCTATATGGTTCAAAATAATTAAAAGTTCGAATTGAATTGGTATATAGATCATACGATAATTCAAACAAAGAACCAGTTACCATTTGAAAATTATATTTGTTATGCATCACACTTAAATTATTATTCTTTGCCAACGCTATATTAAATGCAAGTTGTTCTCTTATATGACCTAAATTTATCCAATTTTGTATATCATAGAAGTTTTTCATCGTTTCTCTTGTGTATTTGAGGGCATTTGGCGTTGATGCTATTACTCCGGCATTTATAATATGTGGATATTGATGTATATTTTGGTTGTTATCATGTGTTAATTGGTCGATATCTTCTGCTGATGACTGATAAAGATAATGATTCATAACAGAATCAATGTTTTCCGCGTATGAAAAATAAAAATCTTTGCACGCAAGAATATTTGTATTCGGAATTACATTAAGGGCGTCAAAGCAATTGTTGATTGGGTTTAGTATTATTGTGTCCGAATCTAGATACAACATTTTATTAAAATCAACGATTTCATCTAGTGAGTACAATACCGCCTTGCTATTTATAACTACGTCTTTAATTGGCTCGCATATTATATATTGGCACCCCCATTTATTTACAATGTCAAAGCAGCTTTTGTCTGGATTAATCAAAAATATAATTTTATTATATTTTGAATCCCCTTCGGTGGCATGCAGGCTATACAAAAGATCGTCAAGTAGATGTTCGTATCCAGGAGAAATTGTACTCGTTATTACATTTTCTGCGCTGATGTGTTCTTGCGGAATATATATTTTGTTATACCCGAAGCAATCTATTATATATTTTGTGTTGTTCATTGTTTTTGAATTGTATAATATTAGTATACAGGGATATAATTATGCATATTAGTAGTTTAAAACTACAAGGCAACTATATAACACACCGCCCAATGAGCTATATATCTGTTGATAAAAGTGGTGATATATATATTGATGGAAACAAAGATAAATATTCTATATCATTTAATATATACAGCAAACTCAACGGCAAATCAAAGATAGAAATTATAAACGATGGTGCCGTTGTGAATGCCGCGAAATTATACAATCAGCAATTGGTGATGGATTCAAATATATACGGTAATGGGAGCATACATTTGTGCTTGCACGATACAGACGAGGTATTTATAGATGATATATTCATCGATGAAATCAATACTATGTATTATGGTTCGTATAACACAAACAGTGTAGTATTGGATGCGCCAATAGAATCTAAAGAAAATGCAATTGCGTTTGTTGTTGATAGTAATTTTATTGGTTTTCTTGATTTGTTTTTGTTAACTCTAAAGACACATAATTGTTTAGATAACGTTGATTTAATTGGAATTGTGCCATCTAATGATAATGTTGTTAAAGAATTTTTGTTATCAAATAACATTAAATATATTGAATATTCTTCTGTTTTAAATATATCAAAATTGAAACCACTTATATATGTAGATATAGCTCATCTTTGCGCTTCTGAGTATATATGTTTTATTGATTTAGATACAATGATATTGGACAGTGTGATACAAATATTTGATTTTGCAAAATCTTTGCCGAAAGATTCAATTTTAGCATGCGAAGAGCAGGGTGTAAATGATAGTGAAAATTTTATAAGTGCGTTTGATATTTCTGGTGGTATATATCCCAATAATAACACTATGTCATATATTAATAGTTTTATTTCTAAGTGCAATAATTCGTTTATTATAAACAATGGAGTATTGTGCGGATCTCGCATTGCGTGGTTGCAATTATCAAATTATATAAAGTCTTATGCTACATATTTTAGGAGATGGATCCAAGAAAATGAATCTAAGTGTGCATGGGCAGAACAAGCGATTATTAATATCGCATTATTAATTAATCAAAAATTGGTATTGTTGCATCCTACTTATAATGTACAGGCCAACACCGAAATGGGAAATATTTCAATGATTGGTGATAATTATAAATATAACAACGAGCCTATTAAGGTGTTGCATCTTAATGGCGGAAATCGCAATAGATATAATGAATATTTTGCATTTGGAATGAAAAAATATAATTGGAATGCATTAAAGTTATTTAATGACCAACAGATATCAAAATTGTTTCCGTCATATATTGACTCCGACGTTGACTATGGATTTATTGATAACATTAAATGCGATAAGTTGCTATGCTATACTAACAAATTGAGCATACTAAAATATATTAAAGATTGTGATATTAAAGTTATTACAAACGATTATGTAATTGATGCTATTTTTGACAGTAATGATATTGACGCCGAATCAATAAATGATTTATTAATTTATATGAATAAAAATGATTTAAGCAAATATGATTATATAATTATTGATGATGTTTCTGATCAATATTTATTAAGGTCAATCGTTGATTTGATGCGCGCGGGGAAAATTTTAATTCCAATATATTGCAAGGTTGATAGCTCTTCTAGGATTAACAAAATATTTGCAAATTTATTAAATACATCTATATGTATAGAACATATTGTTAGTGATATAACAAAAGTATATAATTATCATTTCGTGAAGATATATGAAAAAATATGATTATTTGATAGTTGGGGCTGGATTATTTGGTGCTGTGTGCGCACATGAATTGAACAAGCGTGGCAAAAGCGTATTAATAATTGACAAAAATTCATACATCGGAGGTTTGTGCCATGATTCTGTTATAAATGATATTCCTGTGCATACATATGGGCCACATATTTTTCATACATCAAAAAAATATATATGGGATTATATTAGTCAGTTTGCTGATTTTAATTGTTATAGACACAAAGTTGTTGTAAATTATCGTGGAAAAATATTTAGTTTTCCAATTAATCTTATGACACTATATCAATTATGGGGGGTTAGTAATCCACGTGATGCTATCTCTACAATTGATTCAAAACGCCAGATTATTGACGCTCCTTCTAATTTAGAAGAGTGGATTCTGTCTCGTGTTGGTGATGAGATTTATGATATATTTTTTAAAGAATATACGGAAAAACAATGGGGCAAAAAATGTACAGAGCTTCCTATTTCTATTGTTGACCGTATTCCGATAAGATACACATTTAATGATTATTACTATAATGATTGCGATATATATAGTGGCACGCCTCGTGGGGGATATACAAGTATATTTGAAAAAATGTTAAGTGGATGCGAGATACGGCTTGGCGTTGATTACATTGATGACAGAAAACACTTGGACGGAATTACAGATTGTGTAATTTATACTGGTGAAATAGATAGATTATATAAATATATATATGGTCCGCTTGAATACCGTTCTGTTAGATACGAATATGATTTGTTGGATATTGCAGATTATCAAGGCGTTGGTCAGGTTAATTTTACTGATATGTTGACGCCATATACTAGAGTTATAGAATATAAGCATTTGCATAATATAGTAGGAAATTCAACTGTGATTGCAAAAGAGTTTGTTTCAGATTATAATAATACAAACCCAAGCATAGCACCAGCTTATCCAATTAACACCAAATGTAATAATAATTTATATGAACAATATTTTAAGTTAATTTCGCATGAGCACAATATGTATATTGGTGGTCGATTGGCAAATTATCAATACTATAATATGGACAAAATTATTTGTGATGCGCTGGATATGGTTGCGCGAATATTATGAAAATTTTCCCAATGACCATTTCTAAAATAAATCCAAGCAACATTTGTAGGCTGTCGTGTGTTGTGACACCCACAAACAATACTTTAAATAAAAATGGTAACCTTATATTTTGTACAGAAAATGGATATCCATTGGCTACATGCCCTTTGTTGAACGAAACAAGATATATAGAGTTCAAGACTCCACATGCCTGTTCTGTTTTTGTCAAAAATACATATGATTTTTCGGTTCAGATAGACAATATAAAGGTCAATGACGGGGAAAATATTATTCATTCTTTCACGGTTGATATGTACGCGGACTCTTCTGCTGATATTAACAGCGATGTATGTTTTATCTTTTTACTTACCAATAATCACGCGGCAATTATAGAAGAATTGGCTCTTAAATCTTTGTATACATATGGAAATTATAATACAATACCGGTTGTTATTGCTGGATTTAGTTTGGCTCCAAAAATAAAAAACAGATTACTGAAATACAATTGTAAAATTATAGATTTTTTTGAACACGAAGATATGTTAACGGCTGGTCACAAAATGTCTTTATGGATGTTGCCGCGGATGATTCATTCAAACTATTTTGCGATCATGGATTGTGATTTATTGTTTGGTGATGATATAAATGGTCTTTTTGATGTGCTACATTCGTACCCAGAAGATAAAATATTTTGTAATCCGTGGAACACGTCTATGGAAAAATATTATATGTCACAATCAGGTAATAATTTAGAATATGTAAATAAATTGCAGACGACTTATGATATACCGGATGATATTTTTAATGCTAATGGATACATCAACGCTGGTTTTTATATAATGGCACGAACAGGAGCATTAAATATAGATTCTTTAACCCAAACATATCATGATAAGATCAATAGTACAAAAGATTTTTATTTTACAGAAGAATTAGTGCTAAATACATGTGCAAGGAGACTAAATAATATTGTCTTGTTACCCAATGTATATAATTATCCTGTTACAGACTCAAACGAATTAAATATTTATGATAATTATATAGAGCACAATGGAGTTATGCCAAAAGTAATACATTTGTTGTCTTCGAAGATCGATCATATATACAAGGTAAAACAAAAGGTTAATTGGAAAATCAACTTAGATAATGTGTATAAAATGTGATACAAATAAAATTTGGCGATATTTATGTTAAGAGTTCAGGAATATCTTAAAAGATTTACTTTAAAAAAGCTCTCTCAAGAGTTTTTTATTGATACCAAAATTTGTTATGATTTGGGCGTTGTGTGTCTAGATTACCAAATGTTTAGCCCAATAGAATTGCCTATAGTCCAGGAATGTAGATGTTTGATACTAGAATTGGACACGTGGGATGTAGTGTGTAAATCATTTAATGCATTTTATGATTACGATGATATAAATGCCCAAAAAACATTGTCAAATTTTAATTGGGATAATGCTAGGGCTATGGTGAAATATGATGGTGCACTAATTGTTATGTATTATTATAAGGGGCAATGGAATATAGGTATGAGAAAATCCGCAGATGGTAGTTTGTTAACAACTGCAATACACGGAGTGCCCTCAAAATATACATTTGCAGAATTAACTAAGCTTACAATCGAAGAAATGGGATATAGTTTTGATGAATTTACTAGCAAACTAAACCCGAATATATTTTATTCTTTTGAGTTATGTGCACCAGAAACCAGATATGGAGTAGTATACAACGATCGTTGCTTATATTTAATCGGAGCTGTTGACAAGCAAACTTTAAAAGATATTGATATTTATTCTTTGGATTACCCTATTACTAAAGCCAAATATGTAATAGTGAATAGTAAAGAAGAAGTGCTTAGAATGATGGAAAATGTTCCTGGTATACAATTGGAGGGATATGTTGTTATAGATTCTAACATGAATCGAATCAAATTTAGAAATCCCAATTATTTAGATGTAATGTTACCAGCGAGCGCAGACGACGAATTACAGGCTTTATTTGAAATTATGGATACAATTAGTTCCGCAACATGTCTTAGCGGAGGCACATGGACTGTTACTGTTACAGCCACGGGCGAATCTGGTATTTCTACTCCGCCAGGAGAATAATATATATATGAATATAGATCTTCAAAAACAGGTGTTTATGCGTGTTAAGCAAATGCTCTATTATTGCAAAGAACAATATTTAAATCATGAGCATCTTGACAAAAACGAATTTGAAAAATTTGCCAATTCGTTTTTTTGGCCTTCTATAATGTTTGCTATGAAAGAGGGTACAGCTAACGATTTGATTATAAACACAAAAGCAGAGGAAATGCAAACATTGCTACATAAATATGAAGATATAATTAGGGAGAACAATCATGCCCGAATCTGTTGAGAGATGCGTACAAAAAGTAAAAAAGACAGTAGTGCCACGCGACAAAGATCAAACAAAAGAACAAGCCGCTTGGGCTATTTGCACTCGTTCATATCAAAAGAAGCGTGGTATTAAGCCCAAAAAGCAATCACAATCTTCAAAAGATATTGAAAGTATTTTTAGAATATCACAAACATTATATGACCACGGGGATGTATATTTGGCTAATAAGCTAAAAAGAGTTGCACAAATAATGGATTCAGATAATTATAATCAGCCAAATATTAATGTCGATGTGCAACCACAACCAACCATAGAGCCATTTGCAAAAAGAAACGGCAGAACTAATAAAGTTACTATTACATTTGAAACTTCACAAAATATGACAGAAGAAGATATTATGACTATGTTCTTGAATACTATGCGCCAACATGGTATAAAGCCAGTAGATTTTAGTTGGGGTGATGTAACTTCGTCTAAAAGATAAAGATCGCCGTAGTGTGTTGGACAATTCATTGTGTAACGGAGAAATACAATGGGCAAGCAAGTCAAACCAATTAAAATGGTATCCGAGGCTAGTAATAATCTTGAGCAGAAAGATACCAAAGACGATATTGTATTTAAAGACAACAAGGGATACATCAATGGAGTTACACTAGAAATGGTAGGCGAAAAAGGACCAGTATGTGCCACGCCGCATATACTTGATATGTCTGATGATTTGTTTGAGAATCTCAAAAATTCATTACCAGAATATAGTTATGAAAAAATATTTGGCAAAAAGAAAGAGATTACCGCAGAAAACGAGGCAGATGATAACGAAGAAGAATTGCTTGATGACAAACTTGGGGATATTAACACCGAAGAAGACGACATAATCGAAAACATGGTAATACCAGAAATGATATATAATGAAGAACCAGAACCAGAAATTGACAAACGCACCAAAAAGATACTCAAAAGTCTTTCAAGCACAGGCGCTAAAGCACATGTTAATAAGCCAAATGGAAATGTAAAAACTTGTTCTTTTTGCAATTATAAAAATATTCCGCCAACAGCTAAATATTGCCCAGAATGTGGCAGATGCATAACATCGAAATTTTGTATGCAATGCGGATTTAAATTTGAGGGCAAAGAAAAGTATTGCCCAGAGTGCGGTAATGCAAGATGATATATGTATTCGTCATATAACGATATTAAACAATGGGTATTTGTAAATTTTAATTGGGGCGATTCTTTAGTTGAATTATTAAATTATTATCATATATATAAGAAATTTGGAGTAATCGCCTCTGTTGGAAGGCATAAAAATAATCCGTATAACATGTCGGAATCCAGGAAGATAGCCGAGTGGATAAGCGTTCAGCCATTTGTACAGCGAGTTATTTTAACACATCCTCTTGAGTTATATAAAACAATCGAAGATGGTATAGCCGATGTATGTAACTATTATGGGATAGACCCGAAATTAGTAGATACATCGAATTGTATTTATCCAAATCATGATGGATATATTACATACCAGGATTCTCCAAAGCTTATTTTACCACATTATTATACTCTAAAGAATTATGGTATTGAAAATATTGGCGAATGTGTTTTATTAAATCCCTTCAGTGTTGCTTCGAGTAATGTTGAAGGCCATTGGAAATATTGGAATTATTTAATTACATATTTGTTTAAGTATACTCCATATAAATATATAATTGTTGGCGTAAACTGGCACACTGATTATAATTTTGATGAGAACAAAAATGTTATTAATTTACTGAATAATGGTAATGGTATAATCGAAAGCAATTGTGATATTTATAATATATCAAACAAAGCACTATATACGATAACAACTTTTAATTCTTTGTCACATTGGTGTATTAATCAGAGCAATCCATCAACTATTTTTGGGATATCTGGGGCCAATATGTTTCCTTGGCAAAAAACCATTAAATTTCAAAAAGAAAATGTTAAGTTTTTTCAGCATGATTTTGGCATTATTCCAGCTTTATATCATGTTTTGCGTGATATAGGATGTGTGTATGAAAATAAACATAGAAAATGATAGTGTGGTTTTGTATTATATAATTAAAGCAGCATTCCTATGCAAAAAAGACTTTGAAGAACACAAAAATGACATAAATCATGAATATATTATAAACTATTGGTGGCCTGATTTGATGCTTAGATTGCACAATGGTATGGATATAGAAGATGCTTTGGGATGTGTTACGATATCAGAAAGCCGTAATATGATTAAGAATTTATCAAAAGTCTACTATTTAAAATTCCATGGTGGATTTTTTCTAGATCGCGTATTGGCAAGTTTTTTCCCAATTGATTACAAAGGTGTTTTTGTGGAAGTTGGTGCTGGACATTGGCAGTACGATAATAATTCTTTGCATTTTGACAAAAATGGATGGAAATGCTATTGTTTCGAGCCTAATCCAGAATTATTTAATGAATTTCTTGTTAACAGACCCAATACAATGGTATATAATGTTGCCATAGGAAGCACAAACGCAGATTCTGTTGATTTTTATATATATAATACCGATTCTATATATGGCGTGTCTCAGATGGCAGTATCTAGCACATCAATAGCAGGCAACGAAATGTTGTCTTTAAATCCTGTTTTTGATAAAAAAATACAAGTAAAACAAATGCGTCTTAGTGACGTTTTGCCACGCGATATACATATTGATGTTATGACCATCGATGTCGAAAATCACGAAAAAGATGTTTTATTGGGTATTGATTTTGATATTCATTCGCCAGATATTATTGTAATAGAAAATAATAATAATATTAATTACGAATATCTTCTTAATAATAATTATCGGCTAATTAGGCGTCATAATGTTAATGATATATTCGCTAATAATTTTTGGCGTCCAAATTGTTATTTGAATCCACGCGACTTACAAAGCGTTGGTTAACATATCAAAATAGGAATTGGCGAGTTTGGCGATGAATTTTTAATGTAATAAAGATAGGCATATATAATGTGGTATAGGATGGCGCTAAGAAAACATCTAATGCGAGTAGATTTACACACCCACGTTGGTGATGTTAGCGACTTTACTACCCCAAATCAATTAGACGATGCCATTAAATCAATGTTGACAAGCGCTATAATCAAGGGGCTTGATATACTTGGCATTGTGGCGCACGATGGACCCATGGTTGGTATAAGAGCGCAACAAATCGCGCAATATAGCCAAATTGATTTGTATGTGGCTGCAGGAGAAGAATATTTGTCTGCAGATGGTTTAAGATTACTAATATTTAATTTAAAAAATCAACTTACAAAAGGGCTAAATAGTGACGAAATTATTAAAGTTGCTCATCAAAATGGAGCATTTGTTATGGCGATTGATATTAAGCCCAGACAAGCGAACCACATCAATAGAATAAAGGGCACACAATCGGCCCCCGATGCTGTCGAGATATATAATGCAGCAATAGGAAGTTATCGCGATACACACTTGGATTATCCGGCTTTTATTTCTTCTGGAGCAAAAAATAGTGCTGAGCTTGAAAAAATAAACGCATATACATTGGCGCATAGAAAAAAGCTTGAATCTTTGAAAATTATTCCAGTTGGCTTTGGTGTAGATTACACCCCCAAATATCTTGGCGGTTTGCCTGAGCAACAAGCACCAACAGAAAACATACCACATCCAATCCCCCCAGCGCATAACCAAACAGCGCCATTGCGATAGGTATAGATATATATATTTGAGTATATATTATATATAAGTGGAGACAAGTATATGGCCAAATATTGTACTGCGTCTGATGTACAGCGGTATCTTCCAATAAATATTATTGTTCAAGGAGACAACTCTTCTCCGAATCCGTTTAATCCAGAGCCAGAAAGCGTAACCATTGATGATATAGAGGATTATATACAAGATGCCTCGGACCGTATAGACGGTGCATTGTCCACTATATATGATATACCTCTTAAGAAAATTAATCAAGGTGGAATTGTAGCATACCCACATGCAATCACAAATATATGTGCCATCCTTACTTCGCAAATGTTATTTGAAAGAAGATTACAGGGCGCAGATCGCCAAAGAAGCGAAAGCCAAAAAGAAAGAGAAAAATGGGCAGAATCTGAATTGATGTTAATTCAGAACGGTGAGCGCAGGTTGGTTGGTCAACGACCTACGCGCGGTAGTCGTTTTGTAAGAGGCACCTTGTGGGATATGCCAAAGAATCCGTCCGTGGCTCATAAGTCTGATGGGCAAAGGTGACATCTGCGCGCACAGGCTGTAATAATAGCAAATTTAATCACAGAACGCAATAATTTTTGTAGGTTTACTGAAATCGGCAGGTTCAGCCAAAGCTTCCGCCAAACATATAAGTATGCTTGGAACTTTTAATCACAGAATCTATCCGAATGAGGAATAACAAGCAATGTCCAAAGAACATCTTGGGGTGTGCAGATTTGCGTTCAATTGTGGATTTGAAAAGAACACAGAAGCTTGTCGGCAACCCTTGAATGTTATATTGTGTTGCGTTCTAATAAACATAATGAAACAGCACAAAGATGCGCACCATTGGTTGAAAAATGTTAATTCGTGGTTCATTCAGCCCACACCCAAGAATCTGGATAAAGTATATATGGAGTTATTACGAGATGAAAATGACTTTCACAAATTCAAATCCATACATAATCACAAGCAATCATCCCAGTGGTTACAACACCGCCGAGGGATGAATTGTTGGAATCAAAATCTGTTGTGATATATATATATGGATAGAATACCAGAAACAACGTCTTTGAACACCATAACTTTGGTTGTGTGGCTGAAGAAGGAAATTACACTTTGTTGTGTGAGGAGCGGTTGATAATATATGCTAGAAGCAATTTATGATACAATACGTGCTATTATATGGGAAGAATTTCCATCTGATATAAGCGGAGCTCCTATTATATGGGACCAGCCGATTAAAAAATGGCTGTATGGTGACAGAACGCTGATCGAGGAAACGCCGTCTGTATTATTCTCTGGCAGAACAATCGATCACAAAAGAATTACAAATGGAATCAATGAGTTAACATATCAAATTTCGGTTTCTGGATGGGATAGAGGTAGCAGAATTGAGGTGTCGGAACGCAGATCTCTTGAATTAACAAGATTGTTGTATGAAGCCATTTTGCCGCATAGTATAATTTGGGTAATGACCCCGTGCCCAATTTGTTTGAAGAAGGTGTTGACACCATCTCATTTTTATTATTCACATGGCCCAGGCGCTATTGGTTCAAGCAATGTTATGTCAGAAGAATTTAACCAAGCGAAGGAGCATTTCGATTCGTTGTGGTCTGAAAGCCACAATAGTTCTGCGCCAAATTGGATATTGTCTGGATTATCTACAGAAGCATTTAATATTTTGTATAACAATATTATTACAAACGGGAGCCACGTTGGAATTGCAGACACATCTGCTTTTACGGCAATAGATAAAAACAAAATGAGACCAATAAGATTATTATATGAGGTGGTTTATACTTCTATCAACCCTGTTGCTATTGAAAGAGAAAGCGAAATATTTAAGGGCGGAGAATTTACTATATCTGCCAAAGAACTAATTCGAATACCTGAATTTGGTCCAGATAATGTTAAAATGAACGCATATACATGGAAGCCTATAGTTGGATAGCCAATTGCATATCACACAAGAAGATAGACTTGTAACTAATTGACACGAAGACCATCACCATGTACATTGAGAATCAGAAATCTAAACCACAATGATTATCGCCATACAGACTCAACCCGACCGCAGAGCAGGAGCATCGGTTCCTTCGCTTTGCGTGTTGCCGTCGTTTTGTCTGGAACTGGGCACTGGCACGTAAGCAAGCGGTCTACAAAGAGACGGGTAAGACAAATAGAGCTTGACAGAAATAATAATTTAGTAATATAGTACGAGCCCAGGGAAACGGTAGAATTTGATAATAAAAATGATTTGTCGACTGAAGGAAATAAAATGAAGCATTGCAAGGGAGAGAACGTCAGACTGGTGAAAGCCAGCAGTTCCCGCTGAACTTGGAATCCCTACCTTGTGGGTGGGGAGACTTCACAAAGATGTATTTTGCACAAATTGTTGCCCAGAATATTCTCAATCTGTTTCTTACAGGAAAATACAGTTCCCGCAAGAAACTTTTAATTTATAAGTTGTTATAAATTTAAAATGAATGGTAATATGGACATAGTTAGCAGAGAATTACTAGAAACAATATCAAAATCTCTTGGCAGGGCGTATTTATACATAATAAACCAAGTTGGGGACACGAACAAGTCCCCCAAATCTAGGTGGGAATTAGAAACTGCTTTTATAAAATTAAGAAATTCTACTTTATTTCACGATGATGACACCGCGTCGCTTATAATACCAGAAAATACATATTATGGTTTTAAAACATATGCTCCGCTTAGATATAATGTCAAAGACCCAATAGGATATGGAATACAGGGCGAAAATATTATAGGCGGAATTGGAACACAATTAGAGTGGTATTCGCCAACTAGTATTCAAAATTGGAACCCATCGTTATACGGTCCTCCCTCTCCGCAAGGTTGGTTTAATACTAATAATACTTGGTATAGTTCTTGGATTGGCAATTTAATAATAGACCAATCTAACCCGAATTTAAGAGCTTGGCAAAGTTATCCATATGAGCCAATTGGCGTTAATAGTACTATTGGGAACAGAAATGATTTGTTATATCCATCGAGATGGAACGGCGAAAGCTATGATCGCATACCTTTATGGAAAAGTGCAAGGTGGATATCTCTGTTTAATGACGGATATAATATCTTGCCAAACACAACCGTGACATGTATAATTGATAAAAGTGATTTAATAGGGTGCGAATTAATAGATTCTGAAAACGGCCTACCGCTTGATTTCGCAATTTATACACACCCAGATCTTGTACAATCACATAACAATGGGCAATGGCAGCCTGTTACAAAATTACCAAATAATAGTGATACATTTGGATATATACCATATAATATTTCTTGTTATGATGATAAGTCTTTTTTATTAAAAATTAATATACCAGATAGTTTGAATTTATATCTTGGGACTACCGTGTCTATGGGGTCTACATTTTGGACAAATCAATGTTGGTGGCATCTTGTTATATATTATGGATCAAATGACCCGTTGTCAATTAGTATATCAAACAGTTCTAAAAGCGCATATGTAGATACCCCAAGTATATATCCAGATATATTGGTGTGGCAAAGAAAGAATTTTTTTGATAAAAGCCTAATTGACAGAATTCAACATGATACTACATATATACAGGAGCGAAATTCTTTTCTTGTATCAAACAACAGATATCATTTTGTGTTATATGACGGGCAATACTTAGACAAGATTCCTCCATATAAATATACTCTTCCTGCATCTTGGAAATTTGTTAGTTGGGATGTGCCAGACGATGTTTTTGATAATATTATGGATATGGATTGTAGTTCTGGTGGCGTATTCCCAGCAATATTGTGTTGTTTTACATCTGGCGAGTTGTATCATGATTGTGTTCAAACCCTTGTATTGATTGGACCACAAGTTACTCCGGAATTTTATCCAAATAGCTGGGAAGAATGTAATTATTTCCCAATTGTTCCTTTCGGGTACACAGAGATCGCTCGTTGTGTGTTGAGAAGAGCAACCGATACGCATTATGATATCCCAAGCTATGGATATTCATTTGATGTTTTGGATTCTATTCAGAACAAAGTTGTTGGTGTAAAGTTTGATATTATTTGGATGCATCAATCTGCAGAAAATTTTGCCATACCACCTATATGCGACGAATCTTTGTCAACAGAAATATTGCCAAAACTAGGTAGCTTTGTGCAGAGATATAGGAACATAAATGCACAAAAGCCGATTGTTGATGCATCATTTGTTTTGATTGGTAAAGCCAGCGGATTGCCTAACTCTGTTGCGGCGAATATAGGTGCTTTGTCTGACCCACGCAATATATCTTCGCAGATATTTTTGGGAAATTTGAAACATCCACTTTATGCACAACTACAAGGAACCCCCGACGCTATACCGTTTGACAATGGTGGTAGAAGGGTAATATCTGAATTGGCTGGTTTACCACCATCTACAGAAATAATGAAGCTTGATACTAATGAATTTTATTTAACTGGAGAGAAACTGCACAGTCCAAATAAATTTGAGATTTATCAAGAAGTATTTGGTGCTTGTTCATATATAGACCCAAACGTGACAGGTACTGGGGTAGCCAAAGATTATTGTTTTAGGATGGAATTAATTGACGATAACGAAAATTCTTTTTATAAAGATTGGTTTGTTATGGCTTCTAATTATTTGATTTCGGAAGAAGAAAAATCGTATAAGCTTCTTACAGGCGAATCTATAAACAAATATTATACACAAAGTGATTATAAAAAGATCGGCGACTGGAATAAATATGGATATGCTGCTATTGTGCCTGATTTATCTATGGGTAAATCAATAATTATGCAAAATAAAGTTGTTTCCCCAAGCAAGGATGAGAACGGCAATGATGTTATCACTGAAGAAATGTTTAGACAAGACCTTAAAAATAAGGGTTATACAAACGAACAAATTGATGATATGGTGGCACAATATATTGAAGAACACGGTCAGTTTCCGGTTATAGACACCAGATCATATCCAAATTTATTTACGCACATTAATGACGCAAGTATGTCGATAACCGAATATACAGATGCCTCTGTGCCATATTGGTATGAAAATATTTCTAATTATTATTATAATTCTGTATCGCTTAGTAATTATTGGAATCAATATAGTGTTAATAATCTATACGCAGATTCGTTTACGCTTGCTACTGGGGGGCTTGCCCCTGGCGAACTTGAGTCTTTTGGTAATACAGAAAAATCCATATATACTATGAATACTCATGGCACCCACATTAATTTCACCGAATCATATCGCGCGTTTAGATTATTAGATGATTCGTCTGATTTGAATTCTGCCAATATGGGAGCAATAGGCATTGGTTTGAGATACGAACCATATACCGAATCTTTGGATATTGGTAATAATAATCAAATATTGTTATATGATAACTATTATGCAATTTGTGTAACTCCAAGTGAAGATATAAATCTTGGCGGTATAGGAGTACAACTCAGACTAGATGGGAATATCTCTAACCCAGAAGATTATATTTCGTCATATCTGTATTCTTATAAAGATGGTTTTTCTGTTGGTTCAAGAATAGCCACAGGCAATATCATTAAATACGGGAGTATATCTACTTATTATAGCGAACATATATTTGGTTTTGATTTTGAACAAGAATCTAATCAAGTGCTGTTTTCAAATGTGCATTACTGGCTGGTTATTAAGCAATCGAATAATCCACAAGGTGCAAATATAGAAATTAATCGTATGGATTTTTCAGAAAATGATAGTTATATTGGGATTGGCACAGATATATATAGTAATTTTTATTATACCGATGTGAATCAGACATGGTATAGATTAATACCGAAATATAATGATAACAACCCAGATATTAATATACGTTTGTCATTATGGACCGAGATAGGTGTTGGTAATAGTGTTTTGCCAAATTATATTGTTGCAACAAGCCCAACAACTATTCATGCTAGCCAGTTAACTGCCAATTTTAGAGAATACAAGTTTGATTTGCCATTTAATTTATACGGATATTACAAAAATAGTAATACTAGATTGTGGGCAGTGCTTGAAAAAAATATAGATCCGTTGGTTGGTGCGATACAAATCGACGCTGGATATAGTTCAAGAAATATAGCTTCAAATGCATACAAATTATCTACAAATACATTATCTAAGTATAAAACTCCAGTAAGTGTAGCCTCTACTAGTATTGATTTTTCATATACATATGATAGCGTAACTCAAAAATTAACAATTAGTAATCTGCCAATCACGATAGATGGTGTAAATATAGAGGTTGGTTATAGAATATTATTAAAAGATTTTGATAATACGCATCTAAACGGAATTTATGTATTAACAAGCGACCAAAAACTTACAAGAGACACAGATTTCAATAAAAGCAATGTTGTGCATTATGGCGAGTTAATTAAAGTTACTGGTGGCGTCACAAATAAAAATAAGACATTTCGTATAATATCTCCAGATCCAATTTTGATTGATTATAATACAAATGCCGGAGATATAATATTCCAAGAGTTTATAGATAACACGTGGCTGCGCGATACCCAGCACAGTAATCAGAATATATGGTACTCAATATATACTACGTCGCCACAAGTTGTCGGTTCTTTTAACCGCCAGGATAGTGCTATATTGCAGCAACTTCCGCCGCCCAATACATGCAGGCATCAGATAAACAACAATTTATTAATTGATGGATTTTGGAATTTTAGTTTAAAAAAATTTGATACCCCAAAAGAGTTAAAAATATATCCAAGGGCAGTGTGGGATTATACAAGTGGATTCCCGCCTACTATATTTAAAGCTCGTGCACGTGTTGCCACTACAAACAACATTGAAATTTATTCGTTTGATACAAATCTTAATTTGTTGATGACAAACGGGGCTGTTAGTGCAATCGATGGGATACAACTGCAAATTGGCGACAGGGTATTGTTGAAAGATATGAATCAAAGTTTATTTAATGGTGTTTATAGTGTGGTTGGCATTGGCAGTACTTCGACTGTTATGGTTCGTAGCGACGACTTTAATTCTACAGATAATATTATACACGGTGCCGTTATTGGTGTTGAAGAGGGGAATGTTAATACTAATACCCAATGGATCGTGTCATCATATGATCCGCATATAGTTAATGTTTCTGATATTGTTTTAAATCAGTATGTTTCTCAATATAGATATGTCCCGAACACCAAAGATATACATACAATTATTAGGACAGTTGTTGGTGATAAAATTATCAATAGATTTGTTTTAATACCCGCTGGGAATACACAGGAATTGGATGTTACAAATGGCGTGCCTGTAGACGGTATTGTGTGGATGGCGATTGGCAAGGGCGACGATTTAATGGCGGCTTCTGTAGCCACAACAAGTATCAATGATATACAACTAATAGGATACAGCAACAACACTATTGAACATGCCAATTTACCAACGCATATAGACGGAGTTGAATTAAAACACGGCGACAGAGTGTTGATTAAAAATTATCCAATAAATGGCATAGGTACAGTTGATCCAAAATATAACGGTGTATATAGATACATCGATCCGGTTGTTGAATATAGTACAGATGAAAAGCGCGCTGAGAATAATAATAAACGATTTGTACGTACAAGTGATTTTTGCGATGTAGATCAAATTACAAATGGGATGACTATTAGAGTAATGCATGGGCATACACAATCTAATACATTCTGGGGATTAAATGTCAATGTTGGAGACCCAATTGATATTATATTGAATGAAACCCCATTAATTTTTACACAAATAGAACCGAAAATGTCCAATGATGTATCTGCTCCGTGGTTTGGCGGCAATCCGACAGACAATCTATCAATAAGGAGTACATGATGGATGGGAACAGCGCAATGATATTAGACAATATACTACGCGAATATGACCGGATAGTGGATTTAAACAATATTAGCGAGGCTTTGCTGGAAACAGCTATTGGTAGAAAATTGGATGCATATAGATTTGGTCTTGGTTTTGGGTTATCTAAAACAGATCCTTTAACAAACCAACAGTTTGATAAGGATTTTGTGGTTTCTCCTGGTATATGTGTTACCGATACTACTCCTGTTGTATTTCCTTATGACAAGCAAATATTTGCGTTTAATATATTCAATGACGATAATATTAAAAATATTTTTAATTGTTATATTTTTGGTTCTTTATATTTAACATTAAACTTGCATGGCGATATATCGGTTTGTTTTGTAGCTATTCATGGAAGCGATGGTGATGGGGGAGAATTGCCAAAGCCAATTATTATGACCCGAGATATTGACGAAGAAAGTATTGTTGATTTATTTGAGCACAATAAATTTTATAATAATGTGATATCAAGTCCAGAAATAGCAGAAAGTGTTAAGTTGTATGATATTATTTTAAGTATTGATTATTTTTATAACTATAAAGATTATCATATGAATATCATATACATTGACAAACGCATTATAAAAGGGTGGGCTGGATATTCTGAAGAGAACATGAGTATTAATTTAACTCCGACCATAGCCAATTACAAAAGAACTACGCAAACAGGAATTACTGCGTATAAAAATCAAATAAAACAACTGATTCAGTCATGGATTGGTATTACAGGATGGGATCCTGATTTTGTATCATATTGGACATATCGGGCGAATATGCCATATAGACTGAAACAATTTATTAATGAAGAATTTAATATTTATCTACCATGAATGGATGCGAACATGCCTTCTCCTATTATAGAAGAATATATATACGAGCTTGCTAAAGCCATTGGTGATGCGTATTGCGCTATAAAAATTGGCATAGGCACCGAAACATTACCCAATACTGCCTTGTTTGAGCTTGGGCAATTAAGAAGCTTAACCACACAAAATATGCCATATTTTGGTATATTAAAAACCAATCCATCTGGCTTTCAAATAGAACCATATCAAAACGATAATAAATATATAAGAGTGACGGATGGACAGATCGGGTATAATGGCAACAGGATTTCTATTAATTCACAGCTAGTACCAATTTCTCGTGTATTTGGGTCTGTATATGGAGAAGATTATATATATGGAGTAAGTATAGGGTTTCCAATTAAGGAAGCACAAAAAACAACGCAAACTTTTATCTCCTCTTTAACAAAACAAGCCAACGCCGGTGATACGGTAGTGTATGTAGATGACATATCTATTGCAAAAAAATTAGGGTTTCCATTAAAGGCGTACATTGATACAGAATTCGTAATTTTTTATGGCATTGATAACACAATGACTGGATTAATAGTTAATATAAATAACGGAGGCATTGGAGCATATAAAAATTCTGGATCAAAGATACATTTTATATATGAACCCAAAATATTTTCGATTTGTGGTCTACCAGTAGATGTACCATATCAATCTGGCGGAAATCCAAAAAGCTTTTCTTATTATCCGTTAATGCCAACCAATTGGCTGCCAATAGCAAATGTTTTAGTAAAAAATCCAAATAACCCGAAATTATTACATTCTAAACCAGAACTAGCACCTGTCAGGGTGGCTACCACATCCGAGCAAGATGTGATTTTTGAATCATATAGTGGCAATACATTGACATTGCATGGGGCGGGCACAAATATTATTGACGGTGTTGAGTTAAATGAATTTGATAGAGTTTTGATTAAGGATTTCCCGACCGGTCAAAAACAATATCAGGGAGTGTATTTGTATATAAATCCAAATACATATATTAGGGCATCAGACTTGGATAGTCAATCAGATTTCGTAAATGGTTTGTCTATTTTTGTTTATGATGGTATAATAAACAAAAATTTAGAATTTTCATATCAAGGACCAGACAATCCCATTGTAAATCCTCCAACCACAGCATTGCCTTTTTATTTGGTTACAATAGATTCGTTTGCTGTAGACAACACCAAAATAGAATGGCAGACATCACAATCGTACAATCCAATATTTAATGCATATGATGCCAAAACGATTACTGCTGCAATTGATACTGCCAGATCTTCTCTAAGACAAATTAGGCAATCAATAAATGTTACAGATTTAATTCTTGCTTTTGAAAGATATACAAGCAGTATATCAAACAACCCAAATACAACATTTAACGCATACTGGGCATCTTTGCCATTCAGGGCACGAAACAATTTTTCTACTGGTGTAGGGTATGATAATTTGTATAGAATGGAATTCCCAGCCTCTTTTGCAGAAGCTATGTATGATATTCGGCATGTTGATACCCAGCATACATTTGCGATTTTCCGTGGCGACATGTATGCGCAGAAAAGTGCATTTAATTCTTCTATCACTCCCCCATCTAATGTTGTTCTTACTCCAATTAATGTTCAGAATAGTACCGTTCTTACCAAAGGAGTGTATTCATATGGTATAACGTCTGTTAATTCGTTCGGAGAAAGTCACGCTATTTATAAATCAGTAGAAATTGAAGACAATAATTTTTACATGATAGAAATAAAGGGTAATAATGTTCCTTCGTCATCATATTATAATATATATAGATGTTCTTCCGTTGTTGGTGAACAAAACGAATATTTGCTAAACCAATATGGGTCAATCAGCGGTTTGGAGGTACCAGATGATACCAGTGGCACTAATATTGACTTGGTTGGTATTGGTATTTCGTCTGGCAATGTATATGGCATAAAATTTAATGCCAATAATGGAAACTTGCTTGGCGGTGTTGGTGTTAAGATAAGAAAAGATAATTTTGATATTTCTAACTCCAATGATTATATTGATGTTCGTTTATATACATGTGATGGCGATAATGCTGCCGAATTATTAGCTAGCGGTACGCCTATTTATTACAAGTATATTACCAGCCAATTCGCAGAATGTATATCTAGATTCCCACCGCTAAATATTGGCATAGGAAGCACATATTATATTACTCTTTCTATGAATCGCGCGCCAATTGTTTATGGGATTGGTAATACGAATTTATATCTAAGTGTGTCTGTTTCTGATAGCACAGTTGTTCCAGGCGTTTATTATGGTGATTCTACTGTTTTTGATAATGTATTGATGCCACATTCTACATACATTAAAACATATGGTTTCCTCGATAATGGAGTTGTTGGACGTTCTATTACAAGCCGTGGTGTGAAACTAACTGGGAATAAATCTTTATCTGGAAGGACGATTAGTATTTTTGTTCCCCAAATAGTGCTACCAGATAATTTTTCGTCTATTAGTATAGGAGTTGGTGCTACATCTAAAGAATTGCCGATAACAAAAAATGGCATGAACGTTACTGTCATTGCAAGGCTTGGGGTGGATGGTACACCGGTTACTATGTCTGGATACATACCGAAAGGTATCAGCGCAAACACACGCTTGTCGCTAACACCATCTGCCATCGTTGATCGTGTTGATATGGTATATGTTACTCCAAGCTCAAACGTAAACGAACTCACAATTAACTCTTATGGACAGATTGCGTGGTCTGTGTATGATATGTTTACTATTGAGACAACACCATGATTAGTAATTTGGAGATAATGCCATCTTTTTTGGATGCTTTGGGGTTTTCTCAGCAATATAGAGATATTATATGTATTATTGAGAACCCAAACATATACAATATTGGTACAAGTGTTCAATTGGAAAATATACAACCGCATCTGGTTATTCCATCTGATTCAATAAATATTTCTTATAATCAAGAAGTTGAAACTGAAAATAATGCAGGTGGTGGTGCTGAACAAAATACATTTATGAATCGCCAAATGAACATTAATGTAAATATAAATATTCCTCTTATGTCTCATGTGTCTGGCATGGTTGACCCTGTGTTTTCAAAATTATGGCAATTGGCATATTATGCATTTTGGGGTTCTCCAACATATATAGTATGCCATGCTGGAGGAATAAGTGGCGATAATACATTAATTGTTGACAATATTGCGGATTTCTTACCAATTGCCAACGCCCATATTGTGGCGTATATCAGCGATGGCGTAAATTCAGAAAATGTTATTATTGTTGGGGCTAACAAATCTTCTAGGCGAATTAATTTGCAGGGTGTTTTATCAAATTCATATAGTTTGCAGAATTCTATATTATACACAAGGATGCCTCATTTGCAATTTCTCGACGATCCATCAAAAGATCCGGTATTTGCGATATCGTCTTTGTTTTATGGATATATGATGCCATGTTTGGTTAACAAGGTTAACATAAAGCATAGTGCGCAAGATGTGGTTAGCGTTGGTATAGATATGCTTGTTGGTAATATATATGGAGATAAATCCAAACAAATTGCTGATTGTTATAATGACGTAGTAAAGCTAAGATCAAAACTGCCACCATACAGAATAGTTTATGGGAATACAGTCGATATCTCGGACATTGATAGCACAACTGGTATGTTTGGATTGCCTATATTTTCGGACCTGCCGTATACAGGCGGATTTCTTGGGTTAGATATTTATAATAATACAATATCCCAATCTAATATTTACATAGACAATAATCTTCAGCCTATATATACTTTGTGGTCTCCGAATAAGTACGAGCATAGGCACCAAGAAAATATGATGCCGTTTGGATATTATAGTTCTGGCAGGAAGATATACGGCGAAATTGTTTTTAAAAATCCTATTTTCCCATTAGCACTCACGCAAAAATACGCCGGTCCTGATGAAAAACATTTTGGTATTAAATTTGATTTTAAATGTTTTTCTATAACGATACCAAAAATTGTATGGTCGCCTGGCTCTGTAAACGGAAGGAATGACGATATAGAAAAAACACTGCAATGGAAGATGGTATCAAACATTGTGGATGATAGTTTAATGCCAGAGTTAGAATATTCTTATATTATTTAGGAGCATTATATATGCCAATTTTTATTGATCCAGAAGATTTAATTGAAATTAAGGTTAGAATTTTAAATAATTTACACAACATATCAATTATTGACGAAGATGATGAGCAAGAGAATAGTTATTTAATTATATGTATGGCATCTGGAAGAGATTTTGAAACAATGTCTAGAATACTTGAAGATGCCACTGTTATTAATCACGTGAATGGCGAACGATTATTACGAATGAGGATATTATTAAAACAAATTATTCTTTGCTTTTTTAAATCGTGGAATTTGGTAGACGAAGATAAGAGGATTATCCCAATTAACGAAGACACTGTTGGCAGTATGGATTATAAATTAGTTAAAACTCTAGCTATGAAATGGATAAAAATTACGAGATAGTATAAAATGCCAACTATTATACCATATTTATCTGCGTTACAGTTGTTTTATATATATTCATTTACAGAAAAATCGCCGTCTATTTGGTATGCCAACGGTGAACAAAACCTTGTTGGCCTATTTAAAAAATCAGACCCTAGACTAAGAAAAATTTATCAGTGGGATATGCACAAATTGTCTGATATGATTGGATATGGCGAGGGCGGTTTTAAAACCATATCTCCATATGATTCTACGTGGCACAATATATGGATAAAAAATTTTAATGATAATGCCGGCAGCGAAATATTAAAACGGGCAGAGGCTGGGTTTGTACCAAATATAGAGAATCTTATAGAAGCAAGTAATTTTACATATACTGGTGGGTTTGGTATTACTCCATTAATACCGGCACGGAATACTGCCCCTACATATTCTAGACCAGCAAGCAATCTTGAATATGCTGTTGGTTCAGATGTTTGGATGGGCGAAATGGCGTTATATAATATAGCTTTATTTCCTGCTATGCCATTTGTAGTTGCCAGCAGTATACCAGCACATTATCATTTTGGACCTGTATTTATGAGGCATATGGTGTTTAGTGTTGATTCTGCCAATGGTTCGCTAAGTCCGGTTACGATTAGTATAGAATTTGGCGGAGGGAGAAGCATTGTTAATGCTGGTATACCAAAAAATGTTCCAAATCAAATATTGGTTACGCAACCATCCAAAATGTTTGACTTACCAAATGTATATTACCCAAGCAGCGAAATAATGAGACCATATAGATTTGCTACTATTTCCGATTGCGAAATCGCGTTTGAAACCTTTGAAAATGTATCTCAATTTTTGGAAAATACATTTGTTACTTCTCACCCAGATGTTTATAGAATTGAAGCCATGAAGTTAGATATTACCCAGAATGTAAATTTTATTGTCACCGATTGCTCAAATTCTGTTCCTACTTCTCGCACAGATATTCATGGACCAAAATTTGCAGAAATAACATCGCGCAATGTTACAGGTAGCATTACTTTTGCTGGTAGAAAGGGTAGCATATATGATGACATCGAGAATTTGATATTCGATCAACCGTTGTCTCTATATTTTGGAGGTCCATTTTATTTCCCAATGAATCACGTTGATTGGGCAATGCCTAGTGTAAACATGGATGGGGGAGGAGTGTGGAGACATACATACAACTTTGTTGCCAAGATTACGGATAATGCACAAATGGTTGGATTTGATTATGAAACCGGCGGGTATCCAACATCTGAATTCAATATACCCGCAATTAATCCAAACTCCACAGGTATTCCTCCCATAAATGGTGGGTTTGGATATGGTGGAGAATTTAATTTTGGAGAATGAATATGAGTAAACAAGACGCCATAGAGCAAACCTTGTTGATGATTAAAAAGTCTAATGTAATGCAAATCGAAAGCGATGGTATCGCAAACAATATAGAACCTGACGATTGGCATACTCGGTATTCTTGGTTGCCAAAGTTAGAAAAAGATCAATTTTTAATTGATGTTGATAATGCTTTGTTTTGTATACTGGAGCCAACATGGTGGGTTACTCAAAAAATTGAATATGAATCATTCAAAATGAATGTTACAGATATTTATTATTCTGGAGAATATGAAAAAAGAGAAATATTACGAAACAGTATTGTTTGGGTGGCTGATTTGAATACTAAAGATATTATATATGATGAAATATTGGGGCGTGTACACGCGACAGTTATTGAAAAGCTTTGGGAAGAATTATATCCAAAATTAAGAATTAGTAGTTCTGAAGCAAGCGAATTATATAATGCTTCCATATCATATTTTTCAAACGATGTTAAAACAATACCAATACATCCTATTATAATAGAAGTAGATATGATGCTTAGGTTTGGTTCTATGTCCAGAAATGATATTAAAAATATCACAACAACAGACATGGAACGTATAAAAATTGTTTTAATGGCTAGGTCTGAAGTTTTAGGCAGACGGCAATAAAACTACTTGGCTTGCAAAATATATGCTCATAGCGCCAAGTAGTAAACTATGTCAATTATCGGCACAATAGTATGATGCGAGCTATATGGTAAAGTGCGCCAATCAAATGGAGAATAATATGAGAAAAGATTATTATGATATTTTGGGTATAGACAAAGACTCAGATCAGGCGACAATTAAACAGGCGTATAGGAATTTGGCAAGAAAATATCACCCAGATGTATGCAAAGACGATGGTGCAGAAGAAAAAATCAAAGAAATAAACGAAGCGTATGATGTTTTAAGCGATCACGATAAAAAATATAGCTATGATAATTTTGGTCAGTGGAATTCTCAACATAGTACATTCAATGGAAATGGTTTTGATTTCCCGTTTGGTTTTGATTCGATTTTCGATAGTTTGTTCAATAATATGCGGAATCAAAGATCTAGACCCGTAAGGCAGAACTCACAAGTAGACGGCATTATCGAAATACCGCTTGGCATGGCTACAAAATACAACAAAATTGAATTTAAATATAACAGAATAATAGCGTGTCAATTATGCAACAATTCTGATAATATTAATATTTGTCAAGCATGTAATGGCAACGGTACCGTTATACATACAATACAGCAGGGACCAATGCGTATACAAAATCGTGTTCAGTGTACGTCTTGTGGGGGTACTGGCAGGATGTATAACAGCAACTGTGAAAAATGTGGCGGTGCTGGTATATATCAAATAGAGGATAAAATTGTAATTGATGTTCCTCCATATGCTATTGGTAAAACTATGGTGATACAACAACGAGGAAATCAAGAATTTTTAGATATTCCTGCTGGGGCACTATCTATTAACATAAAGCCAGAAAAGCATCCATATTATGTTGTATTGCCAGACCTAACATGCCTAACATTTATTAGGGTAAATCCTGTACAGGCAATATTGGGAGGCAATATTATTGTCAAAGACTTTAATAATAATGATATTGATGTGGAATTGCCACAAAATACGAATAACGGTGATCGTATTATAATAAGCAACGAAGGGTTGTATGTAACAAAAGAGGAAAGAGCACCAGTGGTTGCAGAAATAATATACGATAATCAAGGCATATTGACCGAACAACAACAAGAAGCTTTAAAAATATATCTTGAACAAGTAGATAACAAATATATTCAGGAGAAAATCAATGAGTATGATCAAAAGAGGTAAAAGCGGGGAAGGCATTACGTCTTGGACAAAAGCAGAAGATGATGAGCCGTTATTGTGTTTGGCTTGTCGGCGAGTAATACCATCGCGGCAAGATCTCGGGGAGGGCAATAAGTGTCCTTTTTGTGGTAGCTGTATACCAAGCGATAACTTAGAAAAAGAAAATTCCGTATCTGTAGTGTAATCATATTCAGTTGCAAACTGTTGTTTTCTCACACCATTCACGATTGACGCGGACCCATTATTCACTGGCGCAACATCGACTCGGCAAGTATTGTTTTAATTTAATTCCCAATCACCGATTATTTACGCATTGAGTATGTAAATCACACATTGCCTGTAATGCACTCAGTATTGTGCTAACTGTAGGTAGCAAACTTTGGTTCGCGTAATAATAACACAAAGAGAAAAGTATATATGATTGGGACTCTCCCATTAAGAATTATTGATGCATATTATTGCGGTAATGTTATCCATGCTATCGCGAGCGATGCTATTTCGTTGGTTCCTCCTGGAGCAATAACAGGCTTTTCTGTTCATACTTCTCAAATTGGAGAAATTGGGATTGGCACATCTTATTATAATGGCAATGATATTGTATTATTGTTAGACAATCCTGTTGGATTTGATGACGCCGTTGTATTAAATTATAGCAATGGCAATGTAGTTCTAAACAACGATAATAGTATATTACTCGATCATGCTGTTGATTTCCCAGTATTAAACAATAGACGTTTCGCTATCGATGACAAAGTATTTGTGATTTTTAATGAAGATATTGTTAATGTAGCCACTGCTAATTATTTTTATATAAAAACCAACAATATGTCTATGCCATACAACAGCGATGATTGTATTGTGGTGAATGTTGGGCACAATACATATACTGGGCTAAGCACAAACATAGTGCAAATTACATTGCCACAAAATTTGACATTTCAGGATGATATTAGTGTTTCGTATGAGCCTGGGAATATTGTATCGTTGGAATCCGGCGTGGGATTGTGTACTTTCAAAAACGCTTATGCGCACAATATTACAAGAAGAGATAATTATACTTATAATGATTTTGGTTTGACAGAAAAACGATTATTGCAATTTCCAGAATCACATATGATAGCACAACAAAATGCGAACTATTTTATGACAGACATCCCTGTATTTTTGCGCAAAGGCGATGTTGTTATTCCAAATAATTATACAGACCAATCTTACGAAATTGTTGAGAATAATTCTGGGGTTGGAAAATTTTATATTAATAATAATTTTGGAATTGGTTTTACAGATACATTCAGTGTTTTTAGAAACCAGATGGGGGCAGAGTCTGATGTTTACGAATTTTATAACGGTGATGTTAGAGCAAGTATAGAATATGATATAGACCCGCCGATCGGAGATGTGATAATTAACGCAGAAGATGATAGCGAAGGTATTAGAATACACTGGCTAAAGATATACAATAATTCAAAAGAGATTATTCCAAAAGCAATCACTATACAAGATCCGCTTGGTATTAACAAATCGTGTGTAAATTATGATAGTTTTGGTGGATATATAAATGAAAGCTTATATATAGAAATAGGACCGCACAACAATCGTAACATTACTATGTATCTTGACGAAGATGATGTTACAGATATTTGTGTTTGTGCTACTGCCCAGCGTGCAAAAAGTTATATAATTGAAGTATCTAATGATTTTAAAAATTGGTACCCATTGGTGTATATGATTGCTGATACACGCACTAGGGATTTCTTCAAATATACATTCAATAGTGCTGTTAAATTATGCGGAGTAAGAATACATTATAAGGGCGAATTCTATGCCACAGGCAACACCGGAGATATTTCTGTATCTGCATACGATAAATCTGGGGATGTATCAAATATATCTATTTCTCATTATTATTCTATGGAGGACGCAGAAGATTCAACATTTCTTAAAAACATAGGTACTGGTGGCACAGGATGGGCACCTTTTCATGATGGAATTGCCAAGTTCCCATGGGAACTTATCAATAACAACCGAATTTGGAATATGAATGCAAAATGTTCCGACCGGTTAAAATATATTATTGATTTCAATGATAGCATTTTGGTGTTTGGAAATTATAACACATATATATATAATAATAATGCAAACGACATTGAATATTGCCAAAACCTTGGTTCAGAAATATTATCATACACCAAACATGAAAACAAACTATATGTTGGGGTGCAAAGTGGTATTATTTATGTCACACAAAATGGAACTTTATTTGATTGCCTACCTATAATACCCGACAATGCTTTTGTACCAATCACCGCCTTATCAAGTTATGCAAACAAACTGTGGATAGGTACTAATTTCCAAAATTGTTCTACTCCATTCGCCAAACTATGGGCATATGATAATAACGATTATAGGCTTATGCGAACATTTGCCCAGCCACAAATTTCTGTCATTTCAGCGGTGTTTGGTAATTTGTATATTGGTACAAAGGGCGTAGTTGGGTCCAGGAACGCATATATTTATATATATGATGGATATAAGTGGGAACTATCATATAACTCTGCCAATGACGGTGTGTGTGGGATTGAATATTCGCCGCTAACTTCTTCTGTGTGGGCTGCACTAACCAACGGGAAAATAGTATCTGCTACACTTGGTACATCCAATGTCCCAGAGTGGAATACAAATTCGTTATATGCAAGCGATAATCATAATTATTTAAATGTGCATTGTAACATAGATGTTACAAATCCAACGTATGTTGGTGATATTTCCAATAATATTGGTTGGTTATGTGCGGACACAGAACTGATAGCGTATGTTGATTCTAGAATGATGGTGGGGGAGGGCAATACATATACAAAAACAAGATTCCAAAATGTTCAGTGGCCATCTGGATACAATAATTGCCTAACCACAGTATGGAGACAAGGCACAGATATACCTGGTAATACACATTATTATAATACCGATGAAAACGGTGATTTTACAGCAGGGATTGTTACGACAACCAATTATTGTGCTCCAATCAATTGTGATTTTATAAATTATGCAAGTGTATTGCCTACGGGCGTTGGCACAACGACGTTTAATGCCACGTTTGAGGGGTATATATGTTCTGGTACAAATGAAAAGTATATTTTTTATTTGAACGATAGTGGTGGAGCAAGGCTTTATATTGATAATAAGCTAATCATTGATGATTTTATAGAACACGGATACAACCCAGCGTCTTCCGCCACAGGGACTTTTGATATGTTATCTGGTATATGGTACCCATTCAAGCTGCAATATTACAATGGATATGGCACAAATTGTGATGGGAAATTATCTTTGTTATGGTCTTCTCCTAGTGTTAAAAAAGAATATATACCAAAAGAATTTTTTGTAAATATCTTAACCCGAATTAATGATGTTGTGGAGTGCGACAACAAAGTGTATGGTGTATCTGAAAATGGTGGTATATATACATTAAATCCAGATTTTATTTCTCCTATATATAATTATGTATTTGTTAGACTTAGAGACGATCTTGGGAATGAAACACCAATGATTGTATCTAACCAATACTATGGTGACCCCAAATATATATTTGATTTTGTATCTACAGATATATCCACAGAAAATGGAGGCACAAAAGTATCTGGGGGCAGAATTACACAGATAAAACAAAACAAATCTGTGTCTTATGTGCTCCCGCTGCCAGCTTCTGACCATATATATTCGCCATACAGGTATCAGCGACAATTTGGGTTTTATATATCAGATCCGTTTTATGTTGCTACTTTAACAAAATGGGATAAAATATCTATCTTGGCCACCTTGCCGCAATCACCAGACGGTATTGATGGATTAGACGCTGGGGTTTCGGTCGAAATATACATTAAAACAGCAAATACTAGGGCGGAATTATTATCTCAGGATTGGGGAGAGCCATTCGCGGCAAGCACCATTGATAATACCCACGCTCCAACAAATGGTCTTTTGCTTGAATGTGATATATCAGCATATTCTGGAAAATGGATTATGTACCAGATTGTGTTTTGCACAGCATCGCGGAATGTTACTCCAGTTGTGCACAATGTGGCTATATCTTATGTGGCTGCCAATGTATCATATTTCTTTTCTACATTATTTGATGCAAAAAAAAGATTAGAAAATTATGTAAATTACATACGTAACCCTGATTTTGAATATGATTTTAATTATACCCCGAATAATTGGCATGTATATGGCAGCGGTATAGGTATTTCTGTTACAGATAATGCTAACCATGTAATAAGCGGCAATAAAAGTATGATGATACATGCCGACGATACTTCTATAGATTCTTATATATATACTTCTGAATTTTTTATAGAACCGCGCCTTGATAATCAGCAAATATTGGTACAGATGAATTATAGATCTGGGGTTGGGATTGGTACATCGGCATTTAGAATTGATATTATCGATAAACAACACGGGAATGCAATTGAGTTGTCACCCATGTATCTACCATTTGGGAGCGGCATGTTTAATGGTCATTTTGTAATTCCTGGTATTATAACAACAGGAGGAAGGGAAATTGAATTAAGAATTGTGTCGCTTGGCGAGCACACATTCGATTACAGTATTGATGATGTGTATGTTGGTCCAGACTATAAACAAATTGATTCGGAGCCTTTGTTTAGAAGAGGGTTAATTACATCGAATTATGAGTTGAATAATGGAGAATTAATTTTTGGTTATACTACAGACCCAACAATAAATAACACTTTTGATTTCGGTAATTTTATATCAATTATACCAAACAAAACATTTGAAATTCAAAATCCATCAGATAAAATAAGGTTTGGTATGGCATTGGTATCAATAGGCGAATATCCGGTTATCGTTGATGAATACGCGGCGCAGTTAGACGTGGGGGCACATGATATAAAGTGGATGGAATATAATGACACTGTTTCTGTACCGCAAGTCATTGATTATAATATATTTGTCGATTTGTCATATCATTATATTTTTGTAGATGCTTACGAGCACGACGTTGAAATTCTTTTACCCACCTCAATAGGAATTTCTGGTGTTGATTTTGTAATAAAGAAAATAGACACAAGCACGCATAAGGTAATTATTATTCCGTTTGGTAACGAAACAATTGATGGCAATACTAACTATGTGATTTCTACGTATTTGTCTTCTGTATCGATTGTATCGGACGGTCATGGCTGGTATACAGTGTAGAATAGGATACAAATATGCCTGTTTATGGCAACATAAAAGAATACGAGTATAATGTAGGAATCGGTAGCACAACGCCAACGCATACACTTGATGTTTTTGGATCATTACAGGCTAGCAATATTGTTGTGCGTGGCGCATATACTTTCCCAATTACAGATGGATTGAACAATCAAGTACTTACTACAGATGGAAGTGGAAATGTTGGATGGTCAACTATAGTTTCGTCATTTACTCAATCTTCAATAGAAATAGGGAGTGATATTCTTCTATCTCATCCAGGAAGTATTCTATTTGTTGGAACAGGCGGAACATTATCAGAAAATCAATCCAATCTTTATTGGGACAATTCAAATATAAGACTTGGAATAGGGACTTCCATTAATCTTTCTAATACATTGACTGTTTCTGGAACAGGTAGATTCGACGGATTACAAATAGGCGATTATTCGCTTCCTGCTTCTGATGGATTGAATAATCAAGTGCTTACTACAGATGGAAGTGGAAATGTCGGATGGTCAACTGCCGGTGGTGGATTAAATGAAATATATGTAGCCGCCAGTGATTGCCCTAACGCAGTAAAATATGGAGCACAATATATATGCGACGGCATTAACGACGAGGAAGAAATACAATCTGCAATAGATTTATTAACACAAAGTGGTGGTAGTGTATTTAGGGGCGGGGTTGTAAAATTGTCCGCTGGCAGTTTTTATGTATCGAGCCCAATAACATTAAAAGATCGTGTGAGCATTAGTGGTAGCGGCGAAGGATCAACATTAGTCAAATCTTTTAATTCACACGTGAGAGCTCCGGACATATTTCGATTTGTATCATCATATGCCGCCTTTGGTACCGCGTCTAGCGGAACCACAACTACCCTGACTGACAACACGAAGTCGTGGACCGTCAATAGCTTGGTTGGCAAAATACTGTCATTTACTCATGGTGCCGGAGTTGGGCAACATGCAATTATTGCTTCAAATACCTCAAACACAATTGTATTTGAGGAGCAATCTGTGCCACCAGACATCACTACAGAATATGTCGTTAGTCCATCTGGTGCTAGCGTATTGAGCACCGGCATAAGCAACATTGACATTTCGTTTGATGTCTCTGTTTATCCCTACAGCCATAATGTTGTATCTGCCACATATGACACAATAACACAATCTCATTATTCCTGGAAAGCAAATTCTTTAGAAAATTATAGTTGTTTTATTATGTCTGGTAATGGCGCAGGTCAGGTAAGAAGAATACAAAGCAACACGAATAATACTGTTTATTTGTGGGAACCATGGGATATTATTCCGGATTCAACTTCTGTGTTTGTAATAGGGGGCAATGCCATTAGTTTTTATGGCGGAAGATATAACGAAATTGTATTTGAAAATTTATTTATTACTTCTCCGCCATCAAATGGAATTTATATAGAAACTGGCGGAACTATAGACATTGAGCGCGTAAGAACGTTGTCTGGCCCATACGGGGCATGTATTAAAATAAACGCTCCGCCTTGGTGCGAAACAGGATTGGTTTCTGTTGTTTCCCCGTGTGTTATTAATTCTTGCAAATTATATACTGCGCGATATGGTTCGTTATGGATAGGCAAAAATGTCAACAATATAAAGGTAACAAATTCAGATATAATGGGCACGAACCAACATTCTTCTGGGGTTCGTATATCTGGCGGAAACCATGTTGTTATTGATAGTAATAAGTTCAGTTCTAGTAACACATCCGGAATTGTAGTGTCTGGGTTAGTATTATCTTCTACAAGCACTTCGTTAACTGCGCAATCTGTATCTTGGAGTTCTTCGTTTAACAATTATGTTGTTAATATTACTGGTGGTACTGGGGCTAATCAAAGAAGAAGAATTTTATACAATAATAGTGACACAATATACATTGACGTTCCTTGGAATATCAACCCAGATTCGTCCAGCACATTTAATATCAAACGCATGACAATTGCAGGCGTTAAGATAGAAAATTGCGGCAACAATATTGTTATTAGCAATAATATATTTGATTGTAGCAATAATGGTATACTAAAACCGATATGGAACGTAGATGGTACCTCAATTGTAGTTAGCGACAATATCGCCAATGGCGATTACGATGGTGGATTTGAATTTATATATGACGAAAATACTTCAAGTAGCTACATAAAAAACATTGGCAATATTAAGAGCGCTTCTGACAAAACTCGTCTAGACATAGACATGCTGTATCTAAAAGATGGATTAGAAGGTGGAGTGGTTTTTGTTGGAACAGGCGGAACGTTATCAGAAAATCAATCCAATCTTTATTGGGACAATACCAGTATAAGACTTGGAATAGGAACTTCTACTAATCTTTCTGATACATTGACTGTTTCTGGAACAGGCAAATTCAACGGATTACAAATAGGTGATTATTCACTTCCTGCTTCTGATGGATTAATAAATCAAGTACTTACTACAGACGGAAGTGGAAATGTTGGATGGTCAACTGGATTCAATAATTTTTTGGCTTCTGCATATGGGATAAAAGTATCAGAAGGCACAACATACAGACTCGTAAGATTACCATATAGTAATGGGGATCAAACGTTAAAATTTATTTTCAAAAGAGCAGAATTCCACGTTGAAACTTCTCCTACAGAAAATAGTGCCAGAACAATTATATTAAAAAATGGCGTCCCAATAACAGATTATATTGATATTGTGGCAGGTGAGTACGATTCTGAAGTGATTACTTTTTTCGACGATGAATATGGATATAGCGGAGATGTTATTTCGTTTGAGGCTACTTCTGTTAGTATGTCAGACCTGTGGGAAATTAATCTGCAGATGATTTCAGAAATCGCTCCGTGAAATCTCCAATCCACAAGGGATGGGAATTCCAAGTTCATCAGGAACTGCTGGCTTTCGCCAGTCTGGCGTTCCCTCCCTTGTCGTTTAGGCTCTCCGCACTTCCTGTGGCGAGTATTCTCATACCTTCGCGGAGCAAGTTGACGGCGGCGTTGTGGTCGCGGTCATGTTCTGTGCCGATAATAGGTTGCTACGTTATATGAGGCGGAATAGGTGGCAGGGTAGTTCAAATCTAAGAAACAGGGCGGTGTCGCCTCTGGCGAATTGGACGCTTCACCATCAACGATCTTTTTGTTTTATTAATATTATGTAATACTCTTGCAGGCGTTGGGTCTGTGGTGAGTTCTTCTACCCATTTTCTTGTTGAATTATCTTTGCTTCCATATGGTAATTCTCCGCGAATTTTATTCCCAATTCCATAATATTCTCTATATCTATCTTGTGTCGATTCTGTTATTGCATCTTTGTCCATATCATCTTTTAAAGCCTTGTGGCGACATCTGATGAATTTATTGTGCTTCTTTGCTTCTCTGTATATTCGTCTATTATGCTCAGACGACCTTACGTTAAATATATTTACTACCATTTCTTGTAATTGTATTGCTACCATCCACCATTTAGCGGCCCTTGCCTGATATCTTCCCCTGTATGCATTATACACAACCGATTCCCCAGTTAGTTCTTGCCCAAATTTGGCTTGTTTACCGAATCTTGGATCCGAAAGAATTTTAGATATATAATCATATATTTTAGACAGCTGAATTGCCATTGATCTCAGCCTATTATTGGTATTCAATGTCATTAGTTTGATGCCAGGAATAGCATTTGATATCATTTGAGTGTAGGCGGCATATTGTTGGCCGAATCTTTCTTCCAAAATAGTTGCTTGTTGTTGAATAGGGCCAATTTGTCTGATTAATTTTACTTCTGCAATAATAGTTTCAACAAAACGTCCTTCAAATTGTAAATCAATTTTGTTTTTTTCTATAGTTCTGTTAATATCTAGTATATCTCCAGCTGTATAATTATTTACATTGGCATTATTGATCATATTTTGATATAAATCATTAAATTTTAACGTTGCGTTTTTCCAAGCATTAAATCTTTCCTGAAGTTCGTTTGCCATTTGTCCCAATTCGTTAGAAAACTGTTTTAATTCTAGTGGGGAAAATACTAATACGCTTTCTTCATTACTAAACAAAGATCCCAAAACGTTTTCTCCACCCACTGGGGTGCTCGGGTTTGGCATTCCAACAGAGCTTAGCATAATTTTTAGTTTGCTAGTAATGTTATCTTTTAATTCTATGTATTTACTTTTTAGTGTAACAACATCCCTTGACAATATCTGTTGTTCTGGAGATACAATGGCTTGATTAAATGATCTGGGGACTCCAGGAGCGACATAAGGTTGCCCAATGCCTCTAGTATATCCGGCTATTGATCCTGGTGGGGTAATATCAGAAGTATCTCTCGGGTTTTGCGGTTGATTTGGAATTACTGGTTGGTTTTGTGCAATTCTAATAAATCTATAATTATTTATGCCTCCTCTTGACATATTTAGTGGCATTAAGTTATTTTGATTGCCCTGTTGCCCATTCGGCACTTCGAGTTTGGTTTCTCCAATACCAAATGCACTTTTACCAATTTCAAGCTGCGCTTGATATACAGCAGATAAATCTCCTAGAGCATTTATAAGATTGTCTAATTGTATGCCTTTAATACTGGCGATATTTTCCAAATCATTTCTAAAATTTTTTATAGAATTAATAATTACTTGGTACATCCTGGACAACAATCTTCTTATCCATGTAAACGTTTGCTGGAATAACAAATATTTTTGTTGTTCCATATATACCCTGGTTTGTTCTAGTTTATAAAATTGGGCTAAATTTTCTGGGCTTGGCGATACCATAACACCACCGAGTACCGCAAGACTTTCTGCTAATCCTGACAATTTTGGGTCATTTATTGCCCTGGCTTTTAAAGCCATTATTGACATTTTTAATTGGCTTTCGTCTCCCAAGACAACTGCAGAATATAGATTTCTTCCTATTTGTGGCCTATTAGAATCTGATATAATTTTAGCAACACTTTTTAGTAACGATATTGCCTCTGGTATTCCGCCAGTGAGCGCAAAAAATTTACCAGCAATTGCTGCAAACAAATCCAAAGCACCAAGTGGTGTTAGCCCAAGCTGATCAGCCATTTGCATGGCTTCTGCACCATATTTGTATATGTCAGCATACGAAAGATTGTGTGCAGAAGCTAACTTTCCAACGTAATCATGTATGTATTCGTCGCTAACGTCGGTAAATGCACCAAGCCTACGCGCAGTTTCTATAAACATCATTTCTGCAGCAAGGATTGGATCTTGCTGTTTGGCTTTTATGTTTGTTTCTAGTTCTAATTGCCCAGGTATTTCTTTAGATGGTGTAATCCCAAGACTACCACCAGGATTTGGTACAGCTTTAAATAATCCCTTTATATTTTCTATTGCGTTCCCTATTGGGTTTCCATAGGATGATTCGCTCATTTATATATCCTATTTTTTTGATATTTTTATCTTAAATGTATATGTATCGCACTTGGGGCATCTCCCCATATATGCCGGCCTGTTTGATTTTAATATAATGTCCTTCGGGTTTGCTACCATTACACTAGTTCTGCACTTTAGGCAATACATCTTCTCATATTTTTCATTATTAATTTCGCTGGTCATAATATATTCTCCGAAACTATCAATTATATTTATATAGCTACAGCCAAAATCATACTAATACACCACAATTGCGGCGATTAATTTGTGTTAGTTTTTCATGATTATATTAAATTATAATTATGTGGCTATATTAATTTATCCTTTATTTTTCTTGTAGCTGAACAATATGAGTATATAACATAAGAAAAGTTAAACGCGAATTACCGACCCGCCATAGCCGCGGAGGTCCATGTGTTAGTATGGCGAAAACTCATACCCACGGTGGCAGGGTAACCGCCACACAATTGAGCATTAGATAAGGACTTTGACACAATGATGATGGGATAGCCTGTCGGGCTTTGCGGTCTAAGCAAGCAACTCCACAACTATTGCATCTATCTGGATAGACATACGTGGCTAAAATACAAAATACCCTCAGGCACCAACATCTTTTGTCATTGGTTGCTCCTCCGCCACAGAATTACTTGTAATTAATTGTGCAACATATTGTTGTCTAATACTCTAATTTTTTGAATTATTTTAAAATATTTTTGAAGAAAGTAGTATTTGTCATTAACGCCATTCACCCCCAGCGACAAGCATGGGGGGATTTCTAGTGTTATTTTATAAATTTGTTATACCAATCTATTATATCTTGCTTTATTTTTTCTATTTCTTTTTTTTGTTGATTATATAATTTGTTGTTTGTTTCTTTGAGTTCTTTTATTGTTGTTTTAAAATCATACTGCATTTTTTCTGTAATTTTATCTATATCAATCTGCCCCACATCTATCACACTGTTGTTCGGGTTTTCTTTTATCTCTTGCTTTGTTGTATTTTTTTCTGAATTAATAATATTTTGAATATGCTCTAACAAATGATTATTTTCTTCCTCGTCTGTTTCGTTTAAAAGCACTTTCTGTTGTTGATATAATTTTGTATATGTATCGGTGGTTGGCTGTAGATTAATGGTGCTAGAACGTACATTACCGGTATTGATATTGGAGTATTTGTATTTTGTTGTATGGCTAATATCCAAGCCTAATTCTTCTATATCGTTTTGTATATTGTTTGTAACATTCTGTTGAACATTCTGTTGATCGACTACATTGTTACGAGTGTTGATTTTTGGATTTGTTACTTTGATTGATTCATCAGAGTTATTTGGAATTGTTGTATCAATGAATGACGGTGAAAAAAACTTTGGTGGTTCATACGATGGAGAATTTATTTTTTCTTCTCCGCTCAAGTTTTTTGTATCTACTGTTGAATATTTTGTTGTATGGCTAATATCCAAGCCTAATTCTTCTATATCGTTTTGTATAT
>ERZ795052.1044-NODE-1044-length-39624-cov-7.380323_pt1 | contig 39624 bp, 47 predicted proteins | sample MGYA00375136_ERZ795052 | MGnify/ENA primary metagenome ERZ795052 (study PRJEB30181, sample SAMN05720156) | activated sludge metagenome | isolation source: Anaerobic digester | place: Japan | collected 2015-05-26 ... | reverse complement strand
GAAACTTTAGCTAAACGAGCCAAATATGTTAAAAATGACTTCCAAGCTTACGGTTTAACATTGGCAGAGGAATTAAATGATTGGAACAATAAAGCTCTTTATATTAAACTGGCTAAAACTATTGACCGTAAAATTTTAGATCAGGCCCGTTATTTTGTTAAAGATCAAGTTAGAATCAAATCGAAAGCTAAACTTTTTATGTGGAAATTGAAGCAATTGAAAAAGGTAAAATAAGATAAGATATGTATATTTTTTATCATTACCTAAAAGCAATTTTAGCCAATATTATTTACGGTTTTCCTTCCCGGCGATTAAAAATCATTGGCGTTACCGGCACTAAAGGCAAGACCACTACCGCCAATTTCATCTGGGCAGTTTTAAATCACAATGGTCATAAGTGCGGCTTGATCAGCACTGCCAACATCAGGGTAGGGGAGAGGGAAAAATTAAATTATTACCATATGACCATGCCGGGACCATTTATCATCCAACAACAATTAAGGCGGATGGTTATGGCAAAATGTGAATACGGTGTTATTGAGGCCACTTCAGAAGGTTTAAAGTTAAATCGCCATTGGGGAATTAAATTCGATACCGCTATCTTCACCAACCTCAGTCCCGAACACTTACCTTCTCATCAAAATAATTTTGATGTTTACCGCCGGGCCAAGGGCAAACTTTTCCAAAACCGACCCAATCTTATTCTGGTTAATGCTGATGATCCTTATCATTCTTATTACCTTCACTTTCCAGCAGTTGAAAAAGCCACTTTTAGTTTCAAAAATAAATCTGATTATAAGGCAAAAATAGTCAACAGCTCCACTTTTGAACTTAATCAGGAAAAATACTCAATTAAAATTCTCGGCGCTTTTAATCTTAACAACGCTTTACCTGCTGTAATTATTGGCCTTAGATTAGGCATAAAACCAAAGGATATTCAAAAGGGATTGCAAAAATTAGTTTCTGTTCCCGGCCGAATGGAATTGATTCCTAATAGTTTGGGCTTAAAAATTATCGTTGATTATGCCCATGAACCTGTCTCACTAAAAGAACTGTTAGCCACAGCTCAACAATTAAAAACAAGCCAGGGGAAAATTATTCTAATAGTTGGTGCTGAAGGCGGCGGCCGTGATCCGGGCAAACGGGCGCCGATGGGGGAGCTGGCCAACCAAATGGCCGATTATGTTATTATCACCAATGTTGATCCTTATCGGGACAATCCACAGATAATTGCTGATGATATCGCCAAAATGATTGATAAGAAAAAACGGCTGGTCATTTTAGATCGGGAAAAAGCAATCAAAAAAGCTCTCGAATCAGCCCAAAAGGGCGACGTCATTTTGATTACCGGCAAGGGGGCTGAGCAATCGATCACTATCGGCGGTCAAAAATACCCTTGGGATGATCGAAAAGTAGTCAAAAGATTACTTAATGTTGTATAATACTCAAACCAATTTTAGTTATTAACTCTAAACTTATGAAAGAAACTGAAAATAAAACAATTATTATGGAGGATGTTAATGGCACTCTGAAAGTAATTGAAAAGGGGACTGATTATTTTAATGACGAATTCTGGCCCGATCATATTTTAAACTCTCCCGATGGTAAAAGGTTGTTAAGAATGGCTGATTATCTAGGAACTGATTGCGACGATTCTATTTAAATAATGAAAAAAACTACCCAAAAACCAACTAAAATTATTGTTGGTCTTTTGATTATCGGCCTTTTTCTAGTGATCTATTCTTGGCGACCTAAATCCAAAGAGCAATATTATCAAATCACCCCCAAACGACAATCGATTCAATCAAATTTAATTCTAGCCGGAACTATCAACGCCGCTGCTAAAACCAGTCTTCATTTTCAAACTGCTGGTCAATTGGCTTGGGTAGGGGTTAAAGTTGGTGATAGAGTAAAAAAATACCAAGCAATTGCCTCCCTCGACAAAACCCAACTTAAAAAGAATTTAGAACAACAATTCCTTAATTATAAAAATGGCTTAAGCACTTTTAATGATACCCAAGATACTTACAAAACTAACAAAGAAAACTCCACTCTAACCGAAGCAATGAAACGCATTTTGGAACGGTCTCAAAATGCCTTAGACAGCGCCGTCATTAACTATGAATTAGCCGATTTAACAATTAAATATGCCACGATAGTTTCTCCAATTGCCGGTATAGTTACTGATGTCCCTAATGCTCTCCCAGGAACTAATATCACCCCACTCGATACCGCTTTCACTGTTGTCGATCCGGCCACTATTTATTTCAGGTCAGAAATTGATCAAGAAAATGTCAATCAAATTAAAATTGGGCAAGCGGCCAAAATTACCCTTGATAGCTCTCCAGATGATTCTATTGAATCCCAAATTAATTTTATTTCTTTCACTCCGGTTGCCGGTCAAACTTCAACCGTCTATGAGGTCAGATTTGATTTACCGATTAACAATCAAGATTTAACCTACCGCCTAGGAATGACTGGTGATGCCGAAATTATTACCCAAAGAGCCGATAATGTTCTAACGGTTCCGATTGAGGCCGTTTTTGAAAAAAATAATAAAAAAATGGTTTTGGTTAAAACTGGCAGTCAACAAATTGAAAAAGAAGTGGTAACCGGAATTGAATCGGAGACCGATATTGAAATTAAATCCGGCCTATCTGAATATGATCAAGTCCTCATTAAAAAATAATCAGCCCCTTTTAGAATTAAGGAACGTCTATAAAACCTACATTTTGGGGGAGACTAAATTTGACGCCTTAAAAGGGGTAAGCTGCCAAATTAATCCAGGTGAATTCGTCGCTATTACCGGTCCTTCCGGCTCCGGCAAATCAACTATGATGCATCTGATTGGTTTATTAGATACCCCAACTTCAGGCGATATTTTCCTTGAGGGAAAAAACGTTTCTAAACTATCCGAAATTCAGTTGGCCCAGTTGCGCAATACCACCCTTGGCTTTATTTTTCAACAATTCAACCTGCTCCCTAAAACTCCGGCAATTGAAAACGTTATTTTACCCCTGCTTTACTCTGATATTCCTCAATCCAAACATTATGCTCTCGGGGTAGAAATGTTAAAAAAGGTTGATTTATTAGATAAACTCAATAATACGCCGGCCCAGCTCTCCGGCGGCCAGCAGCAACGGGTGGCCATCGCCCGGGCTTTAGTTAATAATCCTAAAATAATTCTGGCCGATGAACCCACCGGTAATTTAGATAGCAAATCCGGCCGGGAAATTATAAGCATCCTCCATTATCTGAACGAAAAAGAAGGAAGGACTATCGTTATGGTTACCCACGATTTGGATTTAGCTAAAGAAACACAGCGGCAAATTAACCTAAAGGACGGCCAAATATGTTGAACATTAAACCTGATCTCAATGAACTAGTTAAATCAGCTATTCATTCGATTCTAAAAAACAAAAGTCGAACTTTTCTAACATCTCTTGGGGTTATTATCGGCGTTACTTCCGTTATTCTACTTATTTCTATCGGCAATGGTCTCAAAAGTTATATCACCGATCAATTTGAAAGCCTTGGTTCAAACACTATTTATATTATTCCCGGCAAAATCTTGAGCAACAATGGTAATTTGAAACCAGGAGAAGCAACAGGGATTCTTAATATTACCTTCACTGAAAAAGACGTTCAAAATCTTCAAAGGGAATTACCGGTAGCAGCTGTTCTACCAATTGCCGAAAATACTGCTAAAGTTAAATATTTAAATGTAACCAAAAATGTCGCTCTTCTAGCGACTACCTATAACTATGGCCGATATATGAACAATGAACCTGCTCCCGGTCATGGTCGATGGTTCGGACAAGATGAGGAAAACAAAAATGCTAAAGTAGTAATTTTGGGCGGCCAAATCAAAGAGGACCTTTTCGGCCGTCAAAACCCGATTGGCAAAAAAATCAGCTTGGGAGGAAATAATTTTAAAGTTATCGGATTTTTAGACAAAAAAGGTGGGGTTGGTCTCGGTGGCGGCAATGGCATCGATAATATTATTTATCTTCCCATCACTACTAATTTTCTTCTTACCGGCCGTAATGATATCCGCAGTATCGCCATTAAAACCTGGACAAAGGAAGATATCAGTTCGGTTAAAAAACAGGCAGAAAAAATTATGGCCAAGGAATATAAAAAAGAGGATTCGTTCTCCGTTATTGACCAAGCTCAAATTTTGTCATCAATTAACGCTATTTTAGGAACTATTACTTTAACCTTATCGGGAATCGCTACGATTTCTTTAATCGTCGGCGGCATCGGCATCATGAATGTTATGCTAATTACCGTCAGCGAACGGACCAGAGAAATCGGCCTAAGAAAAGCTATTGGTGCCTATCCTCAGGCAATTTTAATTCAATTTCTAATTGAGGCAGTAATTTTATCAATCCTTGGCGGGGGAGTGGGAATTATCTTGGGTTCCGTGGGAGCGGTCATTATTAACAATTTCCTGCCAGCCAAAGTTACTTCGGCTTCAATAATGCTTGCCTTTGGAGTTTCTTCTCTTGTTGGAATTATTTTTGGGGTGATTCCGGCTCGTCAAGCCAGTCGACTCTCACCTATTGACGCCTTAAGATACGAATAAAAATTAAGAACAAACTTTTATTTTTTGCCAGTTTTCCCGACCTTTAGGAGTTAGTTTAACCGGCTCATGGGTAATTTTTTCTTTTAAAGCTACGGCTTGATCAAAAAAAACTATCTTATTGGTCTTCTCCATAATTTTATCCAGCAAACCTATTTCCACCGGGACAATAAGGCCATTAATATACCACTTTTCCGTTAACAAATTATCAATCGATTGAATAATTACTTCCTCGCCGCCGATATCTTTACCAATTACTTGAGCAATTTCTTCTTCAATTACTGCTTTAGTTTGATCATTAACTACATGTCCTCGGCAAGTTTCTAAATACCTATCTATCATAAAATTCACTACCCCGCTGACATTTTCTACGCCATAGGCTTTTAATTGCTGCCATGCCTTATTCATCTCCCGATAAGACTCAGGTTTCAACCAGTCAGAATCGGTAATCGACTTCATTCTCTCAGTCATATACCTATATTATATCATAAATTATCCTTTATGTCAACTATTATAGGTATATCATTCACCTTTTAATTTCTGTGTTAATATTTGTTATGACTCCTCTTTTCCAGGAAGCCAAACAGTATTTATCAACCGATCAAATTAATCTAATTGAAGATGTGGAATTGATTTTAACTAAACTGCAAAAATTTGATCATATCAATGATTATTCATTTCTAGTGGCCCCAGCGGCTAAAGCCTACGAAGGCTATTTAAAGGATTTTTTCCTTAAAATCGGCTTAATGTCACCGACAGAATATAAAAGTGACCGCTATCGGGTGGGTAAAACGCTTAATCCCTCCCTCCGCTACCGCAAACTTTCCGTTTATCGAAAATTAGCTGACATTCGTGAACAAGGGGAAGAATTGGCCGAAATTCTCTGGTCAGCCTGGAAATTAGGCCGTAATGAAATTTTTCACTATTTTCAACACAATCTAAAAAAACTAAGCCGAGAGGAGGCTGAGGAAAGAATTAATCAAATCTTAACGGCGATTATTAAGTCAGGAAAATTTTTAGAACAAAACAGTTTTTAATTATCAACTTATGTTAAGATAAAGTATATGACCCAAAAATTAACCATCAATCAGGACATGTGTATCGGTTGTAATACGTGTCCGTCACTAGACCCAGAGACTTTCGAGCTGGATCCAACTAACTTTAAGGCCAAAGTTAAACGACAACCGGCCGAAATTACCGAGGAAATTAAATCGGTCATTAAAACCTGTCCGGTGGGAGCAATTCAGGTGATTGAAGAAGCTTAAAATTATCAGTATACTTATAACCATGAAAAAAATAACTAAAGCTAAATGGGGAACGCCCAAGACAATTATCACGGTGATTCTGATCCTTCTGGTTGGAATGGGAATCGGTTTTGCCTGGGGACAGACAAAATCTAAAAATAAAGCCGCTACTTCGGCCGATAATGCCCCAAAAAAAATTCAAATCCCCAAGAGTGACAAGCCAGAATTAGCTTTTTATGTTATGAGTTTTTGCCCTTATGGCAATCAGATGGAAGATATTCTCCGGCCGGTATTTGACCTAATCGGCAGTAAGGCCGAGATTAGACCTCATTATATTTTTGAAAAAATTGATAATCTGAGTGAAACCTGTAAACTTATGGCCGGTGATATTACTAAATGTCCCGATTATGTCGCCAATAAATACTTCGCAACTAAAGAGGAATGTGAGAAAGTAATCAAAACCAATAATAAAGAATGTAATGATCCTAAAAATTATATTAAATCTTCTGACGGGGTCTATTATGCCTCTCTCCACGGGCGGGTAGAAGCGAACGAAAACATCCGGGAAATCTGTGCTTATAATCTTGCCACTGATAAAAAACTGTGGTGGGATTTTATCAGCCAAGTCAACAAGAACTGCACCAGCCAAAATGCTGACAGTTGCTGGGAAGAACAGGCCAAAAAAGCAGGTTTGGATTCGGCCAAAATTACTGAATGTTTCGATAAAGACGGTATTAAGCTGATTGAAAAGGAAATTGCCCTCACCACTAAAAATCAAATTACGGCTTCACCAACCGTTCTAGTTAATGGGATTAATTTCCCTCCGGAAGACGCTTATACTCAGGATGGCAAAGGCAGCGTTGTCTTAGGCAAAGTCGTTATTCCTCAAGCCGAATTTAGAACTCCTAACACCCAAAAAGAGGCTCTCTGTGCCGGCTTTAAAAAGGTGCCGGAGGAATGTAAAACAATCCTTAAACAGGATCAAAAAGCAGCAGCCGCGGCGGCTACAGCCGGTGGCTGCCAATAACCTGGCGTGAGCTTAAATTCTCATCAATTAAGAAAAACCCAAACGGCCGAAGCCGAAGTAATAAGTCAAAACCTAAAAAGGCAGCCCTTTGTCTTAGTTTTAGATAATGTTTTAGATACCTACAATATCGGCAGTTTTTTCCGTCTGGCTGATGCTGTCGGGGCCGCTAAAATTTATCTCTGTGGTCCCTGCCTAACCCCGCCAAATATTAAAATTCATCGGGCTTCGATTGGTACCTGGAAATTTGTTCCTTGGGAACGATATGAATCAACAGTTGGCTGTGTTCAAAAATTAAAACAGCAAAATTATTCTATTGTGGCCTCAGAAATCACTCCCAAGAGCCTTCCTTACAATCAAGTCAAATATCAATTACCCTTAGCTCTAATCATCGGCTCGGAGATTAATGGCGTTTCAACTGATGTTTTAGAATTAACCGATCAAATAGTAAAAATTCCGATGTTTGGGATAAATAAATCCCTTAATGTTTTGGTCGCTGCGGGGGTAATTTTGTACCATATTTTGGCGCAAAATACCGCATAATTTGCTTATTGTAAAGCTAACTGGATTTGTTATCATAAATTGTGTCACCAAGTGATAGTTATACCGCTAAACAAATTGTCGTTCTCGAAGGATTGGAACCGGTCAGAAAACGGCCGGCAATGTATATTGGCTCAACCGATATCCGGGGATTACATCATTGTTTAACAGAAATCATTGATAATGCCATTGATGAGGCTTTAGCCGGCTATGCTAAAAATATTTGGGTGGTAGTCCACCCTGATCATTCCGTTTCAGTCGCCGATGATGGCCGGGGTTTTCCGATTGACATTATGCCTAAATATAAAAAACCGGCAGTTGAAGTCATTATGACAACCCTGCATTCCGGCGGTAAATTTGACGGTACTGCCTATAAAATTTCTGGTGGTCTTCATGGTGTCGGTGCCGCCTGTGTCAACGCTCTATCACAACTTTATCAAATCGAAATTCGCCGCCAGCAAAAAATCTACTGGATGGAATTTGTTCGGGGTGAAGTTAAAACCAAACTAACGGAAATTCCCGAAACTAAAGTGGCCTTGCTAAAAGATTTAATTCCTAAGGAAATTACCGGTACTACCGTAACTTTTTATCCCGATCCAGAAATCTTCAAAGAAACTCTTGATTTTGATCCCAAAATTATTATCAAATCACTAAAAGATCGGGCTTATCTTACTCCCAAAATATATTTTCATTATTTCAATGAAATTCATCACTCGGAAAAACACTATTATTTTGAGGGAGGAATTATTTCCCTGTTGCGAGAATTAAATAAAAATAAAACCACTCTCCACGAGCCAATTTTTGTCCATGGTGCCGAAGAGGAAATCGACGTTGAAGTAGCTATCCAATATAATGATACTTTCCAAGAAAATATTCGATCTTACGTCAATATTATTAATACGGCCGAGGGGGGAACTCATTTAACCGGTTTTAAAACCGCCTTAACCAAGGTAATTAAAGACTATGCGATTAAAAAAGAAATGTTGAAAAATAAGGAGGAAACTATTACCGGTGATGACGTCCGCGAGGGTTTGACCGCCGTTTTATCTCTAAAAATGCCCTCAAAAAATCTTCAATTTGAAGGCCAAACCAAGGCGAAGCTCGGCAACGCCGAGGTTCAACCGGTAGTTCAAAAAATCGTTCGGGAGCAATTAGAAATGTATTTTGAAGAGCATCCGGAAACTGCTAAAGCCATTGTCAACAAATCACTTTTAGCCATTCAGATTCACCGGGCTGCTCGGGCGGCTAAAGATGCCATCATGCGCAAAGGCATCTTCGAATCTCTCGGTCTTCCAGGCAAATTAGCTGACTGCCAATCTAAGCATCCTGAAGAAAGTGAACTTTACATTGTCGAGGGTGATTCGGCTGGCGGCAGTGCCAAACAGGGGAGAGACCGCCGTTTTCAGGCAATTCTGCCTCTCTGGGGTAAAGCTCTTAATACCGAGGGAATGAGATTAGATAAAATTGTTTCTTCCGACAAACTAAAGGATTTAATTATCGCTCTTGGCTGCGGCATCGGCGATACTCTTAATCCAGAAAAACTACGTTATCATCGGATAATTATTATGGCCGATGCTGATGTTGACGGCGCCCACATCGCTACTTTGCTTTTAACTTTTTTCTTCCGCCATTTACCCTTTACTATTGATAATAGTTATATTTATATCGCCATGCCGCCGCTTTACCGTCTTAAAACCAACAAAGAAGTTAGATATTTCTACACTGAGGCTGAAAAGGAAGAATACCTTAAACAAATTGATTTAAGTCAAGGATTTGATATTCAGCGTTATAAAGGCTTAGGAGAAATGAACCCTCAACAATTATGGGAAACAACTATGAATCCTGAAACCAGAATCCTCAAAAAAATTACTGTCGAGGATGCCGTTAAAGCTGATGAAACCTTTAGAATTTTGATGGGGGAGGAGGTGCCGCCGCGGAAAAAATTTATCCAAACCCACGCCCATTTAGCTATGTTGGATATTTAGTTTATGGAAATCGGTAAAGTTCTTACTGTCGATATTATCCCTGAGATGGAGAAATCTTATTTGGATTATGCCATGAGTGTTATTGTCCAGCGGGCCCTGCCGGATATCCGTGACGGTTTAAAGCCGGTTCATCGCCGGATTATCTACGCCATGAATAACATGGGCCTAACTAGCGGCAAAACTACTAAATCAGCCAAGGTGGTCGGTGAAGTCTTAGGTAAATATCATCCCCATGGTGATATGTCGGTCTATATGGCTATGGTGAGAATGGCCCAGGAATTTTCCCTCCGTTATCCCTTAGTTAAAGGTCAAGGCAACTTCGGCTCAATCGATGGCGATCCGCCGGCGGCCATGCGTTACACTGAAGTCAAATTAGCCAAAATTGCGGCGGAAATGGTCGCCGATATTAATAAAGAAACAGTTACTTTTATCAACAACTTTGATGCTACCGAGTTGGAGCCAACCGTCCTGCCAGCCCGGATTCCCAACCTGCTCCTCAACGGCGCCGATGGAATCGCTGTCGGGATGGCGACTCGAATTCCGCCCCATAATCTAAAAGAAATCGGTGAAGCTTTAAACCTAACCCTTAATCAAACCCATTTAGAAAAAGTTGACAACGAAATTGAGCTTCAACCATTGAATAAAAATCCAACCACTATGGAAAAAGTGCTGGCCCCCATCCGAGAACTGGAAAAACTTCGCTTCAATTTAGAAACAACTGTGACTATCGAAGAATTAACCAAGGTTGTCAAGGGACCTGATTTTCCGACTGCTGGCGAAATTCACGGCCGCCGGGGAATTATTGAAATGTATACTACCGGCCGGGGTAAATTTGATGTCCGGGGCAAAGCGGAGATTGAAACCACTAAATCCGGCAAAAACAGGATTGTGATTACTGAACTGCCTTACCAAGTTAATAAGGCTGAATTAGTCAAAAAAATTGCTGATTTAGTTCGCGATAAAAAAATTATTGGGATTGCCGATTTAAGGGATGAATCGGATCGCCACGGTATCCGCCTGGTGGTCGAAATTAAGAAAAACGGCAAATCCAAAGCAATTCTGAATAAACTTTATAAATACACTACCTTACAATCATCTTATCCAGCTAATATGCTGGCCTTGGTCGATGGTGTGCCTCAAACTTTAAATCTCCGCCAAATGCTTCTTCTTTATCTTCGTCATCGGGAAGAAATCGTCCGCCGGCGGACCATTTTTGACCTCAAGTCAGCCTCGTTACGAGCCCACATTTTGGCAGGTCTTAAAAAAGCTCTTGATAATATCGATGAAATTATTAAAACAATCAAAACTTCTAAAAATACTGATGACGCCCGAAATAATTTAATGAAAAAGTTTGACTTCACCGATTTACAGGCCAATGCTATCTTGGAAATGCAGCTGCGGCGGCTGGCAGCTTTGGAGCGGCAAAAAATCGAAGACGAATTTACTGAAATTACTCAACAAATTAACGATTTAACCAAAATTATCACTGAACCAGCCAAGATGATTTCGCTCTTAAAAGATGAAACTGCCGAAATTACCAATAAATATGGTGATGACCGAAAAACCAGGATCTATGTCAGAGGTCTGGAAGACTTTTCTGATGAGGATTTAATTCCTAATGAACCAGTGTTAATCACTATTACTAAGACCGGTTATATTAAACGGGTTCCGAAAGACACCTACCACAGCCAAAAGCGGGGTGGGGTAGGGGTGGTAGGTATGACAACTAAGATTGAAGATGAAATCGAATCAATTTTGGCCGTTGACACTCATGATGACCTTCTTTTCTTTACTAATAAAGGCCGGGTTTTAAAAACTAAAGTTTGGGAGGTAGCTGAAGGCAATCGACAAGCAAAAGGACAAGCTATTGTTAATTTGATTAATGTTATCCACGGTGAAAGTGTTCAAGCAGTTTTAGCCATAAATAAGAACAAACCAGCTCAATATATTATGCTGGCTACTCGCCAGGGTATCGTTAAAAAAACCAGTCTAGATAAGTTTAAAAATATCCGCCAAAGCGGCTTGACCGCGATTAAGCTCGATGGGGGAGATAGTCTTATTTTTGCCAAAACTACCAGTGGATCCGACCAAATTTTTCTAGTTAGCCATAATGGTAAATGTATCCGTTTTAACGAAACCGACTGCCGGCCGATGGGACGTCATACCCGTGGCGTCCGCGGCATTTTGTTAAAAGGAGATGACCATCTAGTTAGTATGGAAGTTATTCCAGCTATTTCCACTACTTTCCAACATTTATTGGTGGTAACTGAAAACGGCATTGGTAAAAGGAGTAATGTTTACCTTTATCCTTTACAAAAACGAGGAGGCATTGGCGTCAAGGTCGCCAATATTACCGCCAAAACGGGTAAAATTGCGGCGGCTCAAGTAGTAACTGATAAACATGATCAGGTTATTCTTATTTCCAAAAAGGCAGTAACTATTAAATTACCCCTAAAAAATATTCCTGAATTAAATCGCAATACTCAAGGGGTTATTTTAATGCGTTTTAAAACCAATGATGACAAATTTAATGCCTTAACTGTCCTCGAAAAAAATATAGGGTAGCAAAAATCATGTCTTATACTAAACAATATAGGTCTTGCGCAGAATGGGGGAGGGGATTAGCAGTCAAAATAACTATCTGCTAATCAGGCTGTAATTTCTACTTTAACCCTATAATAGGGGAAAAAATATATATACATATCCAATATGTTAATAAATCACCCGATTATTTATATTTTTTCCTTACTTTCCAAAATATAGGCTAACGACCATCAAACACCATCAGTTCGATTGCCGGCATGAAACTTCTGATGGATTTCCCGTAATTTAGCATCGGTCACATGGGTATATATTTGGGTAGTAGCAATATTTTTGTGTCCCAAAATCTCCTGAACTGACCGCAAATCGGCTCCTTCCCGAAGAAGATCAGTGGCCATTGAATGCCTTAAAGTATGGGGGGTAGCTGCTATCGGTAGTTTAGCTTTAGCGACATAGGTTTTAACCAAACGTTGAACCGACCGGGCTGTTAATCTCATTTGTTCATCACTGGCGGTGATATCCTTCTTGCCCGAAAGACGAATAAAGAGCGGTTTATAAGGATCAAGACGGCTGGCCAAATACTGATCTAAATATTTAGCCGCTTCTATTGAAATAAAGACCACTCGTGATCGACCACCCTTGCCAATTACGCCAAATTCTCTGGTTTTTAAATCAATTTGATCACGATTTAACGCCACCAATTCTGATACCCGTAAACCGGTCGAAAACAGCAATTCTAAAATAGCCTTATCCCGTAAACCAGTTTTACTTGATAATAACGGCTGATTCAATAGTCGATGCATTTGATCCAAATCTAAAAATTTCAAAGAATGATCCTTAACTTTAGGAACATCTAATTTTTCAGGATCTAAAGCCTTAATATCATTTTTCCTTAACCATTTTAAAAATGATCGAAGAGCAATAATATAATAACCTTGGGTATTGATTTTCAAACCTTTATTTTTTAAAAATAACCTAAAATTCTGAATATTGTCAACTGTAATATCGGCTAAGAAAACCGGTTTTTGACCATCAGACGACAAAAAATTAAAAAGAACTTCAAAATAATGGCGGTAGTTTCTAATGGTTAATCGAGAGCAATTATGCTCCAGTTCTAGGAAAACCCAGAATTTATCCACTAAGGCCTCTAAATTCCTTTCCACCCTTTAATTATATAATCCTTAGGTCGAAAAGTCCGTTCTAGGGCCGCTGATAAAGTCATAGACATATTTTGCCAATCTTTAGGGTAAAATGTAAAATTGGGGGAGTCGGAAAGAGGTACCAAAGCTAAAAAGCTGCCAAAATAAGCCTCGGGCGACCTAGGGAAAAAAGACAGTAATTGGCAACTAGTAATTAGTAATCAGTTAAAAAATTAAAAATTAGAATTTGAAAATTGAAAATTAATCCAAAATCCGAGCCCCTCCCCTAGGGTAAAAAAAGAGTATATGTCGCAAAAGATATATTGTGCGACATTATAAATAAAGCTACTGACTCGAAGGGGAAATATCATCTCTCTTCGGGTCTATTTGAGCCTTATTGTTGTTTTTAATCAAAATTAGTTATTATTTATCCCTAGATTACCAATAACTAACCTACCAAGTGGAATTGAAAGATCCCATCGTCATTATTGTTTTCCACACAAACTATATCAAACTATACCATGTGTCCTATAACATAGTGTGAAAATTATCCCATAATTCGTGAAAATCTGGGCCTTTCCCCTTCCCCATTTATAACGATCTGTTAAAATCTAACCATGAATAATTTTATGGAAAACATTTTTTCTCGGGCTCAAAAACTTCACCGAACTATTATTATTCCTGAAAGTAATGATCCTCGGATTAAAGAAGCCGCCACTACTCTCCACCACCGACAAATCTGTAACGTAATTTTATTGGAAGAATACGAAAAATATCATGATATTAGCTTTAAAAATACTTTGGCTCATCAATTATATCTTCTTCGTCAGCATAAAAATTTAACCGAAGAAGAGGCTAAAAAACTTATAAATGATCCTTTTTACTTCGGGGTAATGATGGTCAAGCTTGGCTATGCCGATGGCATGGTCGGCGGCGCTAATTCCCCTACCCCCCGACTGCTGCGACCAACTTTACAAATTCTTAAATCACCTACCGGTAAATTGGTTTCCGGTTTTTTCATCATCACTGCCCCACAAGAAACCTTTATTTTTGCTGACTGTGCCATTAATCCTGAACCAACTCCTTCCTTATTAACTCAAATTGCCAGTGATTCGGTAAAGTCTTATCAAAAACTCATAGGATCTTCACCTCGAGTCGCCTTTCTTTCCTATTCGACTGCCGGCTCATCCCAAGGTCCGTTGGTTGATAAAATCAAAACAGCTGCTACTCAATTCAAACAGCTTTATCCTGACATTATCAGTGACGGGGAAATTCAGGTTGATGCCGCCATTTCTCCCGAAGTGGCAGCTAGAAAATGCCCTCAAAGTCGCCTACAAGGTCGGGCCAATATTCTTATTTTTCCCGATCTTAACTCGGGTAACATTGGCTATAAATTAGCACATATTTTCGGTAATAATATTGCTATTGGTCCTCTTATTCAGGGTTTAGAAAAACCTGTTAATGACCTTTCTCGAAGCTGTACGACCGAAGAAATCGCCTTGAATGCCGCGATTACCGCCATTCAGTCATCAGAATAATACCTAAAATCACAGCTATACCAATCCATAAAAAGGTTAACCAGGTTCTTTCAAACAATCTACCTCTTAAATCCGCTTGGAGTAAACCGGCAATAATATAAATCAAAGCTGTTAAATAAATTGATCCTTTGAAAATACCTATCGGCCAAAAAGATATCACTAAGGCCATCTGAGCTATTCCTAGAGATGGAATAATGACATATGGTCCGATATTTTTTAACTGCCATTCGTCTTCAGGCAACTCGATCATAACACTAAAAAAATGATAGATAAACAAAAACAGAGTAATAAAAAAGGCCATCACTAAATTCCACCAACAAGAAAGATTAAAGGAAAAAAGGCTATCGAACAAAAAAAAGGCGGTTAATAGCATTAAAACCGAACCGACAGTATAAGCCGCCCGATATAAAGGAACCGTCTTGCGCTCGACCGCAAATAAAAAAACATTTTCTACCAAAAAGATCACATAAATAAATATTCCCAAAAATAGGCTTAAACATAACCCAATAATTACCTTATAAGGAATAATAGCGGTGAACAAACCATAGCCGATAAAAAAAGCCACCGGTAAAACCACTGTAGTTATTTTTAACCAAAACGGTGTACTCCTTTTTATTTCTAAACTAAACCAAATCAAAAAGACCAAAATAACAACATCAACTGCTAGGGCATAGTAACGCCATTCATAAGACAGAGCAATAAAAATAAAAAACAAAAAAGAAGCTAGGGCAGCGGCTAACAAAAATCTAGACTTCTTCGACATAATTTAGCCGATAAAAAACCCTAACAACATCGTCGTGATTTTCCAACTTATCAATAAAGTCTAAAATTTTGGGAGCTAGTTTTCCATCCACATTAAAGACAGTTTTGGGCCGCATAACTATTTCTCCCTTAATTCCCAAAATTTCTTCTAATCGATTTAAATCAGCCGGTTGACAATAAACCTTATTATCATCAAAATCGACAGCTCCCTGATCAATTAATTCCAATTCTTTTTCTTCAGACAGTTGAGCCACCTCAATTTCCCCTAATCGATCAAACAAAAAAGCAACCCCGCCGTTTTCACTCAAATGACCACCGTTATCTTTAAATAAAGTTTTAATTTCGGCTAACGCTCTATTTCTGTTGTCAGTAGCAACCGCAATCATTAAAGGGATATTGAAAGGGCCAAATCCTTCAAGAGTAAAATCGATTAAATTTCCCTTTCTTTCATTAAATCTATTAATCAACCGGGTAATGTTTTCCTTGGGCATATTAACCTCTTTGGCTCTTTGGATAGCCGTGTCGACCCCCTTTCCCAATCTAAGAGCAGTTAGAATATCCCGCGATGCTTTAGTAAAAATCTCACTCCTTTTACGGTCTTGAATCCCCTTTCTGATTCTAATATTGTTCCATTTTGAATGGCCGGACATATTTATTAATTTAAAATTTAAAATTTAAAATTACGAATTAAACAAAAAATTGAAGATATACTTTTAAAAAGTACATCGAGAATTTAGTAATTCACTGATATTGTAGCATTTCAGCGAATTTTTCACCAAAATAAATCTCTATTTCATCAATATTTAAACTCTTATCTATCGTCAAATCACAATTCCAAGGAAGATCAATTCTAATTTTTTCACTGGCGTTGATTCGACAATAATCATCATCCTTATCGGGAGAATTATCAGTACCGATAACCGTAAATCCAAACCAGTCCAATCGTTTTCCTAAAAAAGCGGCTAAACCTGAAACTTCACTGCCATTATAAACTGTTACCTTAATATTGGCTTGTAAAAGATTACTGTCAGCTAAATCTCTCACGGCTACCTCATCTAAAAGAGCTTCATTTTCTTCCCTATTTTCACCTAAAATTTCTTTATTGCGCAAATAATTAGCCTCATTCAATCTTAAACGAAAAAAACCTAAAAGGCCCAGTGATTCAGGAGTAACACCCCTATCTTGCCACTCAATTTTATCCGGTATAATCCCAAAATTATAAAAGAAAATTTCTTCAGCCAAGGTCGGCTTTTTTTCCTGGATTAACAACTTTTTAACTTTATCAGCCTCATACCAGCCATAGCCTCTGCCAATAAAAATCGGCGTTCGGGCACTTGTTTCCACTCGATTAATCATTCTTCTTTCGGGAGAAATAACTAAAACGGCCAAATTTTCGTCGGTAATTATGCCAATTCTCATATCTCGTTTTCCATCCCACTTAAAATCATTTTCTAAAAAAGCTGATACGAGCAATAGAATTAAACCCCCAAAAATCAGCCAGGCAATTCGATTAATTCTCCTACTGTGTTTTTTCATAAAAATTTTCACTAAATGGACTTTCGAAAGTAAAACCGGCAATTTTTATCTGATAACAATGTAATTCCGGCCGACCAACTGTTTTGTTTTTACTCCCATACACCACATCGCCAACAATCGGCCAGCCAAGATGACTAAAATGAACCCTGATCTGGTGGGTTCGACCGGTGATTAAATTAACATCAACTAAACTATGTATTCTTCCGCCAATATTAATTTTTCGTAAAACTTTAAACTTAGTTTGGGCTTTTTTACCAGCCTCACTTACTTGAAATTTTTCCCGATTATATTTTGACCTTCCAATAGGTAAATTAATATCGCCTTCAGCCGGCAGGTCCCCTTCTATCCAAGCCAAATATCTTTTTTCAACCTGTCTTTGTCGAAATCGCTTTTTAAAATCGGCTAACGTTTGGCTATTTTTAGCCACTATCAAAACACCGGAGGTTCCCTTATCAAGACGGTGAACAATCCCCTGCCGAGGTAAATTATTTTTATCCATCTTTTCCAGCCATCTTTCAATATTACGTTCTGAATGATTATTCTCCTTAGTTGTAACCCAACCAGCCGGTTTATCTAAAACCAAAATATTCTGGTCTTCATAAATTACTTCCGGTGTGGTTTTTTCTTCCATATAGCCCCTAAGTAAATCAACAAGCCCAAACTAATAAGCCAATCATTTAAATTATTATAAATACCAGTTCCTAAAAAATTCCAATAATCATTAACATAACCCCATTTCCACCTCTCCCATAAATTTCTTCCGCCACCAATGATGATCAATAACAATCCCAATTCTGCCATCCTATTTCCGCTATTTTTCTTGTTCTCGTTCACACTTAATACAAAGAGTAGTATCGGGCTTAACCGCCAACCTATCAGTATCAATCATTTTGCCGCATTTCTCACAAATACCATATTTACCCAATTTAATCATTGTTAACGCCTTTCTTAACTGAACTATTTGTCTGTTTAAAAATTTAACCTTAACCTGTTTATCAAAATGGCCAATCTGTTCGTCCACATCTTCTTCAAGGGAATTATCATTAGTCCGTTGATTATCTTTGAAAGGATCGGCCTTTTTTAACTTTTTTTCAGCCCGCTTCAATCGAACAATTTCCCTTTCTAAAAATAATCTAATCGGTTCTAAAAGTTTTTTAGGTAAATTCAGTTCGTTATTATTCATCTTCTTCCCAGCATATACAATCCCCATCCAGAAATCAAACTAGTTCCCAAATATAAATAAGGGAAAAAATGCCTATCTTCTAGAAAAAAAGTACTGATAGATATTAGAGCAAAATTAATGGTACTAATGGCTAAAAACACAAAACCCTTCTTCCCTGACGGATACCAAACCAATGACCTATAACGACTCTTTAACCCCCGGCTCCAAACAACAGCCATAATGGCGATAGCCAAGTCAATTAATAATTTCCAAGTAAAAGCACGGCAAAGATCGGCCATTAAACCAAAAGTTATAAAGGCCAAAAAAGCCGGGGTTAAATCCTCCAACACCGACCATAATTTCCAATTATTTTTTCTCGACATCCAAGCACAAAGCAAAACAGCTATAATCAAACTAACAAAATAATTTACTCGTAAAGGCCGCCAAATAGCTAAAATTAACCATCCTGAATCACTCTGCCATTCTCCACCAGTCAAACGACCAATCAAGATCATTGCCAAAACCAAGCCCCAACTAAATCCGATAATCTGTTGGCTGTTATAGCCTTCCTGTAACTGTTTCCAAGATAAATATAAAAATAAAACAATAGCTATTAACCAAAATACAAAATACATAATTAATTATAACAGCAGATACCTTAATAAACAGATTTATCTGATATAATTAGGCTGAATTACATCGCCGAAATGGCGGAATTGGCAGACGCGCACGACTCAAAATCGTGTGGTGGCAACACCATGGGGGTTCGATTCCCTCTTTCGGCACTTTTATTTCTTCTCAACATCAAAAAAGCTAACCTGTTTGCCATTAAAGAAAAGATTCATTTGGCCGGTAGGACCATTACGGTGTTTTTCAATGGAAAGAGTGACCATTTCTTTAATATCTTCATCTTCTCGATGCAAAAACATAACTACATCGGCATCCTGTTCAATACTGCCCGATTCTCTTAAATCTGACAGCCGCGGCCGGCCTCCCCGAGCTTCCATTGCCCGTGATAATTGGGCGGCTGCTAAAACCGGCACTTTTAATTCCCTGGCTAAATTTTTCAGTCCTTGGGATATTTCCGATACCTCCTGGACCCGATTATCCCTTGTCTGACCATGCATTAACTGGAGGTAATCGACAATAATAAATTTAATTCCTTTATCTAATTGCAACCGTCTGGATTTAGTTCTTAATTCTGTCACTGTTAAACCCGGGGTATCGTCAATAAATAGAGGTGCTTCTGCCAAAACCCCCATCGCTTCAGATAAAGAAGTAAAATCGTCATCCGACAACTGTCCCGTTTTTAATTTCCAAGCGTCAATTAAACCTTGCCGAACTAAAAGTCGATCAACTAATTCTTCTTTACTCATTTCTAAAGAGAAAATAACTGTTGGCAGCTTTTCTTCAACAGCAACGTGCCGACCGACATTTAAAACAAAGGCGGTTTTACCAATTCCAGGTCTGGCCGCTAAAATAAGCAAATTACTATTTTGCATTCCGGCTAGCATTTTGTCTAAAGAAGTAAAACCAGTCGGCACTCCTCTTAAACCACTGCCTAATTTTTGCAACTCATCTAAACGATCAAAACTAGCCGTTAAAACCTCTTTTAAAGAAACTGGGGTATTTTTAATATGCCGTTGGGAAAGAGAAAAGATTTCTTGTTCGGCTAAATCTAAAAGTTGTTCTGAGGGTAAAGACTCATCAAAAGCTTTCTCGGTAATTCGGGCTGCTGCTGAAATCAAATCTCTTTTAGCGGCTAAAGCTTTAATAATTTTACCGTAACTGGCTACATTAGCTGCCGTTGGCACTTCATTGGCTAATTTAACTAAAAATGTCTTGCCGCCAATATTTTTCAATTCCTTCATTTCTTTTAACTTCTCGGCCACAGTAATGATATCAATTGGGTTCCGATTTTCGAAAAGTGATAACATGGCTTTATAAACCTTGGCATTTTTGCTCTCATAAAAATGCTCCGGTCTTAAAAAGTCAGTTACCGCAAGAAGGGCATCATTATCAATTAAAATCGACCCCAATACACTCATTTCTGTTTCAACAGAACTCGGCGGTAATTTGAGTAAATCGCTCATTTTTCTTCTACCTTTAATAAAACAATTTCTAAACCATCTGGAAGATTATCTTTATCAACTTTCAAACTCTCTATCGGTTCCAATCCCTCTTCATCAACTTCATCCAAAAAAGTAACTAGAACTTTACTGTCTGGTTTGCCTCCAACCGGAATTAAATAATTAACTCCCCATTTCTTAGCCAATTCCCGCCAATCTTTCCCTTTAATTAAGGAACAACCAATATCGAAAATTAAGATATCAAATCCACCTACTTTATCGGATAAATCATTGTCCAGTATTTCTTCTAATTGACCGATAACGCCTATAGCTAAACCATCTAAATCCAGACGATAGATTACCCCCTTTTTACCGACGGGCCAACCCTTAATTTCCACTCCACCAATCTCATACTCGCCCGGTCCTTTTACTACTACTTTCTTCTCATCCTGTCCTAAATAACTGCTATTCTTTTCGGTAACAACCACTATCCGGCAGTCAACCGGAATTTTATTTTCTTCGGGATTGATTACAACTACTTCTTTTTTACCCTTTAACCAAACTGTCCGAGAACCTAAATATTTAATTTCCATATTGTCTAATTTTATCATTAAGCTCTATGGTAAAATCGTTTTAAATGTTGAAAGATTTAGCTTTAGCTTTAATTTTAGGAGTGGTGGTAGGATTCGGTTTAACCGGAGGATTTTTCACTTGGCACAACCGCTCAAAGACTACTCAAATTTCTCCCACTCCTATCCCCCAACCAGCAACCTTCGAGTTAAACTTAACCCCTTCACCTCAATTTTCAGTTAATAACATGTCCCTAAATATCCTCGAACCAGAAAATAACGCCCTAGTTAACACCGCCAAGGTTAAAATCACCGGTCAAAGCTCTCCTCAAGCCCGAATTATTATCAACACCCCCACAGACGTCTTAGACACGACTGCCGATGAGGAGGGTAATTTTACTTCAACAGTTAATCTAGAGATAGGCCTTAATCAAATTCAAGTCACGGCTATTGACAGTAATGATAATCAAAATGAAACTAATTTAACTATTACCTATTCGACTAATAAATTCCTGCCTTATCCCAGCACTTCTACTTCCGATGACAAAACCCAAGAACTCCGTGATATTTCTAAACAAAAAGCAATTGATAGTTTACAAAAAGCTTTCTGGGGTAATATCACTCAAATCAACAATTCTCAAATCACCATCAAACAGAATGATACTGATTATCAATTAACTGTTGATGATAACACAGTAGTTGTCAACGAAACAGGCAATAAAATTAAATTAAATTCTCTCAAAACCAATCAGACTATTTTAGCGATGGGTTTCTATGATCCTACCACTAATACTTTAACAACTAAAAGAATTAATTTAATTGATTCTCAGATTATTGAAAAAAAATATCAGGTAGTAGTCGGTAATATTGCCGACATTTCCCAGGAAACTTCAATATTAACTATTATTCCGGCTAAAAATAAAGAAATGCAATACCAAGTAAAAAACAATAATAAGGACCTAAAAATAGGTGATAAAATTATTGTTTCTCTTATCTCCGATCCCAAAACAGCTAATACCTATTTGGCTTTACATCTAATCAAACTCTAAGTTTTACTGTCAAATTGGCCTTTTCCCGCGGTTGGATTTGTCGAAGTCCCCACAACGGTTCCAAACAACAGTATGACTCATCATAAATTCCGTTCTTTCGACCTGTCCACAAATGAATCCTTTCAAAACCGTCTAAAATCATTAAAATTCTAATCGTGCCATCGTCAATAATATTAGTTCTCTTGGCTTGAATCTCTCCATCAGCTTTAATATATTGTTCCATTTTATCCCCATTTATTGTCAAATCTTTATAATTTAAATTAAAATAATAATGAACAGCTAAATTGACTGGCAATTTCCTCATCCCTTTGTTTTCAATTATAAATTGATGGACAAAAACTTTTTCTAATTTAAAAATCTGTTTGATTCGCCATTTCTTATAGCTATAAACTATTTCGGCATTTTCACCGTAGGTATCGGCTATAGTCCATTTTTCATCTCTGGCCGGACCATGAAAGGGTAATTTAGGCATTTCATTACCAAAACAAGGAAAACAAACGTGAGTACTCCCTTTCTTACCATCAATCCGTTGGAAGGTTCCAAGAATCTGTTGATTATCCTTTCTTAATTCCGTAATTCGTCCTCCCATTAAATCGATTCCTAACTCCCAACCATTTTCGATCAGCTTCATAAGTAATCTTAACATAACACCTTGATAAATCCCTTTCTCTCGATTAAAATGAGACAGTTTTTAATTTAAAATTTAAAATTTGGGATTAAAAATTAAATTTGCACTAGCAAATTTCCCTGGTGGGTATAGCTCAACTGGTTAGAGCGTCTGCCTGTGGAGCAGAAGGTTGCCGGTTCGATTCCGGTTACTCACCCCCTTCAATCCACCTTACTCCCAATAATAGCGGCGAATAGATATCTTCGGTCATAGCAATCCTAAAACTTTTCATTTCTCTCTTGGTCGTTGCTCTTCCTTTAAACTTAATATTTTTAACATCGGTAATAATCGCCAGCGGTGTCCGCTCTTCCCCCTCCCCCATCGCTACTACCGCCGCCGCCGCCAATCCATCGGCTATATTTGCTTTCGTCACTTTTAATTTTCGGCCGAAAATATCCCTCCGGCCGATATAATTATTTAACCCTTCGAAGCCGCAAAAACCAATACTAACGCCAGTTGTTCCCCAGCGTAAGGGGGTCGTCCTACTATCGGTGATTATTACCCCCAAATTTTTAATTTTAAATTTTTCCCTCAAAAAATCCCAAATAATTCGAGCTGATTTATACGGATCTTTTGGCCATAAAATATAATGATCAAAAGCATTTGATTCGTCAATGCCAGCATTAGGAATCAGTAAATTATTTTTAATCGACAAAGTAAAATCATGATGACAATAGTCATTGGTATAGACCAAATATTTTTCACTTTCTGCCTCAACCAAATCGGCTTTATTAATTCCCTTCTTTTTTACTATCCTTCCTTCCAAAATTGAAATTACTTTTGAGGTAATTGCTACCACCGATCTTTCAGCCAATTTCTTAATATTTTTATCCACAAAATCAACCAACCCTTTATTTCTCTCCGTCACCTTTTCTGTTTTTATGGTCTTAATAATCACCACCCTATTTTAACCCACAAATGCTAAAATTAGCCATGTCAACCAAATCGCAAACATTAAAGGGTTTCCGGGATTTTTTACCGTCGCAAATGGCGGTGCGCGACTATGTCAAAAAAATCTGCGTTGATACTTTCGAGCTTTTCGGCTTCCAGCCGCTGGAAACCCCAGCTCTTGAATATTCGTCGGTATTAATGGGAAAATATGGCGCAGAGGCTGACAAAATGGTTTATTCTTTTAAGGATAAAGGCGGCCGCGATATTGGTTTGCGCTATGACCTCACTGTCTCCACTGCCCGAGTTCTCTCTAGTTATAACCTCCCCTTGCCTTTCAAACGCTACCAAATTCAGCCGGTTTGGCGGGCTGATAAGCCCCAAAAAGGCCGTTATCGAGAATTCACTCAATGCGACATTGATACTTTTGGATCTTGCTCTCCCCTCGCCGATGCAGAAATCATAGCCGTCATTTACCATGTTCTGACCCGGTTGAATTTTCAAAAATTCTCTCTCCGGATTAATAGCCGAACTCTCCTCAAAAATATCCCGAATTGCGCTCTACAATCTATCGATAAGTTAGGGAAAATAGGTAATAAAAGAGTACAAAAAGAGCTCATTAATAAGGGTTACTCCCAGGCTCAAATTGATCAGTTCTTCGAATATATCAAAACAGCTCAACCAGACGCCTATTTAAACCAGGTTTTTAAGAGAATTATTGATTTTGGCGTCCCCGCCGCCGCTTTCACTTTCGATCCAACTTTAGTCCGTGGCCTCGATTATTACACTGGTCCGATTTTCGAAGTCTATGTTGAAAAACCTAAAATCGGCTCTATCGCTGGCGGCGGCCGCTACGATAATTTAGTCCGATCTTTAGGCGGACCTGATATTCCAGCCGTCGGCACTACCCTCGGTCTGGACCGAATTATTGACTGCATTCTGGAACTAAATCTACTCCCTCAAATCCGGAAAACAAATATTAAAGTTCTGGTGGCCAATTTCGGCGAAGAAAAAAAATCACTCGAGTTGTTAAATAATCTAAGGAAAAACAAAATCCCCTCAACTATTTACTTCAATAAAGAAAAGCTGGCAAAACAAATCAAATATGCTCTATCTCTAGGCGTTAAGTATATCGCCATTATCGGCCCGGACGAAGCCAAAAACAATACTATCACTCTAAAAAATCTTGACACCCAAGACCAGCAAACCATCAGTTTTCAAGATTTAGTCATTCAACTTCTTACAAATGATTAAAATCTTTATTAAATGCTGGAACTTTCCGATTTCCTTCGGAAAATACCCTGTCATTGTCTAGCAACATCTACCAACATCGGTATTATTATTAAAATAATATGCTACAATAACTCCTATGAAACAAGGAATTCACCCAAAATATTATCATCAAGCCAAGGTAAATTGCAGCTGTGGTTATCAATTTACTACTGGTTCAACCCAAGAGACAATTGAGGTTGAAGTGTGCAGCCACTGTCATCCGTTTTATACCGGTCAGCAAAAATTTGTTGACGTTCGGGGTAGAATTGATAAATTTAACGAAAAAGTCGCTAAGGGTAAAAGTTATACCAAAAAAACTAAAAAGGGTAAAAAATAATTTGGAATTTATTAAAGTATGCCGACCGTTGATCCTAATATCGCTATAATGGAGTTTCGCGCTGGTCCTGGCGGTGAGGAGGCCCAGCTTTGGGCCAATGACCTAAAACGAATGTATACCCGTTACGCTAATAAAGTAGGCTGGAAGGTATCTGAAATTAACGAAAATACCATTAAAATTACTGGCTTTGATGCTTACAATCAGCTCCAATATGAAACTGGTACTCACCGAGTTCAACGCATTCCCATCACTGAAAAACACGGCCGAATTCACACCTCAACCGCGGCGGTAGTAGTTTTACCTAAAATCATCAGTCAAGACATTAAAATTAATCCCGACGACTTGGAATTCCAAGCCTGCCGGGCCGGTGGTCACGGTGGTCAAAATGTTAATAAAGTCTCTACTGCCGTCAGATTAACTCATAAACCAACTGGTATTGTCGTCTCCTGTCGCAAAGAACGCTTTCAACAGGCTAACCGAGAAGCGGCTTTAGAAATTTTAAAAAGCAAACTTTGGCAAATTGAAAAAGATAAAAAAAATTTACAAATTAACACTACCCGAGCCGTAATTGGCCAAGCTAAAAGGGCCGAAAAAATCAGAACTTACAATTATGACCGTAATCAAGTAAAGGATCACCGATTAAATAAAAACTTTAACAATCTTACCGAAATCCTCGATGGTAATCTCGAGGACTTATTCCTCGAGCTAATCAGCCTTAACTCTGTTTCTTCTCCAGCTTAACTCTGAAGGTTTTTTCTTCTTTATCACGATAAACCTTAAGGGTGATCTCGTCCCCTATTTTCTTTTTATTAATAATATTAACCACATCACTACTCTTTTCGCTATCCAACTTTTTACCATCAATCTCGGTAATAATATCTCCCTGCTTAATGCCGGCCTTATCCGCCGGACTATCTTTAATCACTTCTTGAACATAGGCTCCTTGAGGAACTTCATTTAATAAAGCCGCTTGCTTACTAATCATCTGATAAGCTACTCCTAAATAAGGCCGGTCAAATTCCCCGGTGGCTCTAAAATTCTCGATTGATTCTTTAATAATATTAATCGGTAAAGCAAAACCGATATTTTCCCCTTGGGCAGAAACGGCCACATTAACCCCGATCACTTCCCCACTCGAGTTTAATAAGGGTCCGCCCGAATTACCCGGGTTAATGGCCGCATCGGTCTGAATGACATTGTCGAGCTTCTCCATTCCCTCAAAAACTGACCCGGCGGTAATTCCTCTACCTAAACCAGAAATCACCCCTTTAGTCACTGTTGATCGAAACTCACCCAACGCCGTTCCAATCGCAATTACCGTCTGGCCAACCTTCAAACTATCAGAATCACCCATTTTTAATGGCTTCAAACCAGTCTTATCAATTTTTAAAATAGCTAAATCAGTCAAGGGATCTCGATAGATATTTTTGACATCAACTATTTCATCTTTTCCGATAATAACCCTATATTTAGCCTCGGTATCAGCCACAACATGTTTATTAGTCACTATCAGACCATCACTACTGATAATAAAACCGGTGCCAATATCTTGTTCGATCTTTTTAGTTTGAGCTTGATCACGCCGTGGTTGTCCGAAAAACTCATTAAAAAAATCTAATCCCCAGAAAGGATCAAAATTGATCACTTGGGTTTTAGAAATAGAAACAGTAACCACACTAGGGGTTACTTGCTCTACCACCCGAGTAACTACCGATTCTTCATCAATTATCTCTTTCTTACTGATAATCACACCATTATCAACCTTATTTTTTGTCCTTTCCCAAAATATTCCTCCCCAAATTGCCCCAACAATAACTACTCCCAATAGTAAACCGGTTATAAAATGTTTGATGTTTCTTCTTTTTTTCATAAGACTATTTTAATAGAATGGCCTTGGCTTTTTCAAGTTGGGCTTTATCCCCCTTGACCTCTATATCAGGACTTACCCCCTCATCATGAATATTACGACTATCAGGTAATAACCACTTGGCAATAGTAATATGGATTCCTGAACCATCACTGAAATTCTCTGGTTCTTGAATCGTTCCCTTACCAAATGTTTTTTCTCCTACTAATTCTGCCCGTTGGTAAAACTGCAAAGCACCAGCTAAAATCTCAGCAGCACTGGCGGAACCACCGTTAACTAAAACCACTAATTTGTCATCCAGGAGTTTTTTCCGAGAGGGATCTACTCGATAATCTATTGTTGCCCCGTGTCTTGACTCTTGTTTAACAATAACTCCCTCATTAATGAAATCGGAACCAACCAACACACTGGCAGTCAGATAGCCGCCCGGATTATTCCTTAAATCCAGAATAATACCCTTAAAATTTTTGCCATCTAGTGAAGTTTTTACTGACAAAATCTCATCTACCACCATTGGCCACTCTTTTAATAAAGAATCAGTAAATTTAGATAATTTTATCCATGCAATTTTTTGATCCTCCAGCCATTCTAGCTCTACTCCGGCAACCATAATATTATCTCGCTTTAAAGTAACATCAAAAGTATCCTCATTACCTTCCCGATATAATTTAAGAGTAACCTCAGTACCTACTTCTCCCCTAATTAAGCTAACTGCTTCCTGCAAAGATATTTCGTTAGTTTCCCGAGTTATTCCTTTTTTTTCATCGGTGATTTTTAAAATTAAATCTCCAGCTAATATTCCCGCCTTTTCTGCTGGCGATTTTGGCAAAGGAGCCATAACAGCTAAAGTCTTATCTTTATATCCCAAAGAAATTCCTACGCCCCCAAATTGACCGGCCAAATCTTCATTAGAACCCTTGTTTTCTTTGGGTGATAAAAAAACTGTGTAAGGGTCTCCCAACGAGGCAACCAAACCTCTAATGGCCCCGTATTTCATTTCGTTGTCATTAATTTTGGTCTTATCTAAATATTTATCCTCCAACTCGTTTTTAACCTGGCGCATTAAGGACAAATCCAAACCACCAGTTCCTTGCCATCTACCATAGTTATAACTAAACCGAATAACTATAAACAAGACTAAAAAATCAATAATAAGCCGCCGCCAAAACTTCATTCCCAGTCTTCCACAACTAATAATCTTTCCGACTTCGTATTGAGAAAAGTCCTATAGAGACGATTTTTTTCACCCATCTTTAAAAGGGCTTCCCAATTGCTCGGTTCAATCTTTAAAATAGGTATATCAGCTTCAACTTCACCAATTGTTCTAACAACCAAACCAACTACTCCAACAACTTCTGCCTTAGTAATAAAAGTTTGGTCAGGATTATCAACCAAAATTATCCTGCCTTCACTGGCATAATTTAAATCGCTCATAGCCGAATATTCCTTTAAATCACTATCTCCCCACGTTCTCCCAGTTACAACACCTTGACCTCTGATAACTCTGGCATCAAATTCCAAAAGTACTTTTTTTTGACTAATTTCTCCTACTTTAGCCCTAACTGGTGACCGAACTATCCTTTTATTTTTCTCCTCTACTTTGATAACCAAATTATAGAATTCATCAATATCATATAATTTACCGTCGACAGGGGCAAAAATTTTCTTCTTAATAATACCGCCAACTTCACCTATTAAATCCCCCCTTTTAACATCTTTACCTCTCCAACTCCTTTTTAAAGCCTCGATTTTTTCTTTGGGTAATCTCGACAGAACTACTGAAGCATCATAATTTCGAAAAACTTCATTACTTTCTTCTAAAATTACTTCACCGCGGTCTACCATCTCCTTTCCCTGACATTTTATTTTGGCTTTTGGACCGATCCGAATAATCCACTTGGTTCGAACAGTCGATCTCATGATTAGATTATATATTTAAGCAACAAAGGGTAAAAGAGCTAGATATCTCGCTCGCTTAATAGCCCGAGCTACGCCTCTTTGATGTTTAGCACATAATCCGGTCATTTCATTTGACTTTATTCGACCCCGATTGGTCAAAAAAGTAGCCAATTTCTCAAAGTCGCTCCAACTTGGCTCAGTTTTCGATTGACAATAACTACACACCTGCTCTTTTATCCGTCTTTTTTTTATTCCTTTTTTCAGCATATTTTTTTAATCCTAAAATGGCATTTCCTCATCGTTGGCCGGCTTAGAATTTTCCTCAGCCGGTTTGGCCGTGGTGGTGGTGTCGGCAGTTGCAGTTGCTGATTCGTTAGTCTCAGCTGGTTCAATAGCCCCCAAATCATCAGGAATTACAATATCTTCGATTGGTGCTTCTGAAGTCTCCGGAGTTGCTAAATCTTCTTCCTGATGGTTAACTCCACTTGCTCCCTTGCCGTCGAGAATAATCATATCGTCGATAATAATCTCAGTTACTTGCTTTTTATTATTATCACGATCGGTAAAATCCCGATATTGAATCTTCCCTTCAACATAAACCCGCCGGCCTTTAACTAAAAGTTGGGAACAAAGTTCAGCTAACTTATTCCAAGCAACAATTCGATGAAACTGGGCATCCTCTTTCTTTTCACCTTGCTTGGTCACCCACGATCTGTTGGTAGCTAAACCAAAGCTTACCACCGCCATTCCCGCCGGGGTATAACGCAACTCAGGGTCACGGGTTAAATTACCTATTAAAGTTACCCGATTAAGACATCGATTAGACATATTCTTATCTCCTTTTTAACAGTAAATAACGGATAATCTTTGTTTCACGATTTAAAAAAAGGTTAATTTCTTTCATTGTTAGACACATCTTTTCACCTATTTCTAAAACCCAATAATCCCCTTTCTCCCAGCCTTTAATTTTATACCGCATATCCTTAATTCCTAGATGATCTTTCTTTTCAATTTTACCTAATTTTTCACCTATTTTTTCAAATAAAGCTTCCTGATCCCGGCTCTCTAACTTTGGCTCCAAGATTAAAACTAATTGATATTTTTCTTTTTGGGTTATCATTGTTTTCTAGATTAACATAAGCTTCTTTATTTTACAATCATTTCGGGTATCCTCGACATCATAACCTCTAACCCTAATCATCTCTCTCAATTTATCAGCCTTTACCCAATCTTTAACAGCTCTAGCCTGCCGACGCTGATTTACTAGTTCTAAAATTTCTTCAGGAATGTTCATAGCCTTATTTTTAGCCAAATTTAACCCTAAAACTTTATCCATTTCTAAGACTGTTGCCGGCTCTTCTTTCACTATTTGCCAGACTAAAGCAATTATTTCTGGCATGGCCAGATCATTCTCAAGGAATTGTTTAAAACAAGCCAAATATTTCTTGTTAAGCTTACCTTTCTTTACTTTAATCAAATTCCGTAACTTATTGAGGGAAGTTTGAGCTGTTTTCAGATTGACTAAAGAAAAATCCAAACCACTTCGATAGTGAGACGTTAAAACCAAATATCTATAAGCTAACGGTTCAAAACCCATCTTTTCCAGCTCAGTAATCGTCCACAACCCACCTTTTGATTTACTAACCTTCTCACCCTTGAAAGTAACAAAACCGTTATGCAACCAATAATTAACTGCCTGCCTGCCGAAAGCTCCATAAGACTGGGCAATTTCATTAGTGTGATGGACAGCAATATGATCTACACCGCCGACATGAACATCGAAAGGAAGACCTAAATTTTTAATCGACATAGCAGTACACTCTACATGCCAACCAGGAACACCTCGCCCCCAAGGACTATCCCATTCCATTTGTCGGGTTAAACCGTTAGTTGACAGACTAAATTTCCATAAAGCGAAATCAGTCTGGTTTTTCTTCTCAGGATTAACACCTATCCTTGCTCCTTCTTTTAATTGTTGCAAATCTAATCGGGCAAAAGTACCATAATCAGAAAAACGGCTGGTATCAAAATAAATTCCATCGCTAATTCTATAGGTAAAACCGTTTTGTTCTATCTTTTGGATAAGTTTAATCTGATCCTGAATATAATCAGTAGCCCGACAAACAATATCTGGCCGAACTATATTTAACTTTGCCTCATCATCAAAAAACTGTTTTTCATACTTATCGGCAATTTGTCTAACTGTTAATCCCTCCTCTCGGGCCTTTTTCTCCATTTTATCCTCACCTTCGTCAGCATCCGAAACCAAATGACCGATATCAGTCACATTCATCACATATTTCACTCGATAACCCAAATAACGCCAGGCTCTCACCAAAACATCCCAGCAAATATAGGCATACATATTGCCGATGTGTGGTGCCGAATAAACCGTTGGTCCACAGGCGTAAATACCCACTTCTCCCGGTTTTATTGTTTTTAGCTTTTCTTTTTTTCTGGTGGCCGTGTTATAAACTTTCATTTATTATTTACCAATTACTAATCCGGTTTTTTAGCAAATTCTGCTGTTTGTGATTTTTTATCGGCTGGAATAAAAGCACTGCCTCTTTTCCTTTTCATTTTATGGGGATTGGTCGGTATCTCGATGGTTTCCTCCTCTTTACTAACCTCTTGGTCATGTTTTTTCTTTTCCTCCATTTCTTTTTCCTTCGTCTGCTTTCTGGATTCAATTTCTCTTAATCGCTTAATCTGACTTTCCAGATCATTTCCTTTTAATCCAGCCTTCATCTTCTCCTCTTCCTTTTTCTTTTTTTGTAATTCTTCATCAGTTAATGGCTTAATATCTCCCAATAATTCATCCACTTTAATGGCTGTTATCACCTTATCTGTAGATTGAACTATTTTTTCCCCCATTTCTATACCTAAATCAATAGGACCTTGTTTATTATTCATATGGTTTCCTCCCGGTGAGGGCCCGCGATAGGGTAGCTAAATCGGCATATTCTAAATCAGCACCTATTGGCAAGCCGGAGCCAATTCGACTAGTTTTAATTTGAAAACCACTAGCTTCAATCTTTTTTTTAATATACAAAGCAGTTGCCTCTCCTTCCATGGTGGGATTAGTAGCTATAATCACTTCTTTAACTCCTTGATTTAGTCTATCAATCAGCTCTTTAATTTTTAAATCATCGGGACCCACATGGTTGAGAGGATTAATTACGCCGCCTAAAACATGATAAACCCCTGTAAATTCACCCATATTTTCGATAGCCAATAGATCAATTGACCTCTCGACGACGCAGATTACCTGTTTATCCCGCCGAGGGTTAGCACATATCCCACAGATATTTGTTTCGGCTACCCCAAAACATTCCTGACAAATCTTAACACTTTTAATTCCTTTTAAATCGGCGGCAAACTTTATTATTGCTGTTTCTGGCCAATTTAAGAGACAGAAGGCTAATCGGGTAGCGCTTTTAGGGCCTACTCCCGGTAATTTTTCGAAATCCTCAATAAGATCTTTAATCGCTTTTGGATAATTTCCCATAACTAAAACAAACCTTCCAGTCCACCTGCTTCCTTAACTTTGCGTGCCGCAGTTTCCTGCGACTTTTTCATAGCCTTGTTAATAACATCCATTAAAAGGCGATTTTCTACCCCATTAATCGACAATTGTTTAATCCGCTGGTCACCACTAACCACAATCCTAATACCTCCCTCCTCTATAGCAGTCGTTTCTGACTCAATCATTTTTTTCATTTTCAGAGCTTTGGTAAGTAGTTTAGCTTTGTCAAACATATGTTGTAATTATAACATTAACCAAAGATATCTTTAGCCAAGTCGTAAACATCGTGCTCTTGATAAACCGCCTCCATTGGCGTGTCATTTTTAATCTCTAAAGGTTTACCTTTATCCTTACCCAAAACATATTCTACCCGCAGCTGTTGGCCAATAACTTTGGCAATACAATCCTCTAAAACTTTTCTATTCTTTTCTTCTTCCAATCTTTCTTTGTGGAAGGGATAAAACACCTCCAAGACCAAAACTGACCCTTCTAATTTTTTAGGTCTGGCCGCTCGCAAAAAGGCTTCAACACTATGATTAAAAGGTTTAACCTCGGCCAAGATTTGCTTCCATTCCTGCTCAATCAATCCTAAATTACTTTTTGGATTCTCAGTCTTATTAGCCACGTTCGTCTCTTTATCCTCGGTTGTTCCGGTCGAAATAACAGGCTTATTTTTAAGATAATCAATAACGGCCAATTCTAAAGGCAATTGCTCAATAATCGTCCCCTTTTCCAACTGACTCGTTTTAATTAATAAATTGATCCAATTACTTAAAGTATCACTCCTTTCCTTCAAAAGCCTTTGGTGAAAATAAGCCAGCCAATTATCACGCAAACTAGTAAAATTTATTCCCTTTTGGGCTAATTTTTCCAATTTATCAAGAATAACCTTAACGTTACCGGCATTTAAATCAGCCTCTATTTCCTCACCACTGTAATTGCCAAATTTACTGGCAATATAATCTTCAACATTTTCACGACTAATTTTTTTACCATATTCCATTACAATTTCATTAAGGCTTTTTTGTAAATTTCTAAAACTACCATCACTTTGGCTGGCTAAAAGCTCCAAACTAGTATCGTCGACATCTAAATTCTCTCCTTTTACAATTCTTTTTAATGACCTGGCTAACTCTTTAAGTGTTCCCTTACGAAACTCAATTTTAACCAACCGTGATAAAATCGTTTCCGGAATTTTTTCTTCATCGGTGGTGCACAAAATAAAAACAACATGGGACGGCGGCTCTTCGATTACTTTCAAAAGAGCATTGAACGCCTCTTTAGTCAACATATGCACCTCATCAATAATAAAAACTTTCTTTTTTAATTTAGACGGCATCAAATAAGAACTTTCCTTTAAATTCCTGATATCGTCAATACCGCGGTTAGAAGCAGCGTCAATTTCAATCACGTCTAAATTAGATCCCTTCAAAATAGCCAAACAATTCTCACATTGATCACATGGCTCACCATTTTCCGGAGCTAAACAATTAACTAACCGGGCGATAATCCGAGCCACTGAAGTCTTCCCTGCCCCTTTTGGCCCTGAGAGCAAAAATGATTGAGGCGTTTCCTTTCCCGAAAATAGCTTTTTAAGCTTTTCACCTAAATTATCCAAATCCAACTCCCCTAATTTTTGAGGACGATACTGAAGATGATAAACAGTCACAACTCATTATAGCAAGTTCGCCACCCCATGGGAAAGCCAAAATGCTAAAATATCAGTTAGAGATTTATGCTGAAACTTTGCCTCATATTTCAACTTTTCAGTACAAATAACAATGTCTCCTAATCTAATCCAACCATCAGCATTTTTTTCTTTCGATATAGGAAAACTTAAAACTTGGGGAATATAATTCATCTGCCGATACTGCTGGTTTAATTCCTTAGCCTTTTGCCGGCCGACAAAAACCAAACTTAATTCGACTCGATCCCATCCCTTCAAAGTAGCCTGGGCTATTCTTCTAACTAAATTCTCAGATAATCCCCAATTTTTAGGGTGTTTAATTAAAATTTTATTCACCTGACAACTGCTCTTTAATTATCCTGGCTATTAATTCTCCCGACGCTCTTCCTCCTGTTTGGTTTTTAACTGCTCGCATAATCGCTCCAAAATCGTTGCCCAGATTCGCCCGCATTTCACCAACCAAAGCGGTTATTTCTTCAACAGTCATCATTTGGGGTAAGTAGCTTTTTAAAAGCTCGATTTCCTCATCCAAGGCCGTTACTAAATCCAATCGCTTACCCTTTAAAAATAATAACCGTGATTCTTCCTTGTTTTTTAACTCTTTTTGAAGAACCATTATCTCATCTGTTTCCGTTAATTGCCCCATGGGCAAGGTTAATTCTTTCTGATCTATTAGAGAAATTAAATACCTTAGCCTTTCTACTTTTAGATTATCGCCTGACTTTAGGGCGGTGACACTATCAGCCTTTAATTTATCTTTGAGCATATCTTCGAGATTGTTTGGCACGCCGACGGCATTTTTCCCGCCATAAAATAATCTTCTTCTTAGCGTAACGCCGCTCTGACGGTTTCCGATAGGCCGTTCGTTCTTTAATCTCTTCGCTCACATCCTCCTCCAAAGATAACCGTCTAAATCTGCCAATAAGATCATCTTTGGTTTCCCCCTTCTTTCTTACTACAATCAATGCCATATGGAGTCTATTTTACCTATTGTTTGGAATTTTGTCTACAGAGAAGTTGATCCACCGCGTTAATTACTCCATCTTTATTATAATCAACCTCAACACAGGCATCTGTCGATTTGGTCGGAGCTACTTTTACCCCCTTTAGACAATCATAATAGTCAACACTATTAATTACGCCATCATTATTATAATCGGTAGTTTGATTGCAACTAGCTGAACTTGAATCAGTTGCCGTCGGGCTAACGACTGGGCTGACCAATGGAACAGCCTCTACTGTCGGAGTTGGCTCAACTATTTCTTTTGTCTGAACCGAATTAGAAAAGGAATAAGGAATACCGGCATTATCGTAAACAGTATCATTAATCTTAATTGTATAGTAATAAAGAGTATTATCTTTGAGCGGACTAAGAGTGATGTTAAAATCGGTTCCTTCCTCGGCGGCTGATTTGCTCAAAAGCATCGTTGTCGGCCCAGTGCCATACAAAACTGTCGGTTGGCATTTTTTCCCTGTAGTAAAGCTAATAGTAGCCGACTTACCATCACTACTGACCATTGCTCGAACATCTTTGGGACCACTGTCAGCGGCTGCCCCAGCCATATAAGTTCTTACTGCACCTAAACCAACTACTCCCAAAACACCCACTAAAAGTAAAATAACAATTACTAAAACTGTTTTAACCTTAACTGCTCCTTTCATAAAGCTTTCAAAATAAAGGCGCTAATTAAACCAATTCCCCCTAACAGAAAAAAGCCAATTGTCGCTGCCGGATTACCTGTTTTAGGCAATTCGGGGGTGCTTGTCGTTTCCGCCGGAGTTGATTGAGTTGGAGTATTAGTAGGCGAACTGCTATTGCCGCTTACTGTAATCTCGTAAGAACCGGCCTGATTATCAGCACAGGAAATAACATCAACTACCGTTCCTGTTTCAGTAGTTAATAAATTTGAATCGGTTAAGCTTGAAGGAGTACAAGAAAAAGTCGCTTTAGCCGTTCCTGTTTCCTTTCCCTTAAATTTAATAGTAAACAAATCCCCGGCTACAGCAGTTGATTCTAAACCATCTGTAGCTTTATCCTTTACTAAAGTAACTGTTATCTTTCCACTTTCGACCTTAGGATAGATAATAAAATTAACCCCACTTTCTAAAGTTGGGTTGCCAATAACGTCCAATTTAGTTGCATCGTAATTTAAAACTACATCAACACCATTAATTTTCTTGCCTTCTGATTGAGCGCCGATTTTAACGGTAAATTCAGTTCCCTTATTATAAGAACCGCTGACCGGTGATAAGGTCAGTCTCGGCGCCGCCATCGCTGCTTTAGCGGGCACCCCCAACACCAAGAGGATAGTTAAAATCGGTTTAACTATTTTTTTCATTAATATTATTTTACCTTAATTTTAAAAGTTTCGGCAGTGAAAGGAATTACCTTAGCCGTCTTAGCCTCTACTAACATAGTAACAGAATCCCTAGCAGTTTTTCCAGTATCAATTTCAAAATTAAAATCCCCCGCTCTCTGGGGAGTAACTTTAAAAGTAATCAAATCCTTATCAACTGCTTTTTCTAAATTAAAACTGCTGGTACCAGAAATATAAATATTAGCAACTATTAAACCGGTTTTAGGGCTTATTTTACTCGAAGCCGGCTTAGGCAAACCCTCACCGACGGTCAGATCAGTCACCTTAAAGGCAGCTGGGTCATACTTAATATATAAATCCATAGCATCAACAGCTTTTCTTGTATTGGCCGTTACTTTAAGGGTAACCGTAGTTGTTTTACCCACCTGCCATTCTTCTTCCGGCGAAACCAGAGATAAATTTAACTCCGTGGTTACCGGCGTAATCGCCTCTGTTTTTTTAGTCGCTGTTGATGAGGCCACCTGCGTCGCAGTTTTAGCTGGCGTCAAGCTGTTGGTGACTAAAATAACCGCTTGAAAAATAACAATAACTGCAAAAACTGGAATAACCCAATTTAAAACTTGCTTTTTATTGATTTTTTGATCAGTTTTCATTTTACCTCCTAAAACCAGTCTCCACACTTTTTGGAAACGGTATTTAATAAATAAGTTGCATCAGCGGCATTAATAATACAGTCTCCGTTTAGGTCAGCTTGAGGATTAGCACTCGTTCCTTTATTAATCGCTTCTTTTAAGGTACTATAATCCTGGCCGTTAACCAAATCTAAATTATTTTCAAAAATATCCCCCGGAGGTAAAGGCAGGGTGGTAAAATCCCAAACTGGTGTAGTAGCACTGTTCTTAGTTAAACCACCAATAGTTCCTACCCTATCCTTATAGCACTCGGTTTGTCCGTTCTTCCCATAAACCAAACCAAGATGTTTAGGTCCCTTAATCATAACTGACAACTTTTCGTTATAATTAAAACCAGTTAGAGCGACTTCACCCTGGTAAACTATTACCGGTTGATTTTCACCGATATCTTTAGTCTCTGTTGTTTTTTGGAGTTTAACTTTATCTGATTTCCAGACTTCCCCAGTCGGTGACTCCACTGTCACTTTTACCTGATCATAACCATTATCACATTGACTATTTTTGTTTACCCCCGGATAAACCACTTTAAATTTTAGAACATAATTATCACCATTAATATCACAACCGGCATCAATTTGGCACTGACTCAAAGTCTTACGACTGTTGCCATCAATTTTACATATCCAATTGCCGGTTACGGCATCACAATCTGTAGAACTGCTACCGTGGGAATAGGCCTGATAGCAACCTGCATCTCCCTTTTGGCAATTGGCTAAATCCATAGTGCCATTTTCGTCAGCTTGGCAACTATATAAACCCTTAGTAAAATCGCAGGCGCCGCGGCTGTACTTCACCGCCTTGCCGTTGATTGTCACCAAAACCTCACCTACCGAATCAAAATATCTAACGGTATCTAACGGCTTTTGAGGATCAAAAGTACCAACAATAATTGATTGGGTTATCTTGCCGGTAACCGCATCTTTTAATTGGTCCTTTATTACTTCGACTTTCAAATTACCGCCCTCTTTTAGTCCCTTTAATGTAATTGAGGCTACTTCCACTGTTCCACTGGGTTTTTTCGTTTCTTCCTTGTAACTGATCATAGCATCTAATTGAACACATAATTTACTCGAATCAGCTGTATTTATTTCTCTCAGAATCGACTGGGAAGTATCAAAAGAGCTTCCCCACTTGATATCTGCCCCGGTTATTTTGGCCAGATAATCTTTAGGATAACAAAGAACTAAAGTAGTTCCATCAAATTCGGTCGATGATTGAACCATTGCCTTAATGACCGCTGTCTCTCCTACTTTCATTGATAGACCGACCGGCTCAAAATACTGACGATAGGCTTCACCAGCGGCTTTTCGTCTAACTTCCTGATTCTGTTTAGTCAACCAAATTGAAATCGCGATTGATACTGCTAAAATTCCCAACAAAACCAATAAATTAAACTTTGACTGTTTCATTTTTAATGGAGATATTTATCTCGCCAAAATGAATAATCCGACAGACTAGTACCAAAATTCAACTCGGGGTTACGGAAGCAATCACCATCCGCTTCATAACCGGTTATGGCCTCCCTATAAACAAGCTTTATAAATTCATTCAGCCAAACGGCATAGTCGCCCAAATTAACCACTCCGTCGCAATTATAATCCCCACCGGATTTGTCCGGACCATTATAACCTGCCCTACTGCAAACTGAACATTTCTTTTCAACCTCACAGCCGTCAAATTTCTGGCAATCTTCCTCGGTAGTAAATACTCCCAAATCAGGGGTAGTTTTATGACAACTCCAGTTACCTGTTTGAGTATTACAGGTGTCGTAGACCCACTCTTTCTTCTCATCACAGGCACCATTTTGACACAAATTCAAATCTGAAAAATTACCATTTTGGTTTTCTTGACATTGCCAGCGGCTATTCACACAACTGCCCTCAACTCTTGAATACCTAGTCACTGGAACAGTACAACCAATAGCCTCAACACAACTGGATTCCGATTCATAATTACAGCCGGTCAAATCGTTAGGATTGGTGCATCGACTGCAAATCCACTTGCCAGTGGTCCAATCACATTTTCCCTGGCGCCATTTATCACCGCAGCCCCAAGCCTGTTCACACTGCGTTTTAGTTAGATAAAGCTTGGGATCATTAGGGTCCCAATAATTAACCGGTTGGCAAAAGTAATTACCGGTACTGTCATCACAACTCCCTTGCAAATAGGGAATAAAACAACTACTATCAGTTGTACAAATTGATGGCGGTAAATCAGAGCCAGCACTCCCCTGATACTTGCCATTGTTGTCTTTGATACAACTATACCTGCCTGTTGCCCAGTCACAGGCACCATTATTATCTCGACTCCACCGGCCATTCCAGGCCGCTTTGCAGGTACCATCGGCCAAATCATTTTCACAGCTAATTCTAGCTGTTTCATCTATTGGATCAGTATAAAAAGGCTTGCCAGGTTGAGGCTGACCATAGATACACTTCCATTTACCAATAGCGGTATCACAGTAATTTCTTATGTAAGTCACATCACAACCGTCGCTGTCAATACAAGCCTGTTCGGTGGTAAAAGTACCGGCCCCGCCCTTACTGGTCTTGACACAAGCCCATTTGCCGGTGGCAGCGCAGCTGGTATTGTCATGGGTCCAATAGCTCAAAGGAGTGCAACTACCCAAGGCCTCACAACTGCTAAGACTCGTATAAGTTCCATAGTGACTAGCAATACAACTATACTTCCCCTTACCTGTGGCTGAATCGGTAATACATTCATTGCT
>ERZ795052.1037-NODE-1037-length-39741-cov-7.060928_pt1 | contig 39741 bp, 25 predicted proteins | sample MGYA00375136_ERZ795052 | MGnify/ENA primary metagenome ERZ795052 (study PRJEB30181, sample SAMN05720156) | activated sludge metagenome | isolation source: Anaerobic digester | place: Japan | collected 2015-05-26 ... | reverse complement strand
GAGGCAAAATTGCTCGGGGGAGGCAAAATTGCTCGGGGGAGGCAATGTTGCTCGGGGGAAGGAATGTTGCTCTGGGGAGGAAAGTTGCTCGGAGGAGGCAAAATTGCTCGGGAAAGCAAACTTGCTCGGGAAAGCAAACTTGCTCGGGAAAGCAAACTTGCTCTGGAAAGCAAACTTGCTCTGGGGAGGCAATGTTGCTCGGGGAGGGAAAGTTGCTCTGGGGAGGGAAAGTTGCTCTGGGGAGGCAATGTTGCTCGGGGGAAGGAATGTTGCTCGGGGAGGCAATGTTGCTCGGGGGAAGGAATGTTGCTCTGGGAGGGAAAGTTGCTCTGGGGAGGAAATTTGCTCGAGGGAGGGAATGTTACTCGAGGGAGGAAATGTTACTCGAGGTGGGAAGTTACCTAGGAAAGATTAATTTAATTAATTAATTGGAATTGAATTTGATTTGAGTTTAAATTATAATTGAAAAATTTTCATTGATAAGAAGTTTTTACGTTGACAAAAAGTTTTTATATGGTATAATATAGTCATATAACAACATAAGTTTAGTAAATAAATTTAGTAAATTTTAAAGTATGCGGGCGTAGCTCAGGGGTAGAGCACTAGCTTCCCAAGCTGGGTGTCGAGGGTTCGAATCCCTTCACCCGCTTCAAAAAAGTTCTTTGTAAAAAACAAAGAACTTTTTTTTTATTTCAATATAATTCTTTGTTTTTTTAACTTTTTTTATTTCAATATAATTCTTTGTTTTTTTTTATTTATTTTAATATAATTTTGGTTGTTTTTTTTGTTTGTTTTCATATAATTCTTTATTGTATTGTTTATTTGTTTCAGTGAGTTTTTCATGTTGTATGCCACTCGTTATTATTGGATACGCTTTACTTATCTTTTGTTCTTATCTTTTACAAAGACAACGTTTTATCTCTATTTACATGAAACAAATGGATTGTCGTATTCAGATATTGCATTTATTTTTTTATCATTTGATATTTCTGTTGTTTCATTGGAATTACCTACTGCTGCATTGGGTGAATATTGGGGAGCACAAAAAAGTTTTTTAACAGGACTTTTTTGTAAAAGTTTGTCTGCATTTTTATTTTTTGTAGGGAATAGTTTTTTTTGTTTTTGTGTAGCAGAAATTGTGTCTGCATTTGCTGTTTGTTGTATTTCTGGTAGTTTAGAAGCTTGGTTAATGAATCAAATGGATTCTGATTGCAACACAGAAAATGTAACTCAAATTTTTATGAAAGGGCGACGAGTTAGTATTTTGGCACAAGCTCTAGGTGGTTGGTTTGGTGCTATTTTAGGCGGTCTGTCTCTTGGCTTACCATGGTTCTTTGTTGCTGTAGGCATGATTTTTTGTTTTTCTCTTTCTTATGTTTGTATGAAAGATACTAAGAAAGTGGAAAAATTAGTTTCAAAACAAAAAATTAAGTTTACCATGGATAATATTACACAAGGCTATAAGCTTACATTTCAAAATCCTATTTTGCTTTTTCTGCTTATTGACTGTTTTTTGATTAGTATTGCTCTTGCCTCGCCAAAAGTGGAATGGTTGCCTTATTTAAAATCGTATTTTCAAAAGGATGCTTGGTTTGTAGGAAATGTTTGGATTTGTATCCAGGCAATCCAATTTGTAGGGACGTTTGGACTTTCTAATTTGTTGAAAAGGAATCGTTCTCTTTTATTTTGGAAATTAGTTTTTTCTTGTTGTTCCAGTATGATGTTATTGGGGCTTGTTATTTTTCGAAATATATTTACGTTTATTATTTTTTATTTGTTGTTGGAATGGATAAAGCCTTACCATCGCTCCTTGACTTTGACATTGATTCAACAAGAAACAAGTAAAAATGGTAGACTAACTATATTAAGTTTTGAAAATTTGATTGGAAAATTAGGAAATTCTATTGGCTTATTTTTAGTAGGAAGTTTTACAAAGTACATTGGTTCCTTTTCTGCTTGGGGGCTAGGGTTGGCATTATATGTATTGATACTCCCCTGTTATTTTTATATTTTGAGTAAAGAAAAGTCAGATGTTCTTTCCTATTCTGTCTTAAAACAAAAGGATGTCTGAGAATGAAATAAACTTGCTAATTTACTTAAATGAATAGACAAAAATCGAATAAATTGCTATAATCTGTTCTGCGAAAACTGCTCTGTAAAACTGCTCTAGGGCAGTGCAATTTTCAAATATTCATGAAAAATTATATCCATCAACAGGAGGATTTGACTTGAGATGACTTGGGAGAAAGTAACAGTACAAGATGCCATGGATAGATGGTCATTTTCTGATCAATATGGTTTTTCCTATTTTTCAGTTGAATCTGTACATTTAAAGATAGGAACAAATTGGGAAAATTTATCAGATTTATATAAAAAAGAAGGAAACATTTATAAACGATTAAAAAATTATAAGCCTAAAATTGTAAATTTATTTAAATTTTTTAAAAAATTTTTTGACGATGAATGGGCAGTGAGTATATATGAAAATCACTTAAGTAGTAATTTTAGTTTAATAAATTTATTTAATTTTTGTATTATAAACTTATTTAAATATTCTTGGGATATGGATATACTGACTAAAAATAAAGTAAGAAAAATTAATGTAAAAGACATGAATGCTAAGATAAATTTACAAATAACAACGTATTCTAATGATCCCAATGAAAGAGATAAAAGTAACATCGAATGTGAAATAGAAATAAATAATATTGAAGATTTTGATAAAATTGATTTTTTGAATGGTGATGAAAAAGTTGATTTTTGGATTCCTATTGGTAAAACTATCCGATCTGGTAATTCACCTATTCGATTTGGTAATTCACCTATTCGATTTGGTAATTCACCTCTTGAATATTTTGATAGACCTAATATTAAAGATGTTCAAATTGGCGATAAATATTTTTATCTTCCCAAGAATAGTATCTGTGAAGTTGTGAAAAAATATGACTATCCTGAACCAGATGAGCGATTATATGATGTTAAATTGGCTGATAAGTCCATAGTTACCATAAAATATGGTAAAGATAACGATTTACTAGTACTGCCATATGTAAAAACTAAACCTAAAAGTGATGTATTAGACTTTAATACATCTATCAATAAATTTAATTTACAACCTTATGTTGAATACGAAATACCTTTGTTTATGTACGAAGGTAAAGGAATGGATTCTATAGGTGCAAGGAAAACCTACCATGTATATTGGCAAGAGATAAAAAATGCTGCTAAATATACTGTTTCAGTGTATAAAATGATTAAATTTTCTAACAGATCTAAGGTCTATCATTTAAAAGATGTTGAAGTAGATAAAAATGAAAAAAAAGTAACTATCCATGGTCTTGTGGGAGGAAATTTTGTATTTGTAGTCAAAGCAGAAGATCGCAATGGTAATGTTTTGGCATTTAGCAGATGCATTGAAGATGGAGATCCCCAATGGTGGGGAGTAGATGATGACTAGCCGCTACAATTTGCATGATTTCATTAGTATTTAAATACTACGCCTATATTATTTGCAAATGTTAATCTTATTTTTAAGCAAGATTAACATCTGTAAAAAGCTATTATAATAACTAAAAAACTTACAGAAGATAAAAATCTACTGATTATGAAGGAGAAAAAGCAAGTTATTAAAAAAAGTAGTTTGCTTGCATGTTTCCATATAAAGTATATTCAACTCATATTTTTGTTTTATGTTTCCGAACAAAAGATTCCTTTATTCAATTGCTTTGAGTCGATATAATTCTAGGTATTTATAAAACAGTATTTCTATTAACAGGAGAATTTTATATGGCATGGAAAAAATGTACAATACAAGATGCCATAGATAGGTGGTCATTTTCTGATCAATATGGCTTATCCTATTTTTCAGTTAAATCTGTAGAATTAAAAATAGGAGAAAATTGGAAAGATTTATTAGATGTATATAAAAAAATCGATAATGATTATATAAAATTAGATTACAAGATAGATAAAATTTTTTTTGATTTTAACTTTTATAAAAGCTTGCTGGATCTTGAATTGGCAAATCGAATATATAATTAAAGATACGAAAAAATTACTTTAAAAGAGATTAATATTAAGATAAATTTTGAGCTAACTTGGTATTGTTTTAGTGCCTTTCTTTCTGGATCAGGTCCAAGAGATTACATCTCTTGTGAAATAAAACTAAATAATGCTAAAGATTTTGAAAAAATTTATTTTTGGAATAATGATGAGAAAGTTGATTTTTGGATTCCTGTGGACATCAAATCTGATGATTTACCTAGCAAATATTCACCTTTATCTACCCAAATTTATTCTCCACCAGTCCATTATTTTAATAAACCTCATATTCAAGATGTGCAAGTGGGAGACAAATATTATTACCCTCCTAGGAATAGTATTTGCGAAGTTGTGAAAAAATATGATTCTTCTGATAAAAAGTATAAACAAAAATATAATTTATATGATGTGAAATTGACAGATGGAACTATAGTTACTATAAGAGAGCATGATAGTTATATAAGTGTATTAGGAGAATATGAATATTTACTAATACTTCCCAATGCAGAAATGAAAACTAAATATGATAAGTTTAATAAGGCAATGAATGAATCAACTTTACAACCTTATGTTTCATATGCGGATAAAACTTATAATGTGTATTGGCAAGAGATAAGCAATGTTGCTAGGTATATTGTTTCAGTATATAAAATTATTAAATTTTCTAATAAACCTAATATTTATCACTTGCAAGATATAGAAGTAAATAAAAATAAGAAAATGGTAATCGTTCGTGATCTTGTGGGTGAAAATTTTGTCTTCGTAGTAGAGGCATTGGATAGCGATAATAATACTTTGGCACTCAGCAGAGGAATTTTAAATTCAGGTGAACCCCGTTGCTGGAATGTGTTGGGGAGTAGATGATGACTAGGATGTCATATTTTCATAATTTGTATTAGATATTACGCCTATATTATTTGCAAATGTTAATCTACTTTTAAGCAAAAGTAACATTTGCTAAAAAGCCATTACAATTACAATAAAAAGAAAATTTATAGAAAATAAAATTCCGTTGATAATTAATAAAAAAAAGCAAATTATTTAAAAAGTAATTTGCTTGCATGTTTTCATCTAAAAGAATATGTAACTCATATGTGTGTTTGGTAACCTTGTGTTTCTGTTTTAAACAAAAGGTTACTGCTGTCAATTGCTCTGAGACAAAATACTTTGTGGCAATACAATTCTAAGTATTTATGAAAAATTATAATTATCAAAAGGAGGATTTGTATGACATGGGAAAAAGGTACAATACAAGATGCCTTGAATACATGGTCGTTTTCTGATCAATATGGCTTATCCTATTTTTCAGTTAAATCTATAGAATTAAAAATAGGTGAAAATTGGCACGATTTGTCAAAGATATATAAAGAATACGGATCTAGTGATGGAATTAATTATAAACGACTTGATTTAGAAAAAAATAAAAATTTATTTAAATTTTTTAAAAAATTTTTTGACGATGAATGGATAGTTGCTCTAGATTCTAAGGAACATTGTCATGATATACTTACTCAAAATCGTGTGATAAAAATCACTTTACGAGGAATTATGAAGATAAAATTTCAGATAGAACCGTATTCTGCTAATTCTAAAAACAGTAAAGGTAGTATAAGTTACATCCAGACGCACTTCACAGTAAATAATAGTAGAGATTTTGATAAAGTTGATTGTTTAAATGAAGATAAGAAAGTTCATTTTTTAATTCCAAATCATAAAACTAGCTCCTCAGATTCACCTATTGAATATTTTGACAGACCTAACATTGAAAATGTTCAAGTAGGTGATAAATATTTTTATCCTCCTAAGAATAGTATTTGCGAAATTGTGAAAAAATATGATTCTTCTGATCCTTCTAACAAATTATATGACGTAAAATTGACAGACAAGAATATGTCTATCATTACCATAAAAAAGCATGAGGATTTACTATCACTTCCATATGCACAAACTAAATATGATATGTTTAATAAATCCATGAATGAATCGATGTTACAACCTTATGTTGAGAGAGAAGATTCTTATTTTTATTTTAAGTACCAAAATTCTTCTTTTAATTTTAATCATTATGACAATGGTTACAAATATGCTGCAGATGGAGACTTTCATGGAAAAGGAACAATTAGTGGAGCTGGCAAAACATACAATGTATATTGGCAAGAGATAGAAAATGCTACTTTATATATTGTCTCAGTGTATAAGATTATTGAATTTTCTCACAAAACTAATATTTATCACTTAAAAGATATAAAAGTGAATAAAAATGAAAAAATGGCAATCATGGATGGACTTGTAGGTGGAAATTTTGTGTTTATAGTTAAAGCTGAAGATTGCAATGGTAATGTTATCGCATTTAGCAGAGGCATTTTAAATGAAGGTGAGCCTCGATTATGGAATGAAGATGATGACAAAGATACTTGGTGGAATGAAGATGATGACCAAGATACCACAATTTCTAGTCGTTTCCGTAGTTTTCGGTTTTGGTAAGTCCATCATTACCATAAAAAGAATCCATTCAAAGATGAATTGATCTTATGTTTTGTACAAAGATAAAACTTGTAATGTATATTAGCAATATATAAAACATGCATTTTACTATGTTGTTTCAGTGTATCCATGATTTTAGTTGTATTAGACATCACTCTTATATTACTTGCAAATGAGAATTTTGCTTACGTAAAATTCTCATTTGTTAAAAAGCCATTATACTAACTAGAAAACTTAGAAAAGATAAAATTCCGTTGATAATTCATAAAAAATAGCAAATTATTAAAAAAGTAGTTTGCTTGCATGTTCCCATGTAAAAGGATATGTAACTCATATTTTTGTTTTGTGTTTTGACATAAAAGGTTACCCTAGACCATTTCTCTAGGCAACTTTCTCTGGTGGGGAAAAAAGATTTATATTTATCAAAAGGAGGTTTTGATATGGAATGGAAACAAGGTACAATACAAGATGCTCTGAATACATGGTCGTTTTCTGCTCAATATAGCTTATCTTATATTTCAGTTGAATCTGTAGATTTAAAAATAGGTGAAAATTGGCACGATTTATCAGATTTATATAAAAAAATCGGAGATGATTATATAAAAGTAAATTACAATATAAATGAAAATCTATTTAACTTTAATTTTTATAAAAATTTACTTAACTTTATCGTCTTTACTAGAACACATAAATATAATGATACGATCAATTTAGAAGAGGTTAATATTAGGATAAAATTTAAGATAGCACACTTTTCTCATTATTCAGATTACAAAAACTATAAAGGTAATACAACTACCATTGATTGTGAAGTAAAAATAAATAATGCTAAAGATCTTGCACAAATTGATTTTTTGAATGGGGATAAGAGAGTTGATTTTTGGATTCCTGTTGGTGAAACTAGCCCATTTGATTTACCTCTTGAATATTTTGATAGCCCTAATTTTGAAAATGTTCAAGTGGGTGACAAATATTATTACCCTCCTTATAATAGTATTTGCGAAGTTGTGAAAAAATATGACTATTCTGATACACATAATAGTTTATATGATATAAAATTGACAGATGGAACTATAGTTACTATAAAAGATTATAATCGTTCTACAACTTTAGAAGGGGAGATATATGACTATTTACTAGTACTTCCATTTGCAGAAATTAAAACTAAATATGATATACTGAATAAGGCAATGAATGAATCAACTTTGCAACCATATGTTTCATACGAAGATAAAACGTATAATGTGTATTGGCAAGAAGTAAACAATGTTGCCAAGTATATTGTTTCAGTGTATAAAATTATTAAATTTTCTAACAAACCTAATACTTATCACTTAAAAGATATAGAAGTGAATAAAAATGAAAAAATAGCAGTCATTGACGGTCTTGTGGGTGGAAATTTTGTCTTCGTAGTAAAGGCATTAGATAGAGATAATAATACTTTGACACTCAGTAGAGGCATTTTAAATGAAGGGTAAGCCTCGATGATAAAAATAGGATACTAAATTTTCCATAATTTCATGTATATTAGTTACACCTATATTATTAGCAAATTCAAATCTTACGTAAGTAAAATATTCATTTGCTAAAAAGCTATTATAATAAATAGAAAATTTATAAAAAATAAAATTCCATTGATTTATGAATAAAAAAGTGCTAAATATTAAAAAAGTAATTTGCTTGCATATTTTCATATAAAAGAATATGTAATTCATATAGTTATTTTGTGTTTTGAAACAAAAGGTTTATTTTAGATACAATTGATCTGGGGAAAATGCTCTGGGGAAAAAATAAAAAAATTTATTAACAGGAGAATGTTATATGGCAACATGGGAAAAAGGTACAATTACAATACAAAATGCTCTATATAGAAGGTCATTTTCTGATCAAGATAATTATACCTATGACGACGACGATGACGGAGAATGTTATATGGCAACATGGGAAAAAGGTACAATTACAATACAAAATGCTCTATATAGAAGGTCATTTTCTGATCAAGATAATTATACCTATGACGACGACGATGACTATGACGATGACGACTATGACGATGACGACTATGACGATGACGACTATGACGATGACGACTATGACGATGACGACTATGGCTATAAAGGTTATAAACATTATGTTAAAGAAGATGAAGAGTATGTTGAGGATTTTTCTTGTCACGATATAATTAACGATGGAGGATTTGTAATTTTAGATAGCATATTTGATGGAATTTTGTAATTATTTAATCACAAACAATACAGACTCAAGTACTTACTTATGAAGAATTATATTTATTAAGAAGAGGTTTTTGTTTTGGAATCTTTTGTTTTGTGTTTTGAAACAAAAGGTTTATTTTAGATACAATTGCTCTGGAAAAATGCTCTGGGGAAAAAATAAAAAAATTTATTAACAGGAGAATTTTATATGGCAACATGGGAAAAAGGTACAATACAAGATGCTCTAGATAGATGGTCATTTTCTGATCAATATGGTTTTTCCTATATTTCAGTTGCATCTGTAGAGTTAAAAATAGGCGATGAATGGGAAAATTTATCTGCTGCAGATCACTATACAAACTTATATAAAAAAATAGGCGATGATCGTTATACAAAATTAAATTACGAGAGAAATAAACATTTGTTTGACTTTAACTTTTATAAAAGCTTGCCAGATCTTGGATTGAGCATTGAGCAGTATGATAGGCAGAGGTATACATCTTATTACCAACAAATCACTTTAAGCGATATTAATATTAAGATAACGTATAATATAGCACCGTCTTCTCATAATTATATGGGTCTTTTCTATAAAGATGAAAAGACTACGTTTTCTATTTCTTGTGAAATAGAAGTGAATGATGCTGAAAATTTTTTGAATAAAATTAATTTTTTGGATAATGATAAGAAAGTTGATTTTTGGCTTCCTATTGATAAAACTATCAAATCTAGTGATTCACTTATTGAATATTTTGATAGACCTAATATAAAAGATGTAGAAATTGGTGATAAATATTATTACTATCCTCAGAATAGTATTTGTGAAGTTGTGAAAAAATACGACTATCCTGATCTTGATGATAGATTATTTGATGTAAAATTGGCAAATGAGTCTATAGTTACTATAAAAAAGCATAATGATTCAAAAAAACATGACTATTTTCTAGTACTTCCATATGTAGAAACTAAAAATGATCTATTAAAATTTAACGAATTCAAGGATGAATTTACTTTACAACCTTATGTTGAGTGTGAAGATCCTTATTTTGACGGACACTTCAGCAAATCCTTGCGGGGAGTTGAAAAGACCTACAATGTGTATTGGCAAGAGATCAAAAATGCAGCCTTATATATTGTTTCAGTGTATAAAATTATTGAATTCGATAACAAAACTAACATTTATCATTGTAAAGATATAGAAATAGATAGAAATGAAAAAATGGCAATCATTGATGGTCTTGTGGGAGAAAATTTTGTGTTTGTAGTCAAAGCAGAAGATCGAAATGGCAATGTTGTGGCACTAAGCAGAGGCATTTTAAATCAAGGCGAACCACAATGGTGGAGATAAGAAGATGACTAAGATGACTATCATGGCGATGATGACTCTTCTTGACGATGATGACTATAGAGAGTATCTGAGAAAAGAAGAAGAACGACGACGATATGAAGACGATGATGACGATGACTAGGTTACTACACTTTCCATATTTTCATTTATATATTGTGAAAAACTATTATTAAACATGGAAACTCAATATTTAAAGAGATGTAATTATGAGATCTTATGAAGAAGAATTAGAAACTTTAATAAAAGCTGGTGCAAGAGTTGTTGAAATCGCATCTTTTGAATAGGAACGTGTGCATGGTTTTACAAATTATGTTGCAGAAGTTTTAGGTATAGATTGGTATTCTTGGAGTAGTGTTTCAGGATTAAAAGTATGGGAAGAAAAAGGATTTAAAATTATAAATCCTGATTGCGTTACACTTCCTGCTGTTCTTGATATTTACTTACAACATAACGATAATATGTTGCTTGTTTTAGAGGATTTTCATTCTCATAGTGAGGCAAATCATCCTGTAAATATTCGATGGATTCGTGAAATGATGAGACCACAAAATTATCTAGGTGATTATAAAAAGGCAATTATTTTAAGTTCACCTAGTAAATTTGTTCCAGAAGAATTATCAAAAGAACTTCCTGTTATTGAAGTTGAATTGCCAGATAGACCTACAATAGAGATTATTGCAAATCAAGTAGTGGATGAGTATAGAAACGTTTGCTTTGAAAAAGATATTACTCCTAAATTACTTGCATCTGCGTTAGGTTTGACTGTTATGGAAGCTCGTTTAGCATTTGCTAAAGCCATTATCACCAACAGAAAACTTACAGAAGATGAAATTCCACTGATTATTAGTGAAAAGGAACAAATTATTAAAAAGAGTGGTCTACTTGAATATTTCCATCCAAAAGAATATTTAACACATGTTGGTGGTTTGGAAAGCTTGAAAGACTGGATTAAAAAACGTGGAAATGCATATAGTGATGAAGCAAAGAAATATGGTCTAAATACTCCGCGTGGTGTTCTTTTGCTAGGAGTTCCAGGATGTGGTAAGTCATTGACTGCCAAAGCCATTGCCAATGAATGGAAATTTCCATTGTTAAGGTTTGACTTAGGAAAAGTTTTTGGCGGTATTGTAGGTGAATCAGAAAGAAATATTAGGTATGCTCTAGATGTTGCGAAAACTATTTCTCCTTGTGTACTATGGATTGATGAAATTGAAAAAGGTCTTAGTGGAACTCAAAGTAGTGGAAGAACAGATGGGGGAACAAGTGCTAGAGTATTTGGTACGTTTTTAACTTGGATGCAAGAAAAAAAAGAACCAGTCTTTGTTGTTGCTACAGCAAATGATATTAGTTTACTTCCGCCTGAGTTACTTCGAAAAGGTAGATTTGATGAAATCTTTTTTGTTGACCTTCCTTCTGAAAAAGAAAGGGAAAATATTTTTCACATTCACTTAAAGATTAAAAATAGAGATGCAGAACAATTGAACTTAGACATGGAAAAATTAGTGAAAGAAAGTGAAGGGTTTTCTGGTGCTGAAATAGAAGAAGTAGTCAATGAAGCTTTATTTAATGCTTATGCAAATGGTCAAAAAGACTTAGAAATGAAAAATTTACTTGAATGTATCAATGCCACATCACCTCTTTCAAGAACTATGGCAGAAACGATTACTAATCTTAGAGCATGGGCAGACAAAAGAGCTAGGAAGGCAAGTGAAGATGAGCCTGGAGAAGCAAAAGAGTTAGACAAAAAAGTACCTAGATTACAACAAGAATATAAAAATCCTTTTATCACGAAGAAAAGCTATGATTCAGAATAAGATTGTAACTATTGTTAAGGATAATCAATTTGATAAGGGATGGACTCTGTTTCATCCCTATGATTTAGCAATCCATAAAAACCGTTCCTTTAAAAAAGTAGATGTTACGGATGTCATTCGATATATTAAAAACTATGTTATTACTGATGACCTATGCACTGTGCTAAAACAATTTGATAGTGCTTTTAAGTTTGGTAAAAATGTAGAAAATCAAACATTAACAGATGGTGTCAAGGAATTATTAAGCCAGCACGCATCATTAGGTACGATCCACCAAGACATTCTGGAAATGGTAAGGAATATAAAAGAACATGGTCAATATATTACCACTCGATCAAGGCAAATTTCAGAAGTGTATGAAGAAGAATATGAAACTTTATCTTCACGTTTGATAGAACGTTCCCAAGGTGCATGGGATTCTGACGTTGATACAATACGAGAAAAGCTGATGCAAGTATCTAGGGAAGCTCAAAACACTGTCAACAAAGCAAATGTTCAACTTAGAGATGGCACTGCAAAACTTATCTATACTAGAGCAAGACAACTAGGCTATGCTGTGCAAGAAATGAAAAAAGGCATGCAAACTCAATTAGTTTTAGTGAGGTGTGAATAATGGCTGATAAAAAAATTGTAATTGATATCAATGATAAAGGGGAGATAAAAGCTGAAACTTTTGGTTTGCAAGGCACAGAATGCTTAATAGAATTAGATAAATTATTAAAAGATTTAGCTTTAGAAACAACAACAATGAAAAAGGAAGAGTTTTTTAAAGAAGGAGTCACAACAACTAATACTGTAAAGGCAAAGAATGTATGATTCGTGTCCAAAAATTAATGCTAGTTGACAATGAGCATTTATATGGACCAGGGAAAAGACTACTGTTATATTTAAAGGGATGCACTCTCCGTTGTGAAGGTTGTATCAATCCACATTTATGGCCTTTTGAAGGTGGCACTATGATGGAGGCAAAAGACATTGTGGATCTTTGTGAAAAAGAAAATGTGGAAGGCATAACAGTTCATGGTGGCGAGCCTTTGGACCAAGCAGAAGAGTTACTACCACTTGTTCAAATGGTAAAAAAACTTCATAAAACAGTCATTCTTTTTACAGGATATATAAAAAAAGAGTTAAATCATATTCAATGTAAAATATGGAATCATGCAGATATTGTTGTTGCAGGGCGATTTCAGATGAATAAAAAGAATGTTCATCTTCAATTTAGAGGATCAACAAACCAGCGAATTTATAGACATAGTGGCCCATATAAAAATTATAAGATTCAAGATGGATATACAACTACAATTATTACGATTGATGAAAATGGCTGTATGGATGTTCAAGGTTTTTTAACAGAAGATGTTGAAAAGTTAGTAAATATTCAAGAATAAAAAAACAGAGATGGAAGTTGGGGTGAGATGTTTTGATTTTTTCTAGGGGTGGATTGTAAAATAACTTTACAAAAAATAGAATCTGTTTTGCAATTTAATGCAAGTTATGATATTCTATATATGGAAAGTCATTTTATGAAAAATGTAGCATGAATTTTAGTTAAGTATTGAGTATTTTATAATTTAAGTTATGATATTCTATGTATGGAAAGTCATTTTTATTAAAAATATAGCATAAATTTCAATGAAAAGTTGAATATTTAGACAAAATTCCATAGTCTGTATAAGCACTTTGGAAATGTGCACTACACGGTAGGCGATGTTAAAGGCACACAAAAAGAAGAAGTCTTGTTGTATAAGTTAGAAATGGTACTCTTCAAAAGAAATGTTGGAACGAATTTTTAAAACTGAATAAAGGAATACAAATGATCATTGAAGTTATACCAGTCAGTTCTTTTCAGCAAAATGCAAGAATTATTAGTTGTGAAGATACAAAAGAAGCGATTCTTATTGATCCTGGTGACGAAGAGACTAAGCTTTTAGACAGAATTCAAAAAAAAGGTGTTACCATTAAGTATATTATTGGCACACATGGACATATTGATCATGTAGGAATAGCATCGCAAATGCAATCTGCACTCCATGCCCCATTTTGTATGCATAAGGATGATGCTTTTTTATTGGAACGTATGCTTGTACAAGCTGATTTTTTCAATTGGGGAAAAGTAGAAATTCCAAGAATTGATCGATTTTTGAACGACGGAGATGTCTTTTGTTTTGGAAATTATGAGGTAAAAGTTTTACATACACCAGGGCATTCTCCTGGCAGTATTTCTCTACTCATTGGCAGAGATGTTATTGTTGGTGATTTGCTTTTTGCTGGTTCTATTGGACGAACTGATTTACCAGGTGGCAATTTTGATGTCCTTATGAAAAGCATTAAAGAAAAGCTGTATCCTTTACCAGAAACAACCAAAGTTCACACTGGCCATGGTCCGAATACAACTATAGGCTATGAAAAACTGAATAATCCTTTTTTAATTCGTTAATAACAATTTAAGGCAAAGAAGATGCAGAATAAAGATTCAGAAAAGAAAGAAAAATTGTCGTCTACTCAAGAAGAAACAACTCCTAAAACTAAAGGAAAAATTCAAAAATCAGATACTACCACAAAGGCTAAAGAACAAAAAAAAAGGGAGGATGTTTTAAAATCTGAGACGCAAGTAGTAGCAGAAGAAGTATCCCCTAAGAAAAAAAGAACATCGAAAAAAAAAGATGATGTAGGTATTCAAGAAGATATATTGAAAGAAAAAACAACAAAAGAAAAAACAGTGCAAAAAATAAATGATGAAAGCTCAAAAGAAGATGCATCTAAAAAAATAAATGATGTAAGTGCTAAAGAAGATGCTGAGAAAAAGAAAACAACAAAAGCGAAAACAGCGAAAGAAAAAAATGATGTAAGTCCGATAGACGATAGTTCTAAAGCAAAAACAGCAAAAGAAATAGAGAATGCTAATACTAAAGAAGATACAGCGATAGAGAAAACAACAAAAGAAATAGAGGATGTAAGCTCAAAAAAAGATACAGCAAAAAAGAAAACAACAAAAGCAAAATCAAAGAAAGCATCCCAAGAAATAGAAGATGTAAGTGCTATAGAGAAAACAGATAAAAAGTCAAAAGAAGATATCGCACAAGAGGTAAAAGCAAAACCAGTAAGAAAATCTCGAAAAAAGATAGAAAAAGCAAAAAAAGATGACTCTAAGCCAGATAATTCCCATGATTATGAAAATGATTTTGTGCAAAGCATTGTTTTTTTAGATTCTGATGATGACAAAGAGGATAAGAAAAAGGATTCTCAAGAAAAAGAAGAAAAGGATGTGCCTGATTTTTCTGAAATTGATTTAGAAAAAGAGTTTGAAAATTTAACGAAACGTATGGAAAAGATCTTTAAATCAGATACGCATAATATTTTCAATGATGTTTCTGACATGTTGCCTAAAGAAGTTCCTTTATTTCCTTTAGATGGTCGTCCTGTGATTCCAGGTCTTATGTTTCCTATTTTTATTCGATTTGATCCTTTTATTCAGAAGTTTGTGCAATATTTAGAAAAAAATAATGAAATTTATATTGGTTTTATTTATACTCGACCATTACTCAAAGAAAAAGGTGTGGAAAGAGGAAAAGATAAAGAACTGAATGGGGATTCTCTATTTCCCTTTTTAGGTGGTGAACAAGATAAACTTCGTATTCCTGTACATAAGTTTCCTAAAGTAGGTGTATTAGCACAAGTTTTAAAAGTAATGCAAATGCCAACAGGTGATTATCACGTTTTGATTCGAGGCATAAGGCGTTTCAAAATAAAGGAAATGCACCGCAACGATACATTTTGGAAAGCAAGGATTTTTTATCCAACATTAGACGATTCTGGGGACAAAGAAGATCGCAAAGTATATATAGATAGCATTACAGAAACAATGCGTAAGATCAGTGAAAGTGCACCTTATTTGCCCGATGAATTGAAAAGCATCATAGCACATTTGAATATTTCAGATCCTGATCGTTTATGCGATTTTGCTTTAATGGTTTCTTTGTCACAACCTAAAGAAATTCAAGAAAGTTTAGAATGTTTTCATATAGATACACGTTTGCAGAAAACATTGTTGTTGCTAAAAAAAGAGTATGATTATCTCAAAGTACGAGAAAAGATTAATAAACAAATTGAGGAAAAAATTCAACAACGCCAAAAAGATTATTTTCTACGTGAACAGCTCAAAGCCATTAAAAAAGAGTTAGGCGATGAGCAAGATGAAAAAACAGTAGAAATGAATAGACTTCAAAAATCTATTGAAGGAAAGACTCTTTCAGAAGAAGCTCAAAAGAAGTTCAAAGAGGAGATGGAAAAGCTTTCGTTGTTAGATATAAATTCCCCTGAATTTGGTATTACTCGCAATTATTTAGCCTGTTTAGTCAGCTTGCCTTGGGGTATACAGAGTAAAGATAATTTAGATATTGAAGAGGCAAGGAAAATTTTAGATGAAGATCATTATGGTTTAGAAGATGTTAAGGATCGCCTCATTGAATTTTTAGCTGTAGGAAAGTTATTGGAACGAGTGGAAGGCTCTATTTTATGTTTTGTTGGGCCTCCTGGTGTAGGGAAAACATCTCTAGGAAAGAGCATTGCTCGTGCTTTAAACAGGAAGTTTTTTCGTTTTTCAGTAGGTGGAATGCATGATGAAGCTGAAATCAAAGGCCATCGAAGAACGTATATTGGGTCTATGCCTGGAAAATTGATACAAGCATTGCGAACTGTAGAAACAGACAACCCTGTAATTATGCTAGATGAAATTGATAAAATTGGAAAAGATTATCGTGGTGACCCTTCTTCTGCTTTGTTGGAAGCATTGGATCCTGAACAAAATAATGCTTTTCTTGACCATTATTTAGATGTTCCCTATGACCTTTCTAAAATTTTGTTTATTCTTACAGCAAATATATTGGACACCATCCCCAGTCCACTTAAAGATAGAATGGAAATTATTCATTTATCAGGCTATATTAAACAAGAAAAGATTGCCATTGCACAACGACATTTGATTCCTAAACAAGAAAAACGACATGGACTCGATAATACAAAGATTACGTTCACAACAAAAGCGATTGATACGATTATTGATTTATATGCACGCGAATCAGGTGTTCGTGGATTAGAAAAGCAATTGATGAAAATCATGAGAAAAACAGCAGTAATGTTGTTAAAAGAAAAGAAAAAAAGCGTACGAGTTTTAACAAATAATATTGAAAAATTCCTAGGACCTCCTATTTTTAAAGAATCTCCTTTAGATAAAGCCGAGACACCTGGAATTACAACAGGACTTGCTTGGACAGCTCTTGGTGGAAGTGTTTTAAACATTGAATCTGTTGCCAAAATTGCCAAACCTTTTTTATTTAAACAAACGGGGCAACTAGGAGACGTAATGGTAGAATCTTCCAATATTGCATATAGTTATGTAATGGCCAATGCCAAACTATTTAATATTGCTGAAAATTATTTTCAACAAAGACAAGTCCATTTGCATGTTCCTGCAGGTGCAACGCCTAAAGATGGACCATCAGCTGGAATTACTATGGCAACGAGTTTAGTTTCTTTGGCAAAAAATATTCGACTCAATAAAAATATTGCTATGACAGGTGAACTTACTCTTACAGGGCGTGTTTTACCAGTCGGTGGTATTCGAGAAAAACTCATTGCAGCAAAACGAGCAAAGATTACAACAGTAATTTTGCCTTCAGAAAATCAACGAGATATTAAAGAAATACCAAAGCATATTATAGATGGACTCAACATTCATTTTGTGAAAACATATCCTGAAGTGTATAATTTATGTTTTGCAGAAACAAATCATAAAGAAGATACACCAGAATAATTTATATTTTTTTTCAAAGACATTATAAAATTATTTGTATTTTTTTTCAAAGAAACAAGTTTTAGTTATAAAATTAATCAGGAGAACTTATATGAAACGGATGATCATACTAGCCCTAATTAGTGTTCTAATGATGGGCTGCACAAATTATTTAGTATATCGTGGCGATTTTGACGCCAATAAGGCAAGATATTATACAGTACGACTTGAAACAGAAGATAATATCCAAAAACAAAGTATTGAAAAAATTGAAGATAAAATCGAAAATTTATTGCAATTGTGCTATGTTCTTTATCATCGTATGCCCATACAAAGAGATAAAGATCATTTACAAAAAATTAATTTAAAGCTTGTTCGATTAAATAATGCGATTGACACATTGGAAGATATGAGAGAATCATTCCACAAAGCATTTAAACTTATTTTTTCTAGAGAAGATGTGATTGTAGGCCCACTTCAATTGCAAAGTGCATTAGAAGTTCAATATCTTGCAGGATATTTTGATTATCTCCATGAATTGCGTGCACGCATTATCTATATTGATGAATTTCGTAAAAAATGTATGTTAGAAGTAGGATTGCCAGAAGAAAGATTAGAAGGAGTTGATAAAGAATTGCTTCGTGTAGAAAAACTTCTCCACAATGTTATTTTAACAGACATTCCAGAATACCTTAAAAATGTAGGAATTGCTATCACTCGAGACCCAGATTTCCAATTTACTTTTACACATCCTGGGGAACCACAAGAAAATACAACAGATGCTGCACAAAAAGCATTGCTTGCCTCTGGAAATGAATCTTTATTACAAAATGTAAGCAATTATTATTTTTATTTTAGTAAAGAACAAGAAGAATTCAATAAATCTTTTAAATTACTAAAAGATAGTATTGATCGATTTACAAAAACATTAGACGATTACCAAGCAGAACTTTCTAAACACAAAAAAGAAAAAGTCAAAGCAGAACATCAAATTGCTAATCAATCAAAAAATATTACAGCAATTATGGATGCTATGGCCATCAATATTAAAGAAATCTATGAAGAAGCTATGACAGACATTCACAATTTAGTGGGTGCTGATATCGAATATGTTGATAAAAATTTATGGCCTAAATTAGGTGCTGAAGAAGATAAGGTGGCAAAAGTCAAAAACTTTGAATATTACAAACAATCTGTTTTAGAACTTAATGATTTTTTAGAAAAAGTCGTTCGCATGTCTCAAGACAGTAAATCTAAGGAAATTTTAACTCATGTTATTCTAATGGGTAAACATTTCACAGAACAAACAGGAATTTGGAGTCCAGGATATAGATTTTTATCAGCAGATTGGCAACAAAAATTGTCCATCACTAGCATTGAAAGTTCTTTAAATAATTATTTTACAGAACTTGAAAATCAAGCTGTTCAAAGCATTCGTCCTCTTTGGCGAACATATTCTGAAACTTTGAGAAAAAGTGGTACACAAGCAAGCCACAAATTAGACAATGCAGGATATTTAATCGTAGCTGAATAAGTTTCTATCAGAAAAATCTCACATATTCATATGGATATGTGAGATTTTTCTACTTTATAAAAATTAAGGAATTGAATGGATTATAAATATTTATTAATCGTAGATCTAGAATCAACATGTGATGACAATAATTTAATCACAAAACAGCAACGCGAAATTATTGAAATTGCTGGAATTATCGTTACATGGGACTTTACCATTGTGTCTCAATTCCAAACATTTGTCCAACCTATACAACACCCTATCTTAACTTCTTTTTGTCAAAATCTCACGCACATTACACAAGAAAATGTAGACAATGCACCTTTGTTATTGCATGCTTTGCAACAATTCAATGCATGGTTAGAACCATTTCATCCTTTTTTATTCTGTAGTTGGGGTAATTACGATAAAAATCAATTAAAAAAAGATTATGAAAAATTGGAAATTTCTTATCCTCTAGGCATAGAACATGTTAATTTAAAAACAAAATTTAGCCAAACACAAAATTTAAAACAGAGATATGGAATGGAAAAATCTCTTCGCCTTTGTCAAATTCCTTTACAAGGCGTGCAACATCGTGCAATAGATGATGTTAAGAATATTCTTCTATTGCTCCCTTTTATTTTTGGAAAAGAAAAAATAAAAGTTTCTGAAAGTATCTTGTATACTAAGAAGAGAAAAGACAAGTCGAAAAAAACGGAGACTCTACATGTTCACTGAGAATTTTGAAATTATATTATTGTTTTTTGCAGTTATTTCTTTTTGTTTGTGGATGTATGAACGTTTTTATTGGGTGAAGAAAGTTTCACTCATTATGTTAATTTTATTTGTATGTGGAATTTTAGGAAATGTTGGTATTATTCCTACTAGACACGTTGTATATGACACTTTGAACAATTATTGTGTTCCATTGGCAGTAGTATTTATTTTATTGGGCGTTCGGATTTCAGATTTGAAAAAAACAGGATGGCCAATGTTGTGTACATTTATGTTGGCGTCTATTGCTTCTTTTATTGGTTGCCTTTTAGGCGGCATTTTTTTATACAATTGGTTTGAAAGTATATTACAAGCCGATGCATGGAAAGTAGTAGGCCCTTATATTGGAACGTACATTGGTGGTAGCATTAATTTTTTTGCTCTATGGCAAGGTTTAGAAATTCACGACCAAAATTTATTTGTAGCTGCCAATGCAGTAGACAATATTACTTTTTTCCCTATTTTTTTGTTTTGGGTTTTAGCCACAGAGTGGCTGAGTAAGTATATGTATTGTTCAGAAGAAGAAAACTATGATCAACAAGAGCAAGGAACAGAGGAAAAGTTTATTTTGCCGCACATTATAAATTTATTTTTACTAGCTTTTTGTATTATATATTGTAGTAATTTCATAAAAACAACGTGCCATCGCATATTTCCAGATACATGGATAACGAAAATTCCTAGCATTTTATATACTACGACGTTTGCAATTATCTTAGCACAATTTTCTTTTATCCAAAAATGGCAAGGAACGAAAAATTTAAGCAACCTTGCATTTTATTTGTTTTTCTGTTCTGTAGGGGCTATGATAGACATTAAACAAGCAATTTCTTTAGCACCGATTTTATTTGTTTTTGTTTTGATTGTGATTGTAGTTCAAATTTTGATTGTTTTAATTTTTGGAAAATTATTTCGAATAGATTTACGAATGATTGCTACTTGTTCTATTGCTGCCAAGCTTGGGCCTTCTTCTGTGATGGCCTTTACAAATACAAAACAATGGCATTCATTGGTACTACCTGGAATGGCTGCTGCATTACTTGGTTATGCCATAGGAAATTATTTTGGATTTGCAGGTGCCTATCTTTTAAAATTTATCATGCAATAATCTATTCTGATAATTTGTATGCGATCATCTAAAATTTGTCATGCAATAATCTATTCTGATAATTTGTATGCGATCATCTATTTTTATCAGGAGTTATTTTCTCATGAAATGTTCCAAATGGAAAGTTCTTACTATTATTTTACCTATTGTATTGCCTCTTCTATTGTGGTGCATCCCTAGTGAATGGATACCTATTAAAAATTTAACTTTAGTGGAACACAGAGTTCTTGTTATTTTAGTTATGGCTGCATTTCTTTGGGTATTAGAACCTATTCCTATTTTTGCAACGTCTATTGTTTTAATTATGATGGAATTGTTGTTTGTATCTAATAAAGGACTTATTTGGTTCGTAGATAAAAATATTCCAAATTTAGGAAAGACAATTGAGTATAATTCTATTTTTGCTAATTTTGGTTCACCAATTATTTTATTGTTTATCAGTGGTTTTTTCCTAGCAATTGGTTCTTCTAAGTATAAATTAGACTTAAATTTGTCGCGAGTATTTACTCGCCCTTTTGGGAAACGACCTTCTTTAGTGATTTTAGGATTAATGCTTACTACAGCATTTTTTTCTTGCTTTATGAGCAATACAGCAACAACTGCGATGATGCTCGTGATTGTTGCACCTATTTTAAATTTATTTCCTAAGGGAGATAAGGGACAAGTTGCACTTTGTCTTTCGATCCCATTTGCAGCCAATATTGGTGGTCTAGGAACTCCTATTGGAACGCCTCCAAATGCTGTTGCCATGAATTATTTGCCTAATATGCAGTTTGGTACTTGGATGTTGTTTGGAATGCCGTATGTTTTTATATGTATTGTTTTATGTTGGTTGATTTTAATTTGGTTATATCCCATTACATTAAAAGAAATTGAACTAAAAATAGAAGGCACTTTTGATAAATCTTGGCGAGCTCTTGTGTTTTATGGTGTTTTTCTTTTAACTGTTGTATTGTGGCTCACTGGTTTTTGGCATGGAATGAATTGTTATGTAGTTGCTATGATTCCTATGGGAATTTTCGTTGCATTGAAAATAATCACAGCCGATGAAATAAAAACAATGAGTTGGGATGTTCTATGGTTGATCACAGGCGGTTTAGCATTGGGTCATGCTTTAGAAAAAAGTGGCCTAGCTCAAAATATTATTGAAAGTATTCCCTTTGAAAGTATGTCGCCCCTACTCATTATTTTAATTGCCACTGCCATTACATTTTTATTTTCTAATTTTATGTCACACTCTGCAGCAGGAAATTTATTGCTTCCCATTGTTGCTGTTTTAGGAACAACAGAGTCTTTGATTCCTTGGGGCGGAAAAACAATTTTAATACTCATTGTAACTTTTGTTTGTTCTCTTTCTATGGTTTTACCTATTAGTACACCACCCAATGCTATGGCACATGCTACAGGACGCATCAATACAAAAGAAATGATCAAAGCTGGTCTTCTTGTTGGTTTTATGGGTATTATTTTAATATATTTTTATTCTTATCTTTTAATTCCTTTTATCGGACAATAAAAGAACAAATGTGGCGTATTCTTTTTATAACATTAAATATATATGATACAAAAAAAGAATTCTTTTATGAAACGAGGAAATAATGTTTGAATATTTACGAGGAATCGTTCACATTTTACAAGGAGATGCTATTGTCATAGATATACAAGGAATGGGTTATAAAATACATGTTCCCAATAGCACAAAAGATATATTAAAAGAGGGCGATGAAACAGAAATTTATGTATATCTTTCTGTACGAGAAGATGCCATGAAATTATATGGATTTGCCAATAGAGCAGATAGAGATATGTTTGAAAAACTTTTAACTGTGAGTGGCATTGGTCCTGCTTTATCATTAAATATTTTATCACATGCCTCGACTACAGAATTATACCAAGCTATTTATGAAGAAAATATCAGTTTTTTTAGACGCATTAAAGGAATCGGTCCTAAAACTGCATCTCGTTTAGTATTGGAATTAAAAGGAAATTTACCAAAATTAGAAACACAGATGCCGAAAAATTCTTTTAGAAATGATGCTATCAATGCTTTGATGGGATTAGGCTATTCTGAATTAGATGCGAGCGAAGCTGTACAAAAGGCATTTCAAAATAAAGGAAATTTTAAAAATTTAGAAGAACTTGTCATAGAATCTTTAGCACAACTGCGTTAATACAGTATCTTGGAACGCAATTTCGTTCACTATACAATCGTTAGTGCAATTGCACTAACATATATTTTAGAACAAGTGCGTTCCTATAAAATATTTATCGAAATTTTGTTATATAAAATAGAATAATTATAATAAATATAGCATAATATACAAAGGGAGTTGTATGAAAAAAATTTTATTTATTTTCATTTTTTTTTGTCTTAGCCTCTATAGTTATAGTCAAGACATTATTCCAACAAAAGTAGAATGGGAAGTAACGTCCACAGAAGTGCAAGTTTCTATCCATTTAAATATTCCTCCTAAAGTGCATGTATATGCATCAGAAGAACAATTTTTTGGAATCGAAGAAATAGAAGTACTTGGTTTAGGAGAAACAATCCAAATATTTCCAGCTACTACACAATTTGAAGATATAGATGGAAGTATGGTAGAAACATATGAAAATCAAGTTGTTTTCATATTAAAAAAAGCATTTCAAGGCAAAATTGGAACAGAATGGAAATGGAATGGTGTTTTTTCCTTTCAAGGTTGTGATAATGTATCTTGTTATGCTCCTAAAGATTTAGAATTTTCTCATCAAGGGATTATTCCTAATCCAGAAGAAAATATTGTCACAACAGAAATCCAAAAAAATAAAATACAAGAACATGAATCTTCTTCGTTAGAAATGTTGTTGCAAAAGTTTTCTATCCAAAATACAGGTTTTGGATATATGTCTTCTGATGATTTTTTAAATTTTTTAGAAAATAAAAAAGAAACAGACTCTTTTTCTGGGAAAAGTATATGGTTAATACTCCTTCTCATTCTTTTAGGAGGTCTTGCCTTAAATTTAACTCCTTGCGTTTTGCCAATGATTCCTGTTAATTTAGCAATTATGGGAGCTGGAGTAAAAGCAAGTTCAGCGAAAAGAGGTTACTTTTTAGGTTTTGTTTATGGTCTAGGACTTTCTTTAGCATATGGTGCTTTAGGATTGATCGTAGTTTTTACAGGTTCTCAATTTGGTTCTTTACAATCGTCACCAATTTTCAACTTTGTAATTGCAGTTTTTTTTGTTATTTTAAGTCTCAGCATGTTTGATATAATCTATATTGATTTCAGTAAATTTCGTGGTGGAAATTCTTATAAAAAATTTGGACAAATTACAACTGCCTTTATGATGGGCATTGTTACTGCTTTACTGGCTGGTGCTTGTGTAGCTCCTGTTGTTTTATCTGTTTTGATTTATGCAAGTCAATTATATGCTACTGGTTCGCACTTAGCACTTTTTTTACCTTTTCTCTTAGGAATTGGCATGGCACTTCCTTGGCCTTTTTTAGGTGCAAGTATTCAATTATTTCCTAAACCTGGTGCTTGGATGAATAAAATTAAATATGGGTTTGGTATTTTGATTTTTTTATTAGCTTGTTATTATGGATATCTAGGCTACACTCTAATACCATCGAAAACAACATTGCCATCCTCTACACACCAAAATATAGAAATGGCATTGCAAGAATCTTTAACACAAAAAAAGCCAATTTTTATTGATTTTTGGGCAACTTGGTGCAAGAATTGTTTAGCAATGGATACAACAACGTTTCAAAATCCAAAAGTACAAAAACAATTAGAACAATATATTTTTCTCAAATACCAAGCAGAAAATTTTCAAGATAAAGAAACAAAAAAAGTAGTGGAAACTTTTCAAAATTTTTTACAACTTCCTACATTTGGTCTTCCTACTTATGTTATTTTAGAACCTATAGCAGAATAGTTAAAAAATAATTCATAAATATAAAAAAATATTGCAAAAATTTTATTATTTTATAACTTGTATTAAAATAGTGAAAAATAAAAAACTTTATTGTAGAATATAAAAAACTTTTCAAAAATCTTACCAACTTCCTATATTTTGTCTTCCTATTTATGTTATTTTATAGCCTATATTAGCATCGTTAAAAATATACCGTAGAATATAGAAAAAACAGAAAAAATATTTTACAAATGAGGCAAAAGATATGAATAAATTTAAATTTATTATATTATTCTTTTTATGTTGTTGTGTTATTTTTCCCCAAAATGAGGAAAAACGAATTTATATTCCTTATGATAAATTAGATTCTTTGGAAATCAGCAAAGATACGACCATCTATTTGCCCTATGCCACCTATGAAAAAATGTGCCAAGCATTAAACCAACAACGAAATTTAGAGGATCAAAATAATGTAGTGGTCACGCAAGCTACATACCAAGTGGAATGGAAAGAATCCTTGATCCATTGGAAAGCGTTTTTAGAAATTCATGTTTTAAAAGAAGGAAACCACATTGTTTTTCTTCCTTTTTCAAACATTACCATAGAACAAGCACTTTTCAATAATAAATCTGCGTTGTTGTTATTTCAAAATAATGTATATCAACTTCATGTAAATGTCCAAGAACCTGGGAAACATATATTGGAACTTTCGTTTGTAACTCCGTTAGAAAAGGAACAAACAAACATTCAAACAACTGTTTTACAAATTCCTCCCACTCCCATTGCCAAATTAACATTGCAATACCAAGCACCAGAAAATATAGACACAGAATTGTTTCAAAAAACAAAGTTTGTCATTCAACCTAGTTTAAAAACAACTACAAAACAAGAAGAACGAAACATTGAAATAGAAACTTTATTAGGGAATACAGATTCTTTAAAAATTCAATGCATCACAGAACAAAAATACGCGACTCCTATACGAAATATTTTACATGTAGAAAATATTTCTCATTTAGAATTTGCTGAAAATTATTTAAAATTGCAAGCTCAATTATATTATGATGCGATTCAAGGACAAACAGAAGAATTGCAATTACAAATTCCCCATGATTTTCGCATTCTATCTATACAAAGCAACAAAGGCCCTGATATTAAAGAATGGACGATCCATGATCAAAACCTCGTAGTCCATTTAGCAGAACCTTTAAAAAATAGTGATCCCAATAGTGCAGATTTATTGCTTCACATTCAAATGGAGCAAATGAAAAATTCCATCCCAGATACTTATACTTTGCCTGTATTGCAATTTCAAGATATAGAACGTGAAAAAGGATACTATATTATTCAAGTTCATGATTTATATGATTTGCAAATGACAAAAAATACAAATATTTTACAAATTGATATACAAGATTTGCCCAACACAATTTCTAAAGAAAATATTCAATATGCCTATAAATATTTGAGTCCTGATTTTACGCTAACAGGAGAAGTTACAAAAAAGCAAGCAGAATACGAAGTATTGTCTAATATTTATATGTACATCGATGAAACTCAGGAAAAAATCGATTCCTATTTTACATATAATATAAAAAAATCTCGTATTTTTGAAACAGATATTTTCATTCCTCAAGGCTTTACGATTATGGATGCAAAAGCCTTTGATATGAATGCTGATACATTATATGACAGTAACACAAACCAAACATATTATGAAGAACAAATCAAAGAATACCAAGAAAAATTTATCAATGACCAACGTTGTTTGCATATTATTTTTAAAAAAGGCATTCGCACAAATCGTTTAGTTATTTTTCTTGTATTGCAAAAAAAACATGAGCCTATCCAAAATTCTATGACTTTAGATTTACCTAATTTACAAGTATACAATGCACAACGAGAACAAGGAAATATTGGAATTGGTGTAAAACAAAGTTTGACGATTCACAGCATAGAAAATACACAGAAAAATATTTTTCCATTGGACATCAAAGACTTATATAAAAAAGGAGAACGCCCCAATTATTCTGTATTAAATTTAGGGTTTGACTATTACGGACATCCCATTGCTAGCCAATTTCAAATCAATAAACGTGAGCCTTATGTTACTGCTCAAGTGTACAACACAATGGAAATGGAAGAAACAACAGTAAAAATTGTCCATACTATTAATTATACGATTCAATATACAGGAATAAATCAATTTATTTTTTCTTTGCCCAATTCCATTGCAAAAAAAATCACTACGAATAATATTTCAGACAATAAAAATCGAATCAAAGAAATACAACAAACAAAAGACGATGCCAACACAACATATACTGTGTTTACACAAAGTGAAATGCTAGAACCTTATACGCTACAAGTGAAATATGAAACAAAATTAGAAAATTTAGACAAGCCGCAGATCTATACTATGTATCCTCTTGTAACGAAAAATACAAAACAAGAAATCGGATTTTATACTTGGAAAAAAGCCAATGATATGAACATTTATTTTACAGATGTTCAAAATGCAGAAACAATTGATGTGAATGACGCTATATACCAAGCCCAAGATAAAACAAATATTTTAGCTTTGTTTAAATATACAGTTCCTAATAGTAAAATTTCAGCTTATATTCAAAAAGTAACTTTTGAACCTGTTTTAAATACAGTGATTCAACGATTGCATATAACAACAACAGTCAACAAAGACTATACAAGCAAAAATGAAGCTGTGATTCTCATCCACAATAATCGAAAACAAATGCTTGATTTTAAAATTCCTGCCAATAGTCGCCTCACTTCTGTTTCTAAAGTCAAAGAATTGCCTAATCCCAATAGCACATATCGACCTGATTTTGAAGCTTTAAATTATTTAGAACCAATGAATTGGTCCACTGTTGACAAAAAAGAAACATTTAAAGTCAATATTGCTTCCAATACACAACAAAATAAGCCTTTTATTTTAGTCATTAAATACGAGACAAATTTGAAAAAAGGTAACATGGATATTTATGGTGATTTCATTATTCCTAGCGTAGATTTTTTAGATGTTCCTGTGACGTATTTTACTTGGGAATTAGGATTGCCATCAGAATACCAATATATTAAATTTGATACTACGCATACAAAAAATTTTCATTCTGATTCTAGACAATGGCGTAATTTAGCAGCACTTTTAAATATTTCTTCTTGTACAGCATATATTAACGTCAATTCTCATGATACAGGAGTGATTCCTATTTATCCTGTGCAAGGACAAAAGTTTTGCTTTTATAAACTCAATGGAAATGGAATGATCCACATTTATTATATCCATTGTACCATCATGAATACTTTGCACGTTATTGTGGCACTTATAACATTTTTTCTTATTTATGTACTTCCTAAAACAAAGAAAATCCGCCGCCTTACCATGATTCTATTTTTATTGTTTCTTAGCTTAATTTTAAGTACTTTGAATTTAGGAAATTATCAAACATTATATATTACTATGTTTGTTACCATCATCATCACTACTGCTATTCTAGCACCTTTGCATGTAATCATAAAAATTGGCCAAAAACTTTTTTACAACAAGGAATAAGGTGAACAATATGAAAACATATATTTTTTTAGTTGCCCTTATCTTGTTATTTCTTCCTTTGCAAGCAGAAAACAATATAGAAGTAAACAATGTAGAAGTACGCCATTATGTGCCTGTTCAAGAATGGCATAAAGTTTTAGAACAACATCCCCAAGGTGTGCAATGCACTCCAGAGCAATATAATGAATGGAAACAATCTCTCACTCCTAAGAAAGAGGGAGAAATTTTACTGGAGCAAACAGTATACCAAGCTCATTTTCAAGAAAAAACATTGCACATAGAAATGGAAGCAACGCTACATTCAACTATAGAAGACATTCATATGTATTCGTTTCATTTAGGAAATTTTTATCCTGAAAAAGCCTTGTTAAATGATGAACTTGCTTTATTACAACATACAGATGAAAAAACATATTGCTTGCATCTACCAAAACAAGGAAAATATATTTTAAAAATCTTTGCAACTTGTGCTTTACAAACAAAGAATCAAAATTTAATAACAACATTGCAATTTCCTAGTTTTAGCAATCAAATTTTCCATTTGCAATTGCCTGTGTCTTATGAATGTACTAGCAGTCTTCCTATGGAACAACAAATAGAAGATGAAAATCAAGTTTGTTACACTATGTATGTAGGAAGTCATAGGACAATGGATTTGTCTATTTTTCCTAAACAACAAGATGAAAAAAAAGCCATTAGCTCCGCAAATATTTTTGCTGCACATTTATTTCAACAAAATATATTGCAATCAAAATATGTTGTAAAAATTCATTGCATGCACCAAGCACAACAACAATTTATGTTTTCTTTACCTTCCAATACTGAAATTCTGCATGTTTCTGAAGAGCATTGGGCTTTGGAAAAACAGGATACGCACAATACGATTGTTCTTTTATTGGAAAAACCATTATTAGGACACTATACTTTTACTATCCAAACAGAACAAGAACTTACAACATCTCTTACTTCCATTCCTTGTTTAGAAATCTTAGAGCCAGATATGTATGTAGATACATGTCTTTCTATTGAAAAAACACAAGAACTTCTCTTGCAAATTGAAAAAACAGATCAATTACGACAAATTCCTATTACAAATATGCCTAAACAATATAAAGATAGCAAAATTTTTAAACAAGAAGCTTTTGTTGCATTTCAGAGTTTACATCCTAAATATACATTGCAAATTCAACAAAAACAAGCCGAACCTAAAGTACAATCCAATGTATTGTCCACGCTATATTGTTCTGAACATGAACTAGAATATAATTGTCAAGTTCATTACCAAGTGCAAGAAGGATATGTTAAACAATTAAATCTACAACTTCCATTAACATGGACATTGACACAATATAATATATATCAAAATAATCAACTCATTTCCAATGCAACAGTTCATGTACAAAATAATATCATGCAAATACAACTTCCTAATAAAATCCAAAAAAAAGACACAGCTACAGTTTGCTTAACACTACGTTCTATTCCTAAAGATTGGCAAAAATATTGGGAAACAGCGGATGTTTCTTTACCTGTGATTCAACCTTTACATACAAATCTACAACCTTCTTTTACAGGTATCCTTTTAGATCCTAGTTTTTCAGCAACATTATCCAATATACAAGATGCAGAAACCATTGATGTGCATCTATTGCATAACTTAAATATTAAAAGTCAAAATTTACAACATGGTTTAAAACTTTTAAATGAAAAAGCTACAGCCGTGATTCAATTGCAAAGAAAAAATTCTCAAATTGCAGTCTCACCCATTCAATATATTAATGTACACCAAGATAAAATCCACGTAGCAGCCATTTTAATTTATGACATTCAAAATGCACCACAAAATCAATTAGAATTTACACTACCGAATGATTTTGCATACCATGTAAATATTTCTGACGAACAAAATAATATACAACAAATACAAACAAATACAAAAGACGACTTGAAAACAACTACAGTGTATTTGCATAAAAAAATTCTAGGAAAGTATATTTTATATATTGATTATCAAGTTCCTTTTTTGAAAAACCGCTTTATATATCCTTCTCTTCAATTTTTAAATATAAACCAAATTAAAGGATATATTGGGATTACAGGAACTACCAATTCAGAAATCACTACCATTGCAAGTCATAATATACGAAAATTAGCACAACATCAAATGCCCATTGTGTTCCATCCTAATTTTCCCATGCAGAATCATTTTATACAAACGTTTCAATATTCTAATACAAAAGTAGATTTAACATTAAATATTAAGATGCATAAAAAAATAACTATGGCACAAACCGTGATACATAAAGCAGATATCACTACAGTATTCTTGCATCCTAATAAAGAACGAGTCGTTTGCCAATATCAATTGACGCATACACAACAACCGTATTTTATCTTCCAATTGCCTAAAAATGCAAATTTATGGAGCATTACAATCAACGAAAAAGGGCAAAAACCAATCCAATATAAATCTGCTATATCTATTCCCTTGCCATTACAAAATACGCCAGTACAAATTCAAATTATTTATGAACGCACTATACCACCTTTAGCCATATGTGGTCAAAGAAGATTAGAATCTCCTCTTTTATCTAAAAAGATTCCTATTCTTTCAAAAAATTGGACAGTGTATACCCCAGAACAATATTCTTTAGATGTAGAAACAGAATCTTTAAAAGAAATGTTTCTTGAAGAATTGTCATCTATTGATTTTATGTATCTCTTTTTTGGAAAATATTCTATGAGAGCACCAACGGTCGTAGAAAAAATGGTAGCCGAGGATATACAAGACTTTTCAAGAATACGCCCTACTCATCCTACTCCTCCTATGCCGAGTCCAGCTCCTAGTCGTAGCCGTGGACGCTACCCTCAAAAACCTATGACCCAAGCAAAACGTCAAAAAGATAGATTTGATCAAATGATGTCGCAACCAAAAATAGAAGAGTATGATGACGAAGACAATAGTGTAGACGAAATGAGGGACTATGAAGACGATAGTGTAGATGAGATAGAGTATGAATCCATGCCGCAAGAAGCAGAAGAAATGTACGAAGAAGAAGCAAAAGAAATGCCAAAACAAAAATCTATCTGGGAAAGACCTAAAGGATTGGAGCAACAATTAGGCTATGCTAAAAGGTCGAAGTCTTATTCAAAAAAACAAGAAGGTGTGTTTACTGAAACAGGAAAAATGAAAAAATATCCTGCTCCTAAAAAATGGAAACCTCAAGATACTACAGTCACAAGCACTGTCAAAGCAGCAGGACTTCTTTCTTTAAATATTTCATTGTCTGATAAAGGAACAAAAAAAATATATCGTGAAATTCCACCACAAAGATCTACACATACGATTACATATATTCACACAACATTGCACCAAGTTATCTGTGCTGCAATTTTATCCTTGTCTACTTTACTCAGTTTATGCGTAATGTGCCAAAAACGATTTCCTAGATTGCCATGGATTCTCTTTTTTCTATCTATTGCGTTCTTGTTTCCTTATAATCCACAATATATAGCATATTTAAATTTTTGGGCTTATGGAATTTTTCTAGCAATAGGATTTCGTTTTATTTTTGTTGTATGGAAAAAACTTTTTACATTAAAAAACAACGCTGTTATTTGCTTGTTCTTGATATTATTTTCTTCGTCTGCTTTTGCACAAGAACGAAAAATGCAAACAATGTCGACTGTTCCTACTGTTCCTACAACAATTTCTACATACGTTCCCTATTATCCAGATTCTCCAGAAATAACAGATAAAACAATTTATATTCCTTGGGAACAATTCACAAAATATAATCTTACACGAACTCCTATAGAAGAGTCTATTTCTTTTCAAACACAATATAAAGTGGACATCACAGAAACGCAAATCCTTTGTCAATCTATATTTCATATACAAACAAATAAAGACAATGACAGTGTTTTTGTTGGTTTGCAAAATTCTGCGATCCAATCTGCGTATATTTCCACAGAAAAAGACAAAAATCCACTTTCTTTACAACCTAGAAAAGATGGATACTATGCTTTGATTCCCTACAAAGGAAACTATACACTAGATATCACATATACACCGCAAGGAAATTTACAACCTAATCAAGGAAATTGCCAAATTCATTGTTGCACTCCTTGCTTATTGACGGTCTCTGCACCTTCCTATACACAAATTCACTATGACAATCTGCAAGATTACTACTATTTTCAAACAACAAACACACAAAATACATTAATTTGTCATCCTACTCAAAATATAGTAGAATTTTATTGGAGACCAAAACAGCACCCACAAGATGTAGAAAACAACATCCAAGCCAATACAAGACATATGCTTACATTGCAAGACAATACACTTACATTGCAAAGCAACATCCAGTACAATATTGCTTCGGGTTCTGTTTCTCAATTATCGTTAGAAATTCCTAAAGAATATGGTATCTTTGAATTAACAGGTACTTATGTAGAAAAATGGACACAGACTCCACAAAAAGACAATCATCAAATCACTGTGTTGCTTTCCAATAACCTACAAAAAAGGATACAAATACAACTCCTTGCTAAAAAACATATTGTAAACATTCCTAGTGTAGAAACATTTCCTAATATCCTTTTACACAACATCCAAAGAGAAAATGGACAAGCTATTTTAAAAACACATAACCATTACCAAATTCTACCAAAAGAATATAGTAACATTAGTAAAACAAATAGTAACCAAGAACAAGAATATTTTGTAGAAACATATAATTTTTATAAAAAATACGACTTACCATTTCAAATAAATTACCAACAAAACAATAGCATTTCTAAATCTAACCTACATTTGCAAATAAAAGAAGAAAAACTCTATGCCATTTACAATGCAAATATTGAAAACAAAGGAGCACCACTATATTCTATATCCTATTCTTTGCCGGCAGGTTATCAAGTTCTCAATATCCAAGGCAATAATATTAAAACAACACAGATACAAAATAATCTACTCTACATTACCTTTCACACACCTTTACAAAAAAATAGCAAACTCAATATTACATTAGAAATGGAACAAGAATGGAATAAACCTATTCCTTTTGAATTACCTAAGATTTTTTCACCAGATATCCAAAAGCAAACAGGTTCTATATTATTAACTACTACACCACAAATTCAAATCATACCTCAAAACATACAGAATTTAATTTCTGACGACACACTACATTATGAAATACAACATAATCTTATTCATCGCTATGCTTATATATTTGAAGATACCAATTACCAAGCAAACATACAAATTCAGCAACAACAACCTATATTACAAGCCACTCAAAATATACATTTATTATTGGAAACAGATTGGATTAGCAAATCCTATACTATCCAATACCAAATCTTACATGCACCCACAAACAAATTTCAAATTACTATGCCTAGTGAACTCAATCCACAGATACAAGGACATAATATTCAACGAACAACACAACAAACAGAAAATAAAAAAACAACGCATACTATATATTTACATACGCCTGTGCAAAATTCCTATACTTTAACAATATATCCCTCTCTTCAAGAAAATAAAGAGTCTCTTATCAACATTGAGTCTTTAGAATTGCATGACACACAAACATTAGGGACAACCATTCAAGTACAAAATCAATCAGATTACGAACTTGTAGTGACAAAACTCAAAAACTTAACAAACATGAACACAAACAATGCCAATATTATTCTTGCTTACAAAACACAAGACAAAGATTGGCAATTACAATTTTCACAAAATCGACAACCTACTTTTCATCCGATAAAAGCAACCATTCCCAATATTTACATTTTTACAATCTTAGATGAAACTAACCGCACGTACACACAAATTACATATCATCTGCAACAAACAGGTTTACAATTTTTAGAATTAGAAAATGTACCAGAAAATATATGGGCAATGTATGTTAATTTCCAAACAGTCACACCTATCCAAAAAATCACATTAGATAATCGAAAAATTCATCTCATTCCTTTGCAAAATACTTCCCAGCAGATTATACAAGTCATTTACACTGAAGTACATAAAACAAAAATTGAACCCAAAATTCCTACGATTAGCAATGTACAAGAAATCAATAATTTGTATTGGACTATTTCTTTACCCAATACAAAAAAATATACGTTTCAATCAAATTTAAATCCTATATCCTATGCAACTAATTTCAACCCTGCTTCCTATTTTGCATCTATTTCTTCCCAGAATATCGAACAATTACAAATAATACCAGAATCACAAAACATAAAAAATATAGAAAATGCTATTTTACAACAAAATAGAATTCAATTACAACAATCTATACCAACACATGAACCAGAACAATATGGAACTCGAAACTATTTAGATGCCGATAAAATTAAAAACACGAAACTACATACTAACATTCTAAAAGAATCCTATTCCCTAGAAACGCACCAACAATTTGTACAAAGACAATATCAAAAACAGCGTACTTCTCCTAAACCACAACCTACAACACAAACAGCATTATTACAACTTTCTGCACCGTCAAGCAATATATCGTATTATTTTACAAAAAAACAAAGTACACCTCAATTGACTATCAACATCCATGATCCTAATAATTGGCTCATTCCTGTAGTACAAATCATTGCATTTTTTCTACTCCTCTGCATTTCCTTATGGAAATATCCCAAAACATGGAAGAAAAAATTTATCCACCTTATTATTCTAGGCATTATTTTATATATTGTTGTGCAGTACGTTCCCCTGATATATTATATATTATAAAAAATACAATGTATTATAAAAATACAATGTGGAATTTCATTTCAATTCCACATTGTATTTTTATAAAATCTTCTTTTCTTTCCTAAAAAATCTATTATAATAAAAACAAAATTTAATCTACATGTTGTCCATGCAAAAGCATGTAAAGCATAATACACATAGTACAAAGTTACAACAAATACGACAACATATCTAGGAAAGGGGTTTGCTCAGTTCATATGAAAGATTTATATAATCAGCTTTTAGAAGTCAATTCAGAATCGTCTGTCAAAGCTTTTACTATTATAGAAAAAGCAATATACGGCTTATGTGGTGATATATATGAAGGGATTGGATATTACTTTATTATTTTAAAAAATGGATCATTAAAAGTTTTTCCTTTTACTATGCTCAATACAAAATATGAATTTCAAGAATCATTTAATGATACAACAGGAAAATTATATCATTTTTTAAAAGTCAACAGAATCCATTCTATTTGCTTAAAAAAAGAAGTAGATATTAAATCTTTGCTTGATTTTATGCGTTGCGAAGGACCACGCCCCAATCATGTTTTAACAAATGTGTACAGCAAAGATTTTGAACAAGCCGAGAAAATTTTTGAAATTGTTTTATCTATCTTGCTCTATCCATTTGAACAACTCAATCAAATGATGCGTATCATCACAGAATATCGTCAAACAAAAGATGATAGCATCAAAGCCACACTACAAAAAATGAGAGGCGATTGGATCATCCTTCATAATCATCTCAATTCATACATAGAAAGCTTACTTTCACGATATTCTCAAGTTACTTTTGTTATTCGATATCCTTTGAGCAAAAGTAGAAATGATGAAATAGTACCGGAAGGTTTTCATATTTTCTTTGAAAAATCAGAACTTGATTTAGAATATGGAGAACTTCGTAAGTCAGAATTTTTTCACAAACCTCTTTATATTCCACGAGGAGAACGGAGCGATCGTTTAGACAGTCTTGTTTTAAAACAAGGTATAAACGTAGATGACCTATTCTCATTTATATATAAAATTCATGGTAAAAACAAACTTCTATTCACCCTTAAAACTGAATATCAACCTTATTTAGATAAACAACAGATCCCAGAACAATTAGAATCTAAATTTTTACATCACTCTCTTCCTGAAGATGCAACAGTAGAAGTTGTTCAAGCAGGAGAAAAATGGAATATTCGAGATGCTACAAAAGTAACAAAATATATCATTGAACGAATGGAAAATACTCTCTATGTATATCAAAAAATTGATGACATTCCGCATATTAAAATAAATCCCATTAAAATTGGCGTACTAGATATTGAAGATGAATTTGCAGAATTCATTGTGATTCATAAAAAAAATGACCAATTAAAAAATCTTGTATTGCGTTTAAAACACCATAACAATCAACTCCAAGAACTAGTGATTCGACTAAAAGAAAAAAATACACAGATCCTACAAGAAATGGAAGAAGAGAGAAAACGAAAAGGTGGATTTGAAGAAATTCAACAATTGCAAGAACAGATCATTGAATTAAAAAAAGAACAGAGAAAAGAAGTCCATAATCGAAATGAAGCTGTAAAACAACTATCTCAAGGAAATGCCATAGACATTGACCAAAATTTCTTAGAAAAAATGGCAAAAGATTTAGACCTTAGCAGTGCTGATGTTTTAAAATTATTATCTCCAGATATACTCGAAGAAGTGATCCGAAGACAGATCCAAGAAAAAAATAATGATGCAGGTATGGCATCTCTCTTAATCGAATCACAAAGAATGACACCTTTTATTGAAAAAGGATTGCGAGATGGTCATTTTTCTTTTCAAGAAATTCAACATTTTTTCGCTACCACTTTAGATCCTCTTGCTAAAAAAGAAGTGGCACGAGACTTTGCTAAACAACTTTCCACCATTACCCCATTGCCTAGTATTCCAAATTATAGATTGACTTCCTATGCTGATTACTCGCCTTCTCCTGGTGGTGATGTTTGCTTAATCTATCCTTATAAATACGGTCAAATTGTTTTTCTTATGCTAGACTTAGAAGGCACTGGGCTAGAGCAATCTTGCAATGTTTTTTATATTAAAGTGCTGTTTGAACGACTATTAGGTGAATCAGAATCTAAAACTCCCGACCAATTTATTACTCGTCTTCAAGAAGAAGTGTCTTTATTGCGAAAATCAAATCCTGATTTTCATTGTTTTGCATGTTGCATTGGTATTTTAAATTATATAGAACATACCTTAGACTATGTTCGCTCTGCTTTGCCGTATCTTTTTATTTACAATCGCAAAACTTTTCAAGGGAAATATTTAGAAGAGTTAGGTACTCCTAGGGTTGGGTTGAATTTAGAGACAGACTATTATGCTACTCCTGTAGAACATATTGAATTCAAAGATGGCGACATTGTATTTATACTGACAAATGGTCTACTCGATTGTTTGGACGGGTATGAAAATTTTCAAGCAATCATAGATTATATTCCAGAAAAAAACATCAAAGAATACTTAGAAACAAAAATACAAGAAGCTCAAGGCGGTCAGCCCATAGAAGATGATATTTACTTATTAGCTATGGAGAAACTCTATGATTAAGATCAGAGGAATTTTAAAAACAAAAAATATAAACACACCCGTAGAATATAGAGTCATAGAATCTGATAAAAAAATTCTTCGAGTCACAGATACAGAAACACAAAGTTGGTATGATTTACGTCCCATTTTAGAAGACACAGTCGCGTTTGAAAACATTTCCAAGGAAGTCAAAAACAAAGAACATCTAACGAATAGACATGGATATGGAATTGTTGCATCGCATGGTATTTTTTCATATGAAGATTGTGACTTTCTTGTCACTGACGCTTTTGGTGGCAAAAGTTTAGATACCTTTCTCAATACATTTTCCATTGAAAACAAACCTAAAATTAGTCATAACAACGTTCTTTTATTTATGGAAGAAATCACAGAAACCTTATCAGATTGGAAAAATTTTCATGGTTATGTCAATGGCAATACAATTTTATTAGACCAAACAGTCAGTCATAACATGTTTAAAAGTGGATTAATTTGTTTTCCAGAACGTTTTCCCATGGAAGAAATGGAATCATTTCCTGATTATTTTCAACCTTCTATTTATTTAAAAAAATTAGGCAACCAACAACTCATAGCAGATGATCAATATGCATTGGCAATCGCGATCCTTCAATTTATTTGCTTAGATATAGGATTAACAGAGCCTGTTTTTAGCAACGAAGTAATACTTCAATTTCAACATTATTTAAATGACCTTCCTATTTCTCGCTTCTTTCAAACAAAAATATTATCGTACATCAAAAAACTCATCGACGGTGCTGTTACATTTGAAGAAGTATTAAACTTTGTACAATGCACGAATTGGGAACTAGAGAGTGCAAAACAATTGGGCGAACACCTTCATAAATATCTGCAACAATCGCCCATTATTCTTCCTAAACTCACAAGAACAACATATTATTTGCAATTTCGTTGTCCCTATTGTCAAAGTGTAACCTTTGAACAACGCCAATCTACTGGAATCGGCACTTGTCCTATTTGTTTTCAAAACATCACTTTTGTTCGAAAACCAGAACAAAAAATTTGTCGAACTTGTAAAACAGAATTTCCTGTAGAAAATGAATTATGTCCAGAATGTACACCTTACTCTGATGTTTTTCCTGAAAAAAATCAAGAAATAATTAAAGTGTACGAACCACTGGAAATATTTGAAGGTTCTGAAGAAATTGTCAATCCTTTGACAATTTTAGAAGGATTTGACAACAGTGGATCAGTAGAAATCAATGATCCTATAGATATGATAGATGAAGATCCTCAATCTATATACAATAAAACTATGGTTCGCCCAAAAATCGATCGAAAACAATATCGAACTTTTGCCTCCTTTGGTGAAGAAGAAAAAACAATACCAGTCACAGCAAAACCTGGAAGTTTTCATATTTCTGCCTTACATCAAAATGGAAAATTAACAGTAGAAATTGTAAAAGCGATTGCAGGACGTTGGAATTTTGAAGTTGCTAATGAAGAAAAAGGAGAAAGTTTAGTAGAAGGCGAATACGTCTGTACAGAAACAAAAAATATAAAATATGTTATTCCACTAAATGACGATGAACTTGGAACGTATATTTTCCTACGTGTTTACTTAGAATCAAAATTAATGGGCACAAAAAAAATAATTGCAGATAACCAAAATAAAACTCTCTTAGGAAAAATTTGGAAAAAATAAACAATATACTTCCCTAAGTGTTCTTTGAAAATATCATCCATATCTCTTTTCCAGGAATATTGCACAAATTTGCAAATTTTCAAAAGCTACCTAGGGTTACTAACTGCTTTATATAATCTATAAAATTCTATAAAATAATATAAATATTTTATAGAATTATGTGGAAA
>ERZ795052.1036-NODE-1036-length-39743-cov-14.381173_pt1 | contig 39743 bp, 59 predicted proteins | sample MGYA00375136_ERZ795052 | MGnify/ENA primary metagenome ERZ795052 (study PRJEB30181, sample SAMN05720156) | activated sludge metagenome | isolation source: Anaerobic digester | place: Japan | collected 2015-05-26 ... | reverse complement strand
CACGGACATCTTTGACTTGTATATTGTGGATTCACATATTCAACTTTTATACCTTGTAATTTTACATATTGTTGATATGCCAGAAGTATCTTCATCAACCCTTGGATAAACACCCGTCAATGCTTTTATTTCGGGTTTTTCCCTCATAATCTGTAAGAGGGAATTGAAATCTTTTACTCTCCACTCTTGGTCTGAATCAATCCACATTATAAAATCATATTTGAATTTACCCTGAAAGGGTTTCTGGTTCGGCCCAAGTTCTACTCTTCCACCAAGACATTGGTTCCTTACCTGATAAACATTTGCTCCGATTGCCCATTGAACAATAAAGGGCATTTCCTGTTTATAACATTCTATAATAGTATTTGTCCAGCTTCTCATAAAACGATAACTGAACATTTTTCCTGGCACACAAAACACAATTGTCTCTTTCATATTAACATACCTTATTTCCGTGTCTATACGGTCTGGTCATATTATATTTATAATAATGGATAATCTTTTCACATCGAGGAGATGACTTGACTTTCTTATATCAAGATTTTTTACTGTTTGACCTATGTATATTTTATCATTAATTATATTGGTTACTTTATATATTAACATTTCTTGTTTCCATGTCTATACGGCCTTAACATATTTCTTTTGTGTTTTTCTTCTACTAACTTTGCTATATCTATATTATAGGCTCCACACATATCAAAAATACGAATTATACTGTCCGCAAGTTCAGAAAAAAGACCCCCCTCTTCAGTTGGGGGCAAGTCGTTCCTATAGGCTTCAAGTGCCTCAGAAATTTCACTATGTAACAAGCACAATAATTCCGGAACTGGGCGATGTTCATCCCACCATCCCTTTTCTTTTGCCAGTTGATGTATTTCCTTTGGACTCACAATTTCAATTTTTTTCATTGGGCATTCTTATCCTTTCAAAAAAATTTTCCTTCTCTTCCATTTCCTTTTGCTGAAGAAAGGCATATACCATATCGGCATATAAATCGGGAGTTACTGGCTGCTGCCATGGATTATATTCAGACATAAACATTTCCATAAAATATGGATTTTTCTTTGTCCATTGAAGAAGAAATTCAAACCATATCCATTCTGAAAAGCTGGGCTTGATAAATTTATCCGGTCTGAGCATTGGCATCATACCACAATGTTTGCAGATATAAAACATCTGGTCTTCAATTACAATTGTCATTGGTTCATGCCAGCATATACCCATTGCTTTCGCAAGATACTCATCCCTTTTTGACATAAGCAAAATAATTCCTAAATACAGATATTTCCATATCCATATTTATGAATTATTATACCATATTTTCGTTTAATTGTAAATTAGACTTGATTATCTATTTCGTTTTTCCCAGGCTTCTTTATACATCTTTCCTATGCATAAAAAGATAGCAAGAACAAACAAGCCAATAGTGAAGGTGGGCTCCATTTGAAGGGTCTTATCTATCCATATCCCCATATACAGAAACAGGAAAGATGAAATAACTGTTGCAAAACTCCACGCACTTAAAAATAATACTTGATGTACCATAATTGCTCCTTTGATGGGGCGGCTCATCACCGCCCCGTGTATAAAGGATTAACCAACAAGGCTTCTAATCATCTCGATTACCGGATTAGTGAACAGAGCAATCAGGATGGCGTAAAGAGCGAAAGAACCGACAGACTCTCTCAGACGAATCTTATTGTACTTATGCTGGAGAGAAGTAATAATCAGACCGCCCACAATTAAGGTTCCAAGGTGGAAATAGGGGAAGTTATCAGCATTTACCACCATAACTGATTCTGCATAGGTGAATGTTCCGGTAATAAGGATTACGAAGAGTGTCATAATAATTGTTGCTAAATTCTTTTTCATTGTATTTCCTCACTTTCTAAAAGAAGTATTTGGGTTTTATCCCTACCCTATAGGGTATCAAGAATCATACCAACATTGATAGTTGAATAATTTCAAAGGGTTATCTTAAAGTTTGGGGGTAAATTGAACGAAACGATAAAACATAATGTTCAATGTTGAACGAAATGTTCAATAAAAAAGGGGAACCTTTCGGCTCCCCTTCTTGCGGAATGGAAATGATGGAATTATAGTTCATCCAGCTCTTTTAATAAATCTTGATCAGGTGGTTCCTCATATTCACCAACATCCTCTTCAACATTTTTCTTGGATGTTACAACTGTGCCACTATTCTTCACGGCTCCGAAGGGCGAATCTTTAGGTTCTTCCCGCACTTCTTTTCTCACATCACCATTTGCTACCTTGCCTTTATATCTTGACCATTCTTCTTTTACGGACTCCCATAGCATTTCATTTTTCAATAGGGCGATAACATCTTCGTCTAACATTTTTTGTGATGCAATATATTCATCAATATCGAATGTTTGATTGAGAATATTTTGAATTTCTCTATCGGTTTTTGCCAAGGCGCTTGGTTTTCTTGCAAATTCTGAATCTGCATATACCGGCCATTGTTTACCTTCTCTTGTGGGCTTTGTTGCCTTGACCTTGATGATGAAATTATATCCTTCGTCGCCCGGGTCAAATACTGCCGGGCCGAGACCGTGTTTCATATCTGTGATGGTTCCCTTCAATTTTGATTCGACTTCTGAAGGAAACTCGTATAATTTCACGGTTCCTACAACCTTATCTTCTCTTTCTGCATCCCTTGGGTCATCCACAATGAAAGCATTACCGACGAATTTCTCTTTTCTCTTTATTACGGATGCCTGCTGTTTATCAGCAGCCGTTCCAGTATATAATTTACTGGCTGCCGCACAGAAGGGGCACCAGTTATAGAAATCATAGGTTTTTTCACAGAGAGGGAAATACCATCTGTCACCAGACTTAAATCCATGATAGTAGAACCTCTTGTAAAACTTTCCTTTTGGATCTGGAAGAAACCTGATTTCATATACCTTGGCCTTGTCCTGTGTTCCCATTGAGGGGGTCTGCCATACTGTTTCAGACCGGCGCGGCGCAGATTTTTTTGTTGTCTCTTCTTGCTGTTTTTCTTCTACGAATTGGTCAAATAAATCTTTCTTTATCCATTTTGAGCACATATATACCTCCATTTTTCATTTTCTGTTCTAATTTTTCGATTTTTTCTATTAATTGTTTTATCTTCCTTTCTATATCCTCAAGTATTTGTCTATTTGTTCTATATGTTTTATCCATTCATTGACCTCATATAGTTATTTTATCACCTTTGTCTGCCGATGTAAAGAATTCCTCTTTTTGATAGAGGTTTCCTTATCTTCGTTCAGATTCTCTTCCTTATATTTTTTCTTTATATCTTCAGGAAACTCCTTATCATACAACATTGAACCGGTTGGTGGTTTAGTCGTTAGTAAGTCCTTCCTGTTTATCTTTTTTACCATTTTCATATCTCCTGTTCAAAACTACAAATACTCTTTCCATAAATGATTGGAAATTATTAATGATGTCCACATATTGTCTGTAATTTTCTGTAATATATGGAATTTGTGCTCTGTCATCATCTGTCAAAGAGATAAATCTCTTGTTTATCAGCCATACCAAAAAATATTTGTCAATATGTCCTTCGATATAATGTTTTACTGGTATGCTCTGGTGTCCTTCCTTTAATCTACAATAGAATGTGATCGGTAAAATATCATCGAATTTTTCCTTGAATTGATCGAGAAATCTCCTGACAAATTTTGTCGAAGCAATAATTTCTCTTTTACTACCTCTTAGCTCCCTTTTTTTATTTTTATCCTTTTCAATATAAAATTTCAAAAGCTTGACATTGAAAAATCTTACATAGGTAAAGTTCTTACCAAACAATTCGAAGCCACAAGCCATAAATTTATTAATATCTATATTTCTCCATTTTGTAGAAAAATACATGGCGGCTTTTTCCAGATAGGCCTTGTTTTGTTTGGACATTCTCGTATTCAAATAATAATCAAAGTCCTTTGGTAATTGATATGGCCTTGAGTAATATTCAGCCTGTGCCTTTCTAAATGCTTTATAAACATCAAATACTGTCATTAGAACGGAACCTTCTTTCCAAATAGTTTTAAATTCGCGTTGATATAATGTCTAACATTATAAAAATTATTATCTTCCCACCAAAGCTGTCCTTTTACTGTATCATAATCTTGTTTCCAAACCCTTTGTCTCAAATCAACATCATTGACTAATGCCTCAATATGTCCTATTATTTCATCGTCTGACGATGCCTGTAAACATGCATGTTTATATGGTTCTATTTTACTATAAACAGCCGGAACACCTATTGCAACATACTCAAGCATTTTTATATTGCTGTTATGTGATATAAAACCGTTTGCAACATAATAATGATTATTGGGGATTTCAATATCATATACATCATTTATGTTTTCCTGTATATCAACTATTGTGTCATTCATTTCCCATTTTTTATACTTGTTAGAATATGGTTTGGTAATAACATTTTTTAATTTTTCATTTTTCTTTTGATTTATAAAACCAATTTCCTTATAAAATATCTCCGATGCTTGCCTGTTTAAGAAAAGAGAATAATACATCCTCTTATAAATTTTATTCCAATGTGAACTAATTTTTGATTGGATGTTAAAACCTAATAATAAGAATTGTATCTGTTGAGCCAATTTTTTATTCTTAGTTGTAAAATAACAAGAGGAGGTTGTTACAGAACCATCTGCATCAAACAATCCCTGAATAAAACTTTTTACAACACTTTTCGGAGAAATAAATATTTGGTGTGGAACATTTAAATTTTTCTTAAATTTTCCACCGTCAAAACCAAATTTATTACTAAGTAACCACATTAAATTACGACTACTATAATGAACACAAATACTTGATTTATTTCTTTTATCTGATTTTCTCACAAATGTGTTTACACCTATTTTATTTCCAAAATTTATCAATCTTTCAATTATATCTTTTTCTTCACTATTACAAGATATATTAACAGAATTTGACTGTGAAATATTTCCATTACCTAAGAATAACCCCAAAAAATAACCCCATTCTTCATTTAAAGTTATGGTTGATATCATATTATTATCTAATTTAGAATGGTCTATACTATCTAATTTTTTAGTTAGGAAAAAAGGAACATACTCTTTTACATATGGAATGTTAGATGGATACATAAAAAATGATATATCAACTTTATCTTTTATCTTTAACTCATCTAATCTACTAAAAATTCCTTCTTTGGATATCTTGTGATTTGGTGTTCCTTCTATTTCATATCCTTTTGATGTTACTATTTTTATAGTCTTCTTTTTTGTGTATTGTATATTATTAGATACCACTTCAAATGATTTATTCTGATATAAAGTATGTTTGTAGGGATAAACATCTTTTATATCTATTATTCCCTCATTACTAATGACTTTTGTATTACCAATTAAACACTTACATTCATTAAAGATGTCCTGCATCAACGGGGCAACGGCTATATCCACATCAAGACTTTTGAGAAAAGATGGATATTCAAATATATTCCTCCAACCGTGATATTCGATTTTTCCTTTCAGGTCTTTGAGTTCTTTTGGTATCCCTCCACAAATGACCCATTGATATTTTTCAACTGTGCCACGAATATATTTCAGTAATTCATCACCAAAATCACCACCCGTCTTATCCGGCTTGACAGCAAAGTGGTTTTCAGATCCGGCCCAGAGTATTCTTGGTCTTTCTTTTTCCGTTCTTGGATAGTTTTCGTGCTTAGGCCTGATTTCTCCCCACACGAATTTAGGTAGATGATTTGGAATTACTTCTATATTAGAATTATATTTGGAATATACTTCCTTAAGTTTTTCGGTAGATGTGGTAATACCATTTACCTTTCTCATTATCTCTTCTATATGGCCTTCGTTTTCTTTGTAGTAATCTGACGCATAATTCCACTCCGGAATATTGATAAGAAGGTCATCAATCTCGTAGATTATGGGTGTTTTATAGGTCTTTGTTACTTGATTGATAAAATTAGATATAAGGGCAAGATGGGATTTGGTTGCTGCCCTTTGAAAGATAACAAAACTGAAATTTCTGTAATAGTCTGCCTGTCTTATGAAATATGCAGAGTAGAACCCCACAAATTTATATCCATGATATCGTAAGTGAGGAAGCAGGAGGTGTGGATAGATAACTCTTATCGTTCCACACCCCTGTGTATCTCCGACATAACTCAATATGTTAATCGAGGCAGGTTTTTGTATAACCTGTAAATTCATTTATTATGTTGACCAACTATCCTCTATTACTATGTTAGTTGATGTAGAAACACCGGCTCTCATATTAGTCGTATTTACATCTCTTTTTTTCAAATCTTCTTTTCTACCCACTATATGTTTACTTAGTATATTTAGTGTGGGTAAACCTACTGGTGATCTATTGGCTATTGAGGCAGTGTTTATATTTTCTAGCACTCCCTCGACTTCTTTGGCTATTGCCAGAATATCCTCCGGTGATTCCCATTTTGGTTTCCATTTCCATTTACCCCAACAATCTGGCAATGCTTGGTGATAGTGTGAAAAATATCTGAGCCCGATTGGGGTTCGTGTTGAAACCATTTTCACATGGTCGCCTTCTGTTGTTATCAATATAACAATTGGTGTGATAAGCTTCTTTTGAAATTTTGTTTCTATTGGTTTTTGATCGACAAATTTTGGCCAATAAACACTTCTTACAAACCAATGAATTTCTCCATTACGCTGGCCAGGCGATACTGACAATCCGCGCTCCGCTTGCTGAAAAGAAATTGGAGGCATAATTTGTTGTGACTCAAGTTTCTTTTTTAGCTCTATTTCTTTTCTTTCAAATTCTTCTCTATATACCTGAACAAACGATACCATATCTGATACTTTCTTTTGGATTGTATCTTTTATGGCTGCAAGTTTCTGGTTCAGGATATTTTTGTATTCTCTTTTTAGTTCCTCAATTGGATCGAGACTCTCAACTTCAACAACTTTGAGCTTCAAAAGTTTATCTCCGGTTCTTATTGATAAACCCTTTAATTCAATGTCATTGATATTGATAGAATCAATCGTGGCGAATACATTTGACATTTCATTGAGAAGATGTTCAGAAGCTTCTTTTTTAACAGTATAAGTGGTCATTTATTTCTGTACACCTTTCTTTTTATTGTTGAGTGGGGGCAGTTGCTATGCACCCACCCCCTTCTCAATTAGAAACCAGCGACATCGTATGGGGTGATTTGGATCTTGTCGCCCTCATTAATAACTTCGGGGGCCTGTGAAGGTTTGATTTCACTGCCATTTAGCACAATTCGGAATTTACCAAAACCAGCATCTTTTGCAAGTTGCAGAACGGTAGCTTTGAACTGTGAGCCGGGAGTAAGTGGAATTGATGCATTGTTTACAAGAGCACAAGTCTCACTGGTGAACTCTGCACTACGCTCTTCGGCGCCATTCCATACATCATCTCTATCCATAAAAATAACCTCCTGATAAGATTTTCAATTATTATACCACAAACTGGAAGTAATGTAAACAATGTTTTATACTTCCTTTTTTGACATAAGGTAATACTTTTCTGTCCCGTCCTTTTTTTCCGCAAAGGCCATTCCAAGCCCTTGCTGTCTTACGTAGGCAAAGTTTATTTTGAAGTTATCAAAGTCCTCACCGATGACGGTCATAAGATTTACAAAGTTTCTGTAATCGAAACAGAGGCTCAAATCATCTTCTTTTACATTCTGTAACAGATCAAACTTGAGGGTATTTGAATATGGATTCAATTTATCTGTTGTTTCCATAGCAAACACTTTGTTTATAACAGTAAAATAAATTTTGCCAAATCTCATACCGATTTTTTTGATTTTGTTGAAATCAATTACAAATGATTTATTCAAATCAAATGATACAAAATAATTTACATTGTCTCTTGGGGCGGATGCTGAGAAGGTCGTAACCACATTTGGTGAACAGAAAAAGATATTTGATTTCTGATTTCCTGATGTGATTGTTATCTTCTCATCGAAAACTCTTACATCCACTTCCTCATCGCTTTCGATAAGGGTAAGATATGGCATTACAGAAATACTGGGTTCTGAAAAGTTTAGGGTAAAGTCAACTACCTTTTTCAATTCAAAAACATCATTCGGAACATCCAGAATTACTATTGCGTCCTTGGAATTCTGCATCAACATTCTTGATTGAATTTTATCGGCAGTTAATTTCAACTGCACACTTTCAATCGAGAAATTGAGTGTCGCTTTCTGTAACACAGATTTAAAATTCTCAACATTTAATTTCATATTATATCACTCCTCTTTTTTCTTTTTTGTCAATCTTTTTCTGCCAGTTTTTTTAGTCTTTTTCTTCTCCGGCTTTTCCTTTATTTCTACTTTTCCAGCGGAAGTTGTTTCTGTAAAGGATGATGTTGTTGCTTGAAAAACAATTTCTTCATCAGTTTTAGATTTATCCAATTCTTTCAACAATTTTAGTCTCTGTTCCTTGATAGCTTTTTCCGTATTGATATCAAATCTACACCTGAAACAGATACCATCATACAATCTTATTCTTACTTTCTGGCATTTCTTACATACTCCACCAAGCATTTCTCTGCCTCTCTCTTTGATATGCCGTATTCGGTCATCAAAGCTTTTATTTTTTCCCCCCTCTCCTTATCCTTTTCGGATTTTCGCGGCCACCTTATATATCTTCGTCCTTTGGGAACTTTATGATAATAGTATTTATATATCCATTCATCATCCAGATTGAATAAAACCATATTCACATCATTGACTATTTCTATAAGAGAATTATCGTGAGATAGCCACAATGAAAGGACATAGGCTGAAACAATTTTCTTCTCATAGTCCATACCCGTCTTATAATATATGGAATTGAGAATATCGAATATTGTTTTCTCTTTCATAGTATTTATAATATCCCCCTTTTTATAAGGGAGACAACCATCGTCATAAAGTTTATTTCCTTATTTGCCACAAGACTATCTCTATAAAGGTATTCTCCTACTGCTAAGATGACATCGCCGGGGCTTTTCATTGTACCGGCCTTTTCATAGAAATAAAGATATAAATCTGGATAGTTTATAGAGTGTGCTCTCAAGAGCTTCCTGATTTCATCCACATTTTTCTCACAAGCTGCCTTGAAAATCTGTGCGTGAACTTCTGATACTTCATCCGCCTTGATGTTATCTATTTTACCATCAATAGTGTTCAATTGTAAAGTATGGATGATTTTCCTGATATCGGGATAAAGCTGTTTGATGATGGAAATAATCTGTTTATTGTCTATCACCTTCACCTTTTCCTTTTTTAGGATGTTCATACAATGTTTATAAATTTCTTTTGCAGGAGGATTGGTCAATTCAATGACTTGGCATCTTGATTGAATTTCTTTTATCATCTTGTGTCCATAATTGCACTGGAAGATGAATCTTGTGATTTCACTAACTTGTTCAATCAAATCTCTCAACATCGCCTGGGCTGATGGTGAAAGATAATCACTCTCATTCATTACCACTATTTTTAGTTTTGTACGGCCAAGAGCTGTGGCGAATGATTTTACTTTTGTTCTGATGCTGTCAATAGATGTTTCATCCGAACAATTCAACTTAATATGGTCAAGATTTGTTTCCCTCAAAAAGATATTCGTGAATGTTCCCTTACCTACACCCGGCGGCCCCACTAGCATGATATTCGGTATTTCGATTATTGCTTTCTGTAATCTTGGTCTGATTACATCATTCAATATCATATCCCCGAATTTTTGGGGTTCGTGTTTAAACACCCATATATCAGTATTACTTATTTTTTCATTCTCCATTTTCTCATTCCTTCTTTTGTGTCTCTACTTTTTTTCCCTCTTTCTTCAGTTGTATAAATGTGTCCACCTTTTTTCTATGGATTTTGTTGTTTGTCCAATATAAGTGATAATACCATAAATCTTCAGATTATCCATATTATTTGTTCAGTTCTTTCTTGAGTAGTTTTGATGCCTTGAATTTGATAACCTTCTTTGGTGATATGGTAATTTGTTCGCCGGTCTTTGGGTTCCTGATATTTCTCTCGGGCATATTCAATGTATAAAATGTGCCGAGACCCATCAGGGAAATTTTTTCTCCTCTTAAAAGGCCGTCGAGAATACCAGAAATAACAGAATCAACTGCAAGTTTAGCATCCGTTTTGGTAATACTCATATCATTTGATACAAAATCAGATAAAATTTTCCTGTTCATACGAAATTTCTCCTTTTTTAGATTTTAATTTATTATATCAGAAAAATATCAAAATGTAAACTTCTCCGATATTTTTCATATGATATAATATAACACATTATTTTCACTATATAAATATTTTTGTTGATATTGAAATAAATATACGGTAAGATATTATTGTTCTTTTGAAATTTGGGGATGAAATTGGGTTCGACAGAAATTTTTATATATCCGGTGCATGCCGGAGATGGTTATTAGGCTCCGTTATCAATACAATGTAAGTATTGGAAATTATTGAGAAAGATTTTTGTTGACAGGACATACTAATTACGGTATAATATGTCCTCTTTGAATGTAAGAAATTACAAAAATTGCGGAGTGAAGGCGAATGGTAAGCCGGCGCCCTGTTAAGGCGTAGATTGTGCAGGTTCAAGTCCTGTCTCCGCAGCCAGAAAAAAAAATGTTTACATTTATTGTAAACTATGATATAATTTCCTAAATAATAAGAGATTCTACTTTTTAGGGGTCGTTATGAGTAAACATCAGTTACATACATATTGTTGGTTTTATCAGGTGCCGACCCTTGCGATTGAAACGAAGCCAGCAGAGGGGGCGCTTATCGAATAAAAGGTCAGAATCCTATAAAGTGAATTTATTGAAGGGAGATTGGGTTTTGACCTAATCTCCCTTTTTTGTTTTTGTTCATTGAAAAATATTTCGGAGAGTGGCGCAGATGGTAGCGTGCTTGACCTGGGATCAAGAAGTCGCAGGTTCAAATCCTGTCTCTCCGACCAAAAAATAAATGGTGTAAACAAGGTAGTCCGGAACGCCTTGGTCGAATCGTCTAATGGATAGGACAACTTTGAGGAAGTAAATCTGTAGCGCTACGGAAACTTCCATAAAGGAAATGTGGGTTCGACTCCCACTCGATAACACCTTATGGCCGGTTAGCTTAGTGGGAAAGCCGCTGTTTTACACGCAGCTTAGAGAAAGTTCGATTCTTTCACCGGCCACCAATGGGGCTGTAGCCAAACTTGGGAAGGCACTACATTTGCAATGTAGTCATTGAGAGTTCGAATCTCTCCAGCTCCACCAGAAAGGGGAAGGATATGGATTCAATTCCTATTCCCGATGAAGGTATATGTAAACGATGTTAAATGCTAGCTTATGACATAGAGGAACATATATTCAGAGATCTCGTATAATGGATATTACATCCTCAGCAAAAATTATGTGGGGAGTTAAACCGTAAGTAGTAGCGGGCCGGACTGTAAATCCGGTGTCTTCGGGCTCGGGTGGTGCAACTCCATCACTCCCCACCAAAATAAGTAGAAGTAGAAAAGTATTGGTTGGATACAGTTACCGAAGACCCAACTATCACATGGTAACCTACTCCTACCATGAGAATATGGTGGTCGTGGCCAAATGGGAAGGCAAGAGATTGTGGCCCTCTCAAGAGTGAGTTCGATCCTCACCGATCACCCCAAATAAAATGGTGGGTTAGCTTAGTCTGGTTGAAAGTGCTGGCCTGTCAAGCCAGAGATCACGGGTTCAAATCCCGTACTCACCGCCAATGAGCTCGTAGCCAAACAGGGAAGGCAACGGTCTGCAAAACCGTAAATTGTGGGTTCAAATCCCATCGAGCTCTCTAAAAAATATGGGAGATGTGGGTTAAAGCCCCACCGGATTCTGCAGTAATCCGTAGGTTAATGAGAATAAACACGGGGAAAGACCGTGAACATACTATCATAAGTCTGTAAAAATCACGGGTACAGACCTGATAGTTCTTTCCCCCAAAAAATACAGACCTGTGGGCGAAAGGAATTAAGCCGTCACCCTTTCAAGGTGAAAATTGCCGGTTCAAGTCCGGTCAGGTCTACCAGATATGGGATGTGGGCTTATCGTTGAAATATACGGGTTGGACATGAGCCTGTACAGGATCGGGAGTTTATGGGGTGCCAACTTTTACCTACAGCGGCCCGATAGTGGGTTAAATCCCCACCACATCCCACGAATGAGACCGTCGCTCAATGGCAGAGCACCAGACTTTTAATCTGGGCTATGTGGGTTCGATTCCCATCGGTCTCACCAGAATATAAGTTGATTTATTCGATATCGCTCGAGGTCGCAAGTGTTGAGAGGTTTTTAACCATAAAAGAACGACACATAAAGGAAGGATAAATCAACCTACTGGAATAGGGGAGTTGTCGCCTAATTGGCATGGCACCTGACTCTTAATCAGGACAAATTGTGGGTTCAAATCCCATCAACTCCACCAAAATAAAATGGGGTGGTCGAGCAGGTGGTGAGCTCAGCAGTCTCCAAAACTGTATAAAGTGGAGGTTCGATTCCTCCCCGCCCCGCCAATTATGTTTATATCAAAGGCAACCGTATGTGCCGATTAGTGGTCTGAAGCTGAGCCTTGTGGTTCGGTGGACGGTTCAATTCCGTTGATATAAACATTATAATTTTTGCTCCCATCGACTAATCGGTTAGGTCGCCACCCTCTCAAGGTGGAGCTTCGGGGTTCGACTCCCCGTGGGAGTACCAAAGGAAAAAATGATGTATAATGATTATTACATTTATAAAGATGTAAGACCGAATGGTGAGTATATAAAAATACAGGTCATCAGGGAATTGAGGACGGTTCTTTCTATCGGTCTGAAAGAGGCAAAAAATATTGCTGATTTTATGGATAAGAAAATGAGTGGGGGATCTTCCGGACATACATATAGATTGAATATGACAAGTGGGCAGGCATTACAATTGGTGAGATTGGGTTTTGATGTCTGGCATCATCTTGGTGGAAAAGTAAGAGAGGAAAACAATCATCTACCGGATGAATTATTTGTAATTGAATAAGGGGCTGTAGCTCAATTGGGAGAGCGCTTGAATGGCATTCAAGAGGTAGCGGGTTCGAATCCCACCAGCTCCACCAAAGGATATAAAAATGGGAAAAACATTTATAACAGCAGATACTCACTTCGGTCACGAAGATATAATCGGTTTCTGCAATAGGCCTTTCAAGAATGTAAAGAAAATGGACGAGGCCTTGATAAGAAACTGGAATGGAAGAGTGAAGGCAAAAGATACAGTTATATTCCTTGGAGATTTTGCCTTCAGGGAATGTAACAAGATTGATTATTATCTTGACAAGTTGAATGGAAATAAAGTATTCGTTCGCGGCAACCATGACCGTAACAATGGTCTCAAAACAAAAATTGAAAACCTTGTTTTGAGAAACGGTAATGATCTTTTGTTTTGTGTTCACGATCCAAGGCATATAAATAGAAATATCACCATCAACCTTGTTGCACATACTCATATGAACTGGAAAGCAAGAAGGATTACATGGGAAGATGGTCATAGGGGAAACATTATTATCAATGTTGGGGTAGATTGGTGGAATTTTCATCCAATTGAATTACAGGAAGTAATGGCTTATGTAAATCATATAAAGAAAAACTTTCCTGTATTGAATTACAATTACGGAGAATGGGTAAAACCTTTTGATGATGTCTGTAACGGTATGATACGAAACACGCATCTCATCTTGTAAGGTTGATGTATGAAGGTAAGGAACTGTTACTTACCGGACATCTTACCTTTCCAAGACCGGAAGCAGACTTACTTGTAAAAGTGAGAAACGGTTTGTGGTCTTACGATGAGTTGATGGAATTTGTTGCGGAGTTTGACTTGAAGTTTGATGAGTGGTGTTTGTTATCTCGACTTCCCCATTCTCCCGATAGGGAAACGGTGAACAAACTCTGTATGGATGTTGCTCGTAAACATTTGATGAGATAACGGGTTGGATGCGAAAGCAAGCTGACCATTCCTATAAGCGCCTACAAGGAATGGGGAGATCCGTCAGGAGGCATTTGCCACCGTGGACGGGAACCCATAAAAATTAGGGTGCGGTTTAAACCGTAGGCATGGGATGCCGCAAAGGCGATGAGGTTATGATAAAGTTGGATGCGGTCTACCCCAACAATGGAGATGTAGCTCAGTAGGTAGTAGCGCTTGCCTGAAGAGCAAGAGGTCGCCGGTTCAATTCCGGCTGTCTCCACCAATGCCGGAATGGCGCAATTGGAAACGCAGGACTTTCGTAAGGTCAAGATTATCGGTTCGAATCCGATTTCCGGCTCCAATAAATGCCAATGTAGTTTAATCGGTAAAATACAACTCTTGTAAAGTTGGTGATGGTGGTTCGAATCCACTCATTGGCTCCATTTATATTGCTCAAATGAAGATAGATTTAGTGGTAAAAGTTTTTAAAATAAGCGGGTGTAACTCAGTGGTAGAGTGCTACCTTGCCAAGGTAGACGTCGACGGTTCAAATCCGTTCATCCGCTCCAAATTGTGCCGGTGTGATGGAATCTGGCATACATACTGCGCTTAGAACGCAGGTTTTCGGGGTTCAAATCCCTGCACCGGCACCATAAATAGATATGGATTCACAGGCGGAAATTTTAATTGGGGTATCTTAGGAGCCCCAAAATAAACCATCTTAGGAGGTTACTGACTATGAATTATTTAGCACCAAGAAGTTTATTTGATAACATACTTTTCAAAGATTTTTTTGGGGATGATTTTTTCTGCCCCCTTCCGTCTTTGAAAAAAATTGGTTATCCGGTTGATATCTATGAGACCGACGATAACCTTGTCCTTGAGGTTGCCGCAGTTGGACTTGACAAGTCTGATATCAAGGTCGAGATTAAGGATGATATTCTTTCGATCTCTTATAATAAGAAGGAAGAAGAGTCCGAAAGAAACTATGCCTATAAAGGCATTACGAAGAAGTCCTTCAATCTTGCTTGGAGAATTTCAGACAAATTTGATTTGTCGAATACATCCGCCAATCTTGATAGAGGGCTTTTGAAGGTTATTGTTCCTGTGGCTCCCGAAAGGAAACCAAAGGAAATTGAAGTGACAATTAGCTAATTTTTTCCGCCTGTGAATCCATCATTTTATGGAAACAAGAAAAGCAAGAAAAAGAAGACTCGAAGAGAATTTTTTCCAAAAGTATTGTAATGGAAGGGGTATTGATATAGGTTGTGGTAATGATCCTCTGTTACCTAATATTGACAAGTGGGATTTTTCCATAAGTCCGGATCAAGATGCAACCTATATGAAAGGTATTCCTGACAACACATACGACTTTGTATATTCGTCACATTGTCTTGAGGATTTATCACGACCCGATATTGCAATAAAAAACTGGTGGAGAATTTTGAAGAATGGTGGCTACCTGATTATATTTGTTCCTCACCGTGATCTGTTTGAGTTGAGAAAAACATTACCCTCTGCCGGTAATGTAAATCATAGGTGGTACTTTGTCATTGACAAGAATGAGCCACCAGTTACAATAGGATTGATACCGTTTATTGTTGACAATCTTACGGACTATGATATAATTTATGTGAAGAAGTGTGACGATAACTACAGTTATTATATAAAGGACGAAAAATATGTAATAGCAAGTGGAGAGTTTTCCATCGAGGCTGTGATAAAAAAGGGAAACAAAACAAAATATATTGATTGAGCCGAATTGCCTGAGTGGTGGAATTTGGTAGACACAATAGGTTTAAACCCTATCGGGAAACCATGCAGGTTCAAATCCTGTCTCGGGCACCATAAAATTTAAGAAAAAAGAGTAGAGATAAACAGAAAGGTTAGTATAAAACGAAAGGGTGTTCCAACTAAAGGGAAATGGTGTTTTACGGATGAACAGCGCAGAAAAGGTGGAACGATTAGTGGAAAGATAAGAGCCAAAAGGGTTCTTAGTGAGATATTATCACTTCCTTTTAATGAATTGTCTAACAAATACAGTAGAACAGGAATAAGAACAAGGGTTTTGTATGAACAAAACCACAAATGTAATAAATGTTCTTTAAAAAGTTGGTTGGGTAAACCTTTAACATTGGAACTTCATCATATTGATGGTAATAAAACAAATAATAAAAGAGAAAATTTAGAAGCTATTTGTCCTAATTGTCATAGTCAAACAGACAATTTTAGATTTAAAGGAAAGACACATTCAAAGAATGGGGAAGTGGTGTAATAGCAGCCACGCAAGTCTGAGGGGCTTGTGCTCGAAAGGGCGTGTAGGTGCAAATCCTACCTTCCTCACCAAATAAAAATGGCCGGGTAGTTCAATGGTAGAACGCGCGACTTATAATCGCCTGATGGTAGGTTCGACTCCTCCTCCGGCTACCAGAATAAGAGGTTATTATGAAACAGTTGGAACAGAAAAATCTCGATGAGATAATGGCAAAGATGTTTGAGATGGCCGGCGCCACTTATGATCCGTCTATCGTGAAGAAAAATAGATGGTATCTGAAATATAGGTGGACAAAGGCACAGGAAGAAAGTTTCAAAAAATGGTTGGTATCCTATTTGAAGAAAAATAAATTTTGCCTGAATACGAAGATTGCAGAGAAGCAGGCTGATTATTTTATTCTCTGGACAGGATTTCCAACATCGGATTTTGAGAAGAAATAAGCGGGGTTCGTATAGTGGTAATACCTTAGCCTTCCAAGCTAAAGCCGAGGGTTCGATTCCCTTACTCCGCTCCAAAATTTTTATGGACGATAGAGTTATAAAAAATCTTGATGAACAAACTCCGGTGGATACTATTCACAATGTCGGAGATTTTGATACTGTTCTTTTCAAGAGAGATGATTTGTTCCTTCCGTTTGAGGACACTCCGCGATTGGGTGGGGGGAAAGTGAGACAAGCCTTTTCTCTGTTTTCTTCTCTGTCGGAAAAATTGAAAAGATATAATGGTATCTCAAGTTACGTTTCCGTTTCCTCACCCCAGGCGATGGTTGTGACAAGAACGGCCAAGGAGTTTGGTTATAAAACATTCCTTGTTGTTGGTGTGAACTCGTCTGTTGAAAATATAATTGAGAAATATCGGCCAATCAGGGAATGTTACAGGATTGGTGCGGAAATTCATAACTTGGCAAAGATAGGTTACAATACAGTAATCAAAAATAGGGCAAAGAAATTTTTAGAGGAAAACAATCTGTACCTTGTCAACTTTGGTATCAATGTTGATGAGAATACCGAGGCGCTTGTGGGATCTGTGGCGGATCAGGTCAAAAATGTACCTGACAATCTTGATGCCGTTATCGTTCCGGTGGGGAGCGGTATTCAATTCGCCTCAATTATTGCCGGTATAAAGAAGTATAATAAAAATGTTGATAGAATTATTGGTATACAGATTTCCGGATATGATCGGACAAAGGATATCAATTACATACTGGACAAATTGAATATAAAATGTGACTATGAATTTTATATTGATAGGACTTATCCGTACACAAAACATATAACAACTAAAATAACGAATACTGAAGATTTTAGTAAGAGTTTCGAAATGAATGTTGTATATGAATCGAAGGCGTGGAAAGCCCTCTTGAGAGAAAGATATAATCTGAAAAGAACAGATAAAATTTTATTCTGGATAGTAGGTAATAACAATTACCTTTATATATAATGCTATCGTGGCTCAGTAGGCAGAGCATATCCTTGGTAAGGATAAGGTCGGCGGTTCGATTCCGCCCGGTAGCTCCAGAAAATATAGCCGGGAAGCTCAGCAGGCAGAGCACTCGACCGATAATCGAGCGGTCGCGGGTTCGACTCCCGCTCCGGCTACCATATTATGGCGGTGTGACGGGAATCTTGGCATACCTTGGAAGCTCAAACCTTCCAGTTCTGTGAGTTCGACTCTCACCACCGCCACCAGATAACTACCCGTTTTTCTTATGTTACTTTTCTATTTACAAGTTACTTGAAATATGGTAAGATATAACAGAGGTGAAATATGAAAATAGGTTTTACAGGAGCGAAACAAGGGATGACCAAGGATCAAAGGGCTACCCTGATTGGTGTTCTTGTGGCTTCTGCTCCAGAGGAATTTCATCACGGTGATTGTGTGGGGGCTGATGAACAGGCACATTCAATAGCAACCAATCTTGTTGAAAATGTAGTTATACATCCACCAATCAACGATAATCTTCGGGCATTTTGTGAAGCCAAGACAATTTTACCGAAAAGAGATTACCTTGATAGAAATCGCGATATTGTTGATGCCTGTGATTTACTTGTGGCGGCACCACGCTCAAGATATGAAATAATGAGAAGTGGAACATGGGCCACTATCAGGTATGCAAGAAAAAGAAATAAAAAGATCTTTATAATCTGGCCAGAAGGGGGTTATGCTAATGAAAATTTTAGAGAATAAAAAGGCGAAGATTTCTGGAAAAATGAATGAGGAATATCTTGTTGTTCATATCATTTCAGATGAAACCGGTAAAAATATTTGTGATGTGAAATTATCTTTACAGGAGGTTCTCAACCTTGTAGAGTATGCAATAAAAGATATTTTCAAACGTCTTGAAAATAATGTCAAGAATAAAACGGAGAAAAGAGATGTATTATAATTATAAAAAGGGTATAATAAATCCATTTTTCAGAATAAAGAAGGAAGCTCTTAAAACAGAGAGTGGTATAAAAATTCCAAATCGCTGGGCTCTCCTGAATGCCAAGACAAATTCACTTTTAGGAATAATGTCAGCAGACTATGAGGTAGTTCTCAATTCACAAGTAGCAAAACTTTTTGATGAGGCATTAAAAGATTATGAAGTTGACAAGATTGGGGATTATCTTGATAATTTACAGAGAAGATGGAAAAGAAGAATTATCCTCAAAGGTGATAAGGTTACATTTGAAGTGGATAAAGATGATCCTGTAACAATCGTCGTTGAAATTTTCAATGGATATGATGTAAGGTCGAGTTTTGGATACGAGCTTCTTGCTTGTCGAATTATCTGTGAAAACGAATTGTTGATGGGTCGAAGAAATATCTTCAAGGAAAGCTATTCTCATTTTATAGATAATCCAAAGAAACTTCAATTCTCTATCGAGATGAAATTTGATTATTTCAAAGAAAATGTAAAAATCTGGCAGAAATGGACAAAAGAAAAAAGAACGAAGGATGATTTTATAAACTTTGTAAATAAGAGGGAATATCTTTCGGAGAAAATCAAAGAGGAAGTAATAGAAGGATATGACTTGGTAATGAACAGGTTCGGTGTGGATAGCAAATGGGGGCATTTCAACATCCTCGCTTATCTTGCTACACATCAGACAAAGGCAAGAGTTGGTTCATACCTTTTCTCAAATAGGTATAAACTCTTTGAAAGAATGATAGAGGAATATTATAACGAAGAATGAAAAAGATATTACAATTGATAATGGTAATGAAAGTGCCGGCCGGCACATTCTCTATGAGAGGAGTAAGATAAAGAAAAATTCGGGGATCGTTTAATTGGTAAGACTCAACACTTTGAATGTTGTAATAGAGGATCGTGGCCTCTTCCCCGAACCAATATACACGGGTCATCTAATTGGTAGGATATCTGGCTCTGAACCAGAAAATGCAGGATCGTAGCCTGCCCCGTGTTCCAAAAATGAGTAGTGGATCAATGAGGGTAGTCATTCTTCGCACTCACCGTTAAGCACATCTCATCGAGTCTGCAGTAATCGATGAAAGGCCTATGTCGGGAATTGCCATGGGAATGACGAGCGACCTGATATCCACTACTCAATTATGGGGGTTATTTTACAGTAACCCCCTGTTTTCATTTGGTAAAATAGTCCTTTACAGGTAACATAAATTGTGATATAATATAGGATACTATATTAAGGAGAATAATATGATATTGAGATTTTCTGAAAAGGGCTCACCGTATATTGAATTGGATGATCATAATAGGTTCATCTTTTCCAGACTTACAGCGAATGAGAATGGTATAAAGTATATCCTTTATACCAATGCTCCTTTGAATGGTGAGATGCCGGTAAGGGCGAGAGACAATTGGTTTACCACGACATATTTCAAGAATGTGAAAAATGGAAAGATGCCTGGGGCCCCAGCAACCAATCTTGGTATTCCTCATTCTTTCAAATCCAATATTTATTGGAAGAATGGAACAATCTCTGTTTTGAGAAAAATGATCGCAAAATATCTTTTACCTACAGGAGAGTTTCCTGAAAGTGCATTTCCGGCTCTTGCCGAAGATATCGTGAAGTATAATAGGTTGGCAGATAAGGATAAAAAGAAACTCGTTGAATATGTAAGGAACGAGGAAAAGAAAGAGGAAGAGGAAGAAGAAATAAAGAAACCAGAGAAGAAGATCAAAAAAGAAAAGGTGAAGAAGGAAAAGAAAATAAATAAATCCGAAAAAAAGGCAAGGAAGAAGAAAACCAAGAAAGTTGAAAAGGAAAAGATCAAAAAGGTAAAAGCGAAGACCAAGAAAACCAAGAAGATCAAGAAAGTGGCAAGGAAAAAAAGAAGGAGATAATATGAGAAGGAATCCCATAATTATTTTTTGTGTATTGATAGGTATTATTTTTTTCTTATCCTGTATAAGCGATTCTGGAGAAGCCAGAACCAGAATATCGAAACCAAGATGTGGTGACAGGATATGCAATGGAACAGAGACTTGTAAAACTTGTCCAAAAGATTGTGGAATATGTCCACCACCTGCACCATATTGTGGAGATGGTAGTTGTAATGGAACAGAGACTTGTAAAATCTGTCAAAAAGATTGTGGAGTGTGTCCACCTGCGCCCTCTCTCAATATAATATTAACATGGAATGCAAATGCACCGGAAGAAAATGTCATAAATTATAAAATTTATTATGGATATCAGTCTGGTGTATATGCTGGTTCCTATGATGTTGGTGTTAATTTGTCACTTGCTCTGACATTGGAACAACAGAAGGTGTATTATTTTTCAGCTACAGCAGTAAATGCCGTAGGTGAAAGTGATCATTCAAATGAGATTACTTATTCAACAATGTATAATTACTGGTAATAGAAAGGAGTAGAGATGAAAAAACAGAGAGTTTTAGAGTATAAGTATGTTGGTGTTGTTGATCGTTTGAAAAAGGACTTGTCAGGTAGAGAAGATGTTTTTTGTCTCTATACAATGACAGACACATTTGAGCAGACAAAAGCTCTTGATTGTAGAATGTTTCCATTCAAGAGAATTGCTAAGGTAAAAATTGTAGAAATAAAATAATTTATTTTCTACCTACATAATAAATATTATAAAACTCTATGTAGGTGGAAATGATGGAAAAGAAACCAATTATTGAGAAGTGTATAGGGTGTAAAAAGGTAACAGAGGATAACTTTTGTATGGTATATGTAAATCCTGAAGGCCGATGGTCTTTAGGTGGTTGTGGAATATCAACCCATATACCAAAAACAACAGCCTTCGTTGCCGCCAAGATGATGAACCTGTTGAAGGCGTCAAAGAAAAAAGTAAAAACCAAAAAATAGAAAGGAAAGTAAGATGTTGAAATTACCTGTAGTAGAAAAGTGTGGAGTGTGTGCAAAAATCTCTGATGGTTTTTGTACTGTTTATTCTAACCCAGCTGGAAAATGGTCTGTAGGTGGATGCTACATTGCTACTCATATCAAGAAGGTTGTTGTAGAAAAGAAAAGGGCAGGCAACAGTTGATGGATAACCTACTATAACCTACTTGACACTACCGAAATCTTTTGGTATAATTAGAGGTGAAGGATGAAAAGAGCGATGGTCATACGAGTAACCAAGACTGAATTTGAACTTGACGACGGGCGGATTTACCAGCATCCGTTTGAACTCGATGAAGTTCCTACCAACGAGGAATTTCAGCGCATCTATGATCATTGGCGAGAACTGTTTGAGAAGGAACTGGGTGACGAGCAAGAGACTGATCGGGATAGCGAAAGCCGCTGAACTTCTTGGCGTTGGAATCTCTACACTTCGGGCGTGGGATGATTCTGGCGCATTGAAAGCAGAACGCACAAAGGGTGGTCATAGACGATACCGCATTGAAGACATTGAGCAACTTCAAGGTGTGGTGTCAGAGGACAACCCGCCCAATGATTGCACAGCGGTCTATTGTCGGGTGTCCTCGCACGACCAGAAACAGAAAGGCGATCTGGAAAGACAAAAGCTGCGCGTGCTTGAATACTGCGCCGGTAAACAATATCGAGTTGGCTATGTGTTCGAAGAAACGCTGTCTGGCATGAATGACAACCGCCCGAAACTACACAAGCTAATAAACTTGGCTGTTGAACATAAGATCAATCGCTTGGTTATAGAGCATAAGGATCGACTTGCGCGTTTCAATTTCGGTATCTTCGTCAAACTGTTCGAAAGTCATGGAGTTGCTGTTGAGTGGTGTGAGGAGGTTTTACCAAAATCCTACGAAGCGGAATTGGTAGAGGATATGCTGTCTTTGCTTTCGTCATTCTCAGCCAAGATTTACGGAAAGCGTTCAGCCGAGCGAAGGAAAAAGGCAAGTGGAAATCCTTAGAGCATATAAGGTCGAACTTGACCCAAACAATGTTCAGCGGACTGCATTGCTGAAACATGCGGGCGCGGCGAGATTTGCGTTCAACTGGGGACTTGCACGGCGAAAGCAAGAATATGAAGAAACGGGCAAATCTAGCAATGCTATAGAGCAGCATCGGCAATTAAACGCCCTAAAGCCCACAGAATTTCCCTGGATGTACGAGGTTTCCAAATGTGTCATGCAAGAGGCGCTTCGAGACCTAGATAAAGCCTATCAGAACTTTTTTAGACGTGTGAAGGCTGGTGAGAAGCCTGGATTCCCTAAATTCAAATCTCGCAAGTCCGGTGTTGGCAGTTTCAGATTGACTGGCGCTATCCGTGTTGAGAACAGTAGAATCAGGCTTCCTCGCATTGGGTGGTTACGACTGAAAGAGCATGGCTACATTCCCACAGAAGGCATCCATATCTTATCCGCTACCGTCACCGAGTCGGCGGGTCGTTGGTTTGTTAGTGTTCAATGTAAGCGAGAGATAGAATCCGCACAAGCAATGGGCGAGCCTGTGGGCGTTGACTTGGGTATCAAAAATTTGGCTGTGACTTCGGATGGGCAACGATTCGAGAACCCAAAGCCACTAAAGAAGGCACAGGCTAAACTCAGACGACTTCAGCGCGAACTATCACGCCGAAAGAAAGGTGGAAAAAATCGGGAAAAGACCAGACAGAAAATTGCCAAAGTGCACCAACGGATTACCAACATCCGACGTGATGCTTTGCACAAGGTCACATCGGCTATCGTGGCGAAAACCAAGCCTGATAACGAACGACCCAGTGTAATCGTATTGGAAGACCTTAATGTGTCCGGCATGTTGGCGAACCACTGTTTAGCACAGGCGATCAACGATGTTGGTTTTGCGGAGTTTCGAAGGCAAGTAAAGTACAAAAGCCTTTGGTATGGTTCAGAGTTGCTATTAGCCGACAGGTTCTTTCCGTCGTCGCGTATATGCCGATATTGTGGTTGTATCAATTCGGAATTGAAACTATCAGATAGAGAGTGGACTTGTGATTGTGGCGCTGTCTTGGACAGAGACTTAAACGCAGCAATCAATTTGAAAAATCTAGCAATAAACCTACCGTGAGTTCCACGGGAAGTTACGCCTGCGGAGACCGTGTAAGACCCGACTTGTCGGGCGGTGGTCGTGGAGGCAGGAATCAGACATCGAATCTATCGTTGGTAGATTCGAGTAAGTTCTGAGGAACGGTCAATCCATTGAAGGCTTCCAAGAGGGGTGAGTAATTTCGTAGAGCCCTTGGAATAAGATAATGGAGAGGTGGACATTTGGAACGTCAAGTGGTCTTGAAAACCATCACCCGTAAAAGGGCTGCAGGTTCGAATCCTGTCCTCTCCGCCATTCTTTTATAAGAAAAGCGGACATTGAATATATTTTGAAATGGGCAAAAAAGATAAAGGCTGTGAAATACCTTAGTGGTAATGGTATGGTGGCCGAGTCTGGTTTAAGGCGCTCGCCTGCTAAGTGAGTGGACATGGAAATCATGTCTCGCAGGTTCAAATCCTGTCCATACCGCCAGAGAAAGGGGAATCTAACAGTTACGAAAAATCTTATCAAAAATGAAAAATCTTTATCAAAATGAACACTTTTTAATAATCAATTAATATAAATACATAGTAGGAAGGTAAGGTATGACTTCTAAAAAGGAAGAAAAAGAAGTGACTGTTGTAAGAGTGACAAGGAAAGAGTTTGAACTAAGTAATGGTGAAATTTATGAACATCCTATTGAGCTGGATGAAACTCCAACTCTTTCAGAGTTTAAGAAGTATTACCATTACTGGAAGAAGATTCTTTCCAAAGATAATATTTTTGAGGATTAAATGGAAAAACTTATATCTATAAGCGAAGCTTCTAAGCTTCTTAATATATCTAAAGTATCTCTAAGAAGGTATAGCGAAGACTATCTTAAACCTGTCTATACTGAAGGTGGTCATCGTAGATATAAGTTATCAGACATACTTAAACTTCAAGGTGTAGTAGAGCAAGAAAAAGAACAGTCTGCAGCTATTTACTGTAGAGTTTCTACATCAGATCAAAAGAATAAAGGTGATTTAACACGGCAAAAGGAAAGGCTTGTTGAATACTGCGTTCAAAATAAATTAAAGATAGAGTACATTTTTGAAGAAGTCGGTTCAGGTCTTAATGATAAAAGAAAAAAACTAAGAGAGTTATTTGAATTAGTTTCTAAAAATAAAATAAGCAAAGTTATTATAGAGCATAAAGATAGATTGACAAGATTTAATTATAACATTTTTGAATTTTTTATTAATAGCTATGGAGTTACTATAGATTGTGTAGAATCTGTGTTACCTAAGTCTTTTGAAAATGAATTAGTAACAGACATCTTAACTATTATGTCTTGTTATTCAGCTAAAATTTATGGTAGAAGAAGTCATATGACTAAGAAGAATAAAGAAAATGAAGATAAACAGAGCATATAAGGTAGAATTGAATCCGAATAACAAACAACGAACTCTTCTTGAAAAGAGTGTCGGATGTGCTCGGTTTGCTTATAATTGGGGATTGAATGAACGTATAGAACTTTATAAGTCGGAAAAGAAAACTTTAACTGCTATAGATCAACATAAGATACTTTGTTCTATAAAGAAAACAGATTATCCTTGGATGTATGAAGTGTCAAAAATGGCACCACAAGAGGCTTTAAGAGATTTAGATACTGCCTTTAAGAACTTTTTCAGAGGTTTAAAACAAGGTAAAAAAGTGGGTTTTCCTAAATTTAAAAGTAAACATAATGATAAAGATTCTTTTAGAATTTCTTATGGATTCTATGTAACTAATTCGACAATTAATATTCCTAAAGTCGGTAGAGTAAGACTGAAAGAAAAAGGTTACATCCCTACAAAAGATGTTAAAATAAACTCTATGACTGTATCTAAAGAAGCAGATAGATGGTATATATCCATTCAAGTTGAACAAGATATACCTGAACCTACGAAACAAATACAATCGGTCTTAGGAGTAGACGTAGGCATTAAAACATTAGCTACATGTTCTAATGGTCAGATATTTGAAAATCCTAAATATCTGAATAAAACGAAGAAAAAATTAGCACATGCTCAAAAGAACTTGGCTCGTAAAAAGTTTGATAAAGAAACTAAAAGATCAAGTAATAATAGGTTAAAAAGTAAATTAAAAGTACAAAAGATATATAAAAGAATAAGTAATCAAAGAAAAGATACTCTTCATAAAATGACAAGTATTTTGGCGAAAACCAAACCAAGATACATCGTTTTAGAAGATTTAAATGTCTCTGGTATGATGAAGAACCATAAACTTGCAGGAGCTATAGGAGATGCGTCTTTTAATGAAATTAAAAGGCAACTAATATATAAGACTTCATGGTATGGTGGTTCTATAATCGAAGTAGATAGATTCTTTCCTTCAAGTAAGATGTGTTCTGTCTGTGGTTATTTAAAAGAAGATCTTACTTTAGAAGATAGGATTTATATATGTGATTGTGGAAATGTCATAGATAGAGACTTAAATGCTTCTATTAACTTAGAAAAGTATGGATTAATTAAACTTAAAAATACCGATAGTTTGTCGGGAATTAAAGCCTGTGGAGAAAGTGTAAGACTTCAAGATGCTTGTATAGATCAAGAAGCAGTTTCTATGAAGCAGGAAGAAAACATCAAATGTTCAATTTGAGTAAGTTTTTCAGAACGGATATATGAAAGATAGATTGAGGGATTTATACTACAGTATTATTCTTCTTGGGATGAACATAGTCTGGCTTTCTCCGTGGGGTAGAGCCATCATTCATAAAACCGTGAATCTCTATCTAAATAGTCCTCTTTTTTCCGAAAGGGCTAAAATATTTGGTAAAATAGAAGCAGCTAAAATGTTTTCATATCAGGAATATAGATTTTTCAGGCAAAAGGTATTTGTGGACTTAATATTTTTATTGTCTCTATTTCCATATCCATACTTTGCATTGAGAGATCTTGAGGAAAAAAACCTACCATACTGCCGTTATATGAAAGTATAGAAAGGATTTCCTATGAAACAAGGAGAAGTCAGAAAAATTCTCCGTGATGATAATGTGAGAATTGGATTCGAATTAGAATGTATCTTCCCGGCCTTTTTTCATGATAAAAGATATAAATCTGGTGGCTATAGATATGATAGTAAATACTTGTTTTCTATCGCAGTGGATTATTTCAAGGTAAACAGACTACCTTTCAAAGCAGTTTTTACAGAGGAATATTATTATAACAATAAAAATAAATGGGTTATAAAACCCGATAATAGCATCGGAGCAGCGGGATTGGAATTGGTCTCCCCTGTTATGGAATTAGAGGAATATCTCGATATTTGCCCTGTAATCTTCTCACATATGAAGAAAGTAAAAGCTGTTACGGATAACAAGTGTGGGTTTCATCTAAACCTTTCCTTAAAGGATAAAGGGTGGTATAATAGATTAGATGTAATGAAACTTGGTTTACTTATAAATGAACGGGAGATTTACGATCTTTTTCCTATGAGAAAGAACAATACATATTGTGAATCTGTTCATAAGGATATAAAAAAGGTTTTGAAGAAAAAAATAGGTGAATATATTCTCGAAAATTATAAATTGAAACCTGAATTTACTGAAAGCCATCATATGGCAATAAACATATCACATCTAAAACAAAAAAATAAATATATCGAGTTCAGATATATTGGTGGTAAAGACTACCATAAGAAATGGAAGGATATAAAATACCTAACAGCAATGTTTATAAATGCAATGAGATTGGCCTGTAATAAAGATACAGACATTGATTGTATTTTGAGAATTTCACAATTAAGACGGGGGAATAAAGAAAATGCCATTATGTAAAAAATGTAATAAATTTTATCCGCCTGGATTTGTTGACAGAACAAAAGAAGGTAAGGAATGTATCTTCTGTCAAAAAGAAGTAAATGAAATCAGATATGGTGAGAATAATTTATTAATCGCAAAAAGAGAGGATATAATACTTGAGTATCAAAAATATCTTCGAATGATTAAAGAGGAAAATAGTAATATTAAGCTTCTAAAAAGGGGTAAACTTGAGGTACCTGAAAAATTTAAACTGGAGTGATATATATGAGATTGGAAGCAGCCAAAGTTCTTCTGTTAAATGCCGATTATACTCCATTGGGAGTAATCAGCGGTAGAAAGGCTATAAAGTTGATGTCAAAGGGTAAGGTGGAAATTGTTACCGCGACAAAGGTGGTAATATTCAATATGGAGAGAACTGTGAAATTCTTACTTCCAAAAATTCTCCGTTTGATTAAGTTCATCAGGGCATTATGGAAGTCAAAAGTTCCCTTCAATAAGAAACATATTCTGCTTCGTGATGATTATACCTGTGCCTACTGTGGTAAAAGGTCAATATCTCATATGTCAATTGATCATATTATTCCAAAGGCAAAAGGTGGAAAGTCTATATTTGAGAATGTTGTCACTTCTTGTGTTCCTTGCAATCAAAAGAAAGATAATAGAACCCCTTCACAGGCTGGTATGTTTCCAAGGTACAGGGCATACGAGCCAACGATAATGGAGTTCATTAAGATGCAAATTAAGCGTCTTGGTCTGGAAGATGCATTGAAAGAATTGGGTTGGTAATTGATAAAAATTAAGAGGGTTTTAAGAGATGATCGAAATTAAGCAGTTGCGTGAACATAATGAAAGAGAAATAAAAGAATTATTGGGCTCAGACGGTGAAAGCAGGATTATCGCCCCCGTGGGAGGCTGTATAAAATATTCTTATGAATTTCATGGAGATCATGCTTGTGAATGGGCTATTATATACAAAGACGGGAAGGAAATAGCCCGTCGAAATATTGCTTATGTAGGAGGAATTATTTGGGATTGAGAAGTATAGGCTTGAATACCGTAGGGCATACGGGAATTAACGCTTGTGGAGATGGCTTAATAGAACCGTCGTTAAAACAAGAAAAAAAATACTTAGTAAACTAAGCAGAAGCCATGGGGCTTGCCCCATGGAGTGTCACCAAGGGATAGTGATGAATAAAATTTCGCTTTGTAAGAACAATCCAATCATTTTAAAAGAAATCGGGGCGGTAGGCCACCTTGGCGAAACGCCGGGATAAGAAGCATCCGCCTATGGAATGCACGGAAGTCAACTCGGAAGCCATAGACTTCCGTGCTGCTTCCGAGTTGTTCTCTCGCGTCTCCCGGTCGGCCTCTTTTATTTACATAACAATTGTGAAAGGAAGATGTAATGGACAATCTATATATAAGGCAAAATTCTCTTGATCTGAATACTAATCAATCTATAACAGTTGTAGGTTGTGGTGGTATTGGCTATTGGGTCGCCAAATTTGCAGCAATGTCCGGTATTGAAAAACTGTATCTTTTCGATCCAGATGCCTTTGAGGAACACAATCTGAACCGGATAGACCTTCCAATAAAATTCATTGGAGTAAATAAGGCACAGGCCACAAAGGCTTTTATCTGCTCAATAAGGCCTTCCGCAACAGTTCTTGCATTCCCATTCATTTTACAGGATCATACATTTCCTAAATCTGATTGGGTTGTAGATTGCACCGATAAATTTTGTTCACAGAAAGAAAATGAAAAAATTGCTCAACAGTATGGTTCCCGTTATGTCAAAGCCGGATATAATGGTGAAGATATGAGTATTCACAATGCAGTAGCTGATTGGGGGGAGGCTCAAGATGGTTATACCATTATCCCTTCTTGGGTTGTACCCGCTGCCGTCGTCGCAGCCCTTACCGTTGCGAAAATACTGAAATATCAGGATAAAGAAATGGCTTCCAATATAAAAAATCTACTTGTTTGGGGGAAAAGATGATAATCAAAAAATTTATTGATGGTAAGTGGTTGATAACTAATTATAATAACTTTCTTCGTGGAAAAGTTGTTTCCTTGCCAGTATCTACACCTAAAAAAGAAGATGATGAGTGGGAAATAAAGGCGGAATGTGTCACTGAGTGCAGTAAGGCACCGAAGGATGTTATCATATATTTTGATCCGATAGTGATGGCCAAGATTGATTCTCTTATGAAGAAATACCCCTCAAGGGAATGGCTTGGATATCTTATCGGCAAATCTGATAATCCCTTTAATATAATGGATTTAGTTATTCCTGTTCAGACAGCAACATCTGCCCATGTTGATAATGTTAAATTCCCGAAACTGGAAGAAGGAATGAAAGTTCTTGGAGTTATTCATTCCCACCATAATATGGGTGTTCATTTTTCTGGTACTGATGATAAGTGGATTAATCAAAATCATGATATTTCAGTTCTTGTCAGTCATACAGATATGAAAATTCAGGTAAGAGTCATTGTTCCCTGTGGAGCCAAGAAAATTATGGAGGCTAAACCGAAAATAAATTATAACTTGAATTATGATGAGGAAAGCTTCTTGAAAAACGCAATGGAGAATATCAAGGATCATGAACATCAGTTTCAACCTTCTCAGAGTTATGATGACTGGTATAACAGGTATTGCGGGGATAGTCAGGAAGATTTTTTTGATTGGAAGAAACAATCAATAGCTATTGATACTTCTGACAAGGAACTGTCTCTTGAAGAGGAATTAATCAAAGAATTTTCTGATGAACCTGAATTACCAATAGTTTAGAAACAGTAAAAATTTCAATTAAAACGGGAATAGGGGATATTATAAATTGTAATATCTCTTTTTTTCTGTAATAAAAATATAAATAATTTTGATATAAAACTATTAGAATGTAAAAGCAATATATTCCTCGACCCCACAAGTAATTTGTATTTTATCATATAATTTTTTATTTGTAAAGATGCTGGATTTTTTGGGTGGAGAAAATGATATTTTTGGAGGAATATGGAAGCGGGATATTATGGTTCAGTATATGAACACGTAAATTCCGCCGATGTAAGAGAGGAATTGAGAAGTATGATTTATGATGAAGTAGAGGACGATCTGGACGAATATTGATGAGGCTGAAAAAATATCTGAATGAAGAATTTATAGGTGTTTATAAGTATGGTGGATGGCATACGGAGATATATGAGAATCCTAATGCAAATGAAATAAGATTTATGCCGTCAATTCAGAAAACTGAAGAATTTCTTAATCCAGAAGATTCGATAAGATTTATAGCCTATGCACCATCAGAACAGTTATTTATGTGGGCATCTGATGGAGGCGTCCATGAATTTGTATTGGATTACCTTCACTCAAAAAGGAAAATCCGTGCTGCGTGGTCACTTGAAGCCAATGGAGTTTTTGCAGGATATGCGGCACGGTCTGGCAGCAAAATGGAGTTCACGAGGGGGTATAGTATCCACGGAGATTTTGATTGGGAATGGCTTTCAAAATATTTTTCGAATATGAACAGAGTAATTTCATATATTAGAGCGAATACTGAACCAACAAGAACAGCAAGAAAATAAATGAGATTAAAAAGATTTATAAGGGAAAGTATTTTATCGACAAGGGAAGATATATTTCTAAAATTTCCAGAATTGTTGAATGATTTGAAAAAGATGGATAGGTCTGCCCCTGTTTTATGGAGGGGGTGGTCAAATACAAGTGGCTGGATTATCAAAGTAAAGAATGACAGAGGCACCAGTTTTTTTGGTGACTTTCTTCCAACACCCAAGAAAATCATTGAGAAATTAAATCTTCCATCTCCACCTGTCTTTACCACTACAGATCATTTTCAATCAGTATTTTTTGGTCACCCGTATATCTTTGTACCAATTGGTAGCTATATTACATATTATAATCCTGAAATATGGGATTTGAACTCCCTGAAGAGAAATGATAATCTCTGGAAAGCAGCTGAGGACGAGGTAATTGACAAGGTTGTTTCCGGATATAAAAATTCTCATAAGATACCACAGGGAATAAAAGGGGAAGTTCTCCTTGTTATAGATGAATATTGGCTTGTATCTGTGTCGAGTTTTATAAACGAGACAAAGGGTAAATTAAAGACATTCAAGAATGCAAGAGAAATAAAGAAGTATGGTGATGTGGTAGAGGTATTAGAGAATTTTATGAAATTTTATATATGGAAATTGAAGAAGCAGGTTGAGAATAATCCTGATTTCATTAAAGTAATAAGAACTTGGAAATTACCGAAACCCTGGCTTGAGCAAATCGAGAGTGTATTGAAATGAGATTAAAAAATTATCTTAAGGAAAAATATATCGGTTCGTATACGAAATTCAGTGAATATTTTGAGGACGAAAGATTAGCGATTTATGTAAATCCAGATGCACGGGATATGCAACAATTTAAATTGAATGGAATGAGATTTATTGCTGATCCTAATAAAAGAAATCTTTATGTATGGGATGAGGAAATCGAAATACACACCTTAATGTTGAAGTATTTGATTAGGAACGGTTTTATACCAATTACTGAAAAATATCTTTCTGGTTCTCTTCTGATGGGTTCGTGTGAAGTGAGAGGATCGAAGATGGTAATCACAGATATCTTTGGTAGTAAGAAACTTGATGACAGCTGGGCGTGGCTTGATAAATATTTTTCCAATAGAGAAGATGCGCGAGTATTCATCAGATGAGATTGAAAAAATATTTGAAAGAGGAATATATTGGTTTTTATAAGTATGCGGGTGCTCAGGCTCATATCTACGAAAATCCGACACCGAAAGAGATAAGAAAAATGCCCGATGAGTATACAAGGTCACAGCAATTTCCAAAGAATGCTATAAAATTTATAGCATTCTCACCAAATAAAAAAATATTCATCTGGTCATCGGAGGATGAGGGTATTCATTCCTGCGTTCTTGAATATCTTCAGGATATTAATAAAATTCCTATTGATGAATGGGACCGGGCTCCCTACGGTCTATTTTCCGGATTTGCATCAATTGATGGTGACAAGATGAAATTTGAATGGGGTCTTGGTTACAATATGAGAGACTTTGAACATATTGAAACTGAAGGATGGGAATGGCTCAGCAAATATTTTAGTAATATGGACAGGGTAATGGAATATATTTCAAACTTTGGGGAGTATAATCGGTGGAAAGAGGAAAAAAGATAAAGCTCAGGAAATATCTTTCAAAAAAATTTTTGGTTACATATTACACCTGCAGAGATAGAGTCTGTCAAGCAGGCTATTGGTCAGGGTGATCCGATTGTGATTGGATCTTTGATAGTGGTGGCTTTCTTTGTTATGCTGGCTACTTTTGGTATGATAGACACAATAGTTTGGCTAGCAATAAAATAATTATTTGGTTTAAACGTGACGAAGATAAAATGAATTTGCGTAGAAGATTATTGACAGAAGCCGAGCAACTTGAAAAATGGAAGGAATACTATAATTCCGAGCCCATTCTTCGTGGCGCCGTTTCTATTCTGAAGAAGATAACATCAAGGGGATATTCGGCCTATATTACTGGCGGAGCTGTCAGGGATATTGTTCTCGGTGACAAACCAAAGGATATTGACATTGCTACGAATATGCCGATGGAAGAACTTTCCAAAATCTGGAAAGTATATGATATCGGTAAATCGAAGGAGTTCGGTCTTGTTGTGGTCAGGGAAGGCGGTTTCAGTTATGAGGTTGCCCAGTTCCGTGAGGATGGAACATATAAGGATGGGAGAAGGCCCGACACCGTGAAGATTGTGGGTTCCTTTGAGGCCGATGCCGCCCGAAGGGATTTCACCATCAACGCAATGGCTGTCGATGCCGAGGGAAACATCATCGACTATTTCGACGGGATGAAAGACATAAAAAATAAGGTCATCAGGACGGTGGGAAATCCTCACGACAGATTTGGTGAGGACTATTTGAGGATTATGAGGACGGCAAGATTTGCCTCCCGTCTTGGATTTGCCATAGACCCAAAAACGAAACAGGCTGCCACGGAATTGGCCGACAAAGTAAAAGGTCTCGCGGCCGAAAGAATAAAAGAGGAAATATTCAAGGCAGCCAGTTCCGGTGGGGATAAGTTTGCCAAGTATCTTACCTATCTCGATGAGATGGGGATACTGGAAATCATTCTACCGGAAATAGCTAAACTGAAAGGTATGCCGCACGTCAAGGAATTTCATCCGGAGGGTGATGTGTGGGAACATATTCTTTCCGCTTTGGAAAACAGTAGAAGCAAAGACCCACTTATCAATCTTTCAATCCTTCTTCACGATGTAGGTAAAGGTGTCACACTTGATTATAACGAGAGGGGGCCAATATACTATCAGCACGCCGAAGAGGGTGTCAAACTGGTAAATGATATAGCAGACAGATTGCGATTGAGTAACAAGGAAAGAGATGCAATCCTCTTTGCTGTGGCGAACCATATGAAATTCCAGAAAATCATTGGTATGAAACCAAGTAAGATTGCTAAACTGGTAGGAGATGAAAACTGGGATGTGCTGGTTGCGGTAGCCAGAGCAGATGAATTTTCCCGTGGAGAGAAATTTATGGCAAGGGATGACTTTGAGAAGATTGTCGATCTTGCTGTGGAGATAAAGAAGAAATGGGGCCAGAAGATGGTCAATCACATTATGAAGGTCGTGGACGGGCACAGGGTAATGGAGTTGACGGGTCTTTCCCCCGGTCCCCAAGTGGGTAAGATTATCAAGAAAGCCACAGAATGGGCGATAGATAATAATATCCAAGACCAAGAGGAAATTGATAAATATATATTGAAACTCCACAGGGGAGAGAAATAGTGAGTAAATTTTCTATTTTCATAAACAATATAAAATTGATGGAATTTCCAGAATTGAGACAATCATACAGTTATGATTGTGGTGCTTCTGTATTGCAATCCGTCCTTTTTTATTATGGATATGAAATCCGTGAAAGCGATCTTATAAAGGAACTGAATGTTGATCCGAATATTGGCGCTGAACCGGCAGATGTAATCAGGGTATTACAGAAATACGGACTTACACCGATAGAGAAGATGAATATGTCCATAAGCGAACTGAAGGCATATATTGATCAGGGAACGCCTGTAATGATGATGGTTCAGGCTTGGCCAGATACACCTGTGGATTGGAATGAGGAATGGGATTGGGCGCATTGGGTTGTGGCTATTGGTTATGATGATAAGAGAATTTATTTTGAAGATCCAGCTTCTCCAAAAAGAACTTATTTGACATACGATGAACTCGAAGCAAGATGGCACGCCTATGTTGACCAAGAGAACAAGTCCTATCATTACGGTATAGCGATACATGGTAAGCAGAAGGGTTATAAACATACAAATATGGAGCATATGAAATGAGACTAAAAGAGTATCTTGTTGAGGAAATTAATGTAGATTTGGGTATGCTGATTAAAAAGTGGGTTGATAGGGGTGTAAGATTGACAGCGGTAGTTAAGAAAAATCGCCAAATACCAACAATTGAGATTTTAGATTTAGTTATAAGTAAGGATGAAAGAAACAAGGGGATTGGGAGTAATGTTATTAGGGAACTTATTGATTTTGCAGATGAACGAGGATATCGTCTTGAATTGACGCCTGCTGTAAAGGATGATAGAATGGGCACAACATCCAAGAATAGACTTCAAAAATTTTATTCAAAATTTGGCTTTGTTAAAAATATAGGTAGACATATAGACTATTCAACAAGTGCAGGAATGTATCGTGACCCACAAAAACACAGTATTTGGAGGAGAAAATGAAATTTCAAAAATATATTACAGAAGCTGTTTATAGAGAAGAGATTGAGATTTCTGAACTGATTGAAAAACTTACAGATTTTATAGAGAAAAAAGAGAAGGAATATTCTGGAAATTATCAGAGCCTTCAGTATAAGGATTATACAGATGAACATGACAGATTCAGTAGAGAATTTTACAGCAAAGCTATTGAATCTATTAGGGATATTAAAGGTCCGCTTAAAAAACTTGGTAAGATATATAAAGATGTTATTAGACAAACTAAATCGGGATTAAGGTTGACGGATAACATGGTAAAATTTAATGAATATTTGTATAAAAATTTGATCGTGGAGGCTACAGAAAAATTGGTTCCCCAAGATAAGAATATGTTGAAAACCATCATTAGGAGCCCGCGCAATACCACCATTACACTCAAATCATTTTCAGACGATTATACACCAGAGGAGAGGGAAATTGAAATTGTCTGGAAACCACCACAGATTCTTATATTCTACAATAAAGACTTTTATGAGCTAACCAATTATCTTGTTGACTTTTGCGACAATAATGGCCTTGAGTTTAAATCTGACTTTGAGCGCCAAACTAATACACAGTATTTTTATATTTGGAAAGAGAAGAAATAAACTTATGATGTTTAAAAAATTTTTAGAAGGAAATTTTTTCCAGGGTGAATGGGTCTCGGCTAAAAATGTTCAGGGAGTGTTTATTGCAAAGATATCTCAAAATGAATCTGTAATTGCAGGATATAATAATAAAGAAAAAAAGTATCTGAAGATAAATAATAGCACGATTAAAAAATGTGAAGGTAAGGATGCTGATCTTCTTTCATTTGCCAAGAAACATATTCTCTGGCATCATTACGAAAAATTTGATAGGAAAGGAAGTAAGGATAAAGAGATTAGACGAAAGGCTGAGAAATAGTTGAACCCTCCTCAAGAATAATATCCTCGATTTTAAATCCCTCTGCATTATAATATCTTTCCCTTTTTATACCATGATCCCTCAAGTATTTGCAGTTATCGAAAATATCAAATACGAAAGCCCCGTCAAGTTTGTCTAAATGTTTCCTCAAACTTCTACCTATAGATTGTAGAACTCTTATCTTACTCTTGAATGGGCTTGCAAGGATGATATATTTTAACGATGGAATATTGATACCGAGTTGGAATATTCCATAAGTTGCAATCAAGATAATATCGTTTCTTTTTTCACATTCCTTTCTCCAAAATTCTCTTTCTTCAACTTTTGATTTTCCATATAGAAACACTATTTCCCGATTGTCTATAGGATTTTCTTCAAGGAATTGTTTTAACATCATTCCCTCTTTTTCTACACGGTGGACAAGTATTAGAATGTTTTTGTCCACGAATTTGATAATTTCTCTGATAACATCCAACCTGAATGGAGTTTTAAAAACGGCGTCTTTTATTTCATCATAGGTTCCCTTGAAGGATCTTTTATAGTGTATACATACTATCTTCACATTGCACTTGCTGATATATCCTTCATCTCCTAATTGCCCCGCTCCATATTCTCTCAATATAGGCCCAAGATATGCTTTAATATTCCACATATCAATTTTTGGAGTGGGTAATGTTCCCGTGAAGCCCAGGCGGTAGTCCGCCTTCGTACATTTACTGAGTATTTTCTTGATTTCGTGTGCCTTAGCTCCGTGTGTTTCATCACATATCAAGCAATCGAAGCTTTGAAGAAGTTTGTGGTTTCTACTTAATGTCTGCCAAGTAGATATGACAACTTTTGATTGAAACTCTTTATATTTTTCATAAACTTTTCCCAAATCGGTTTTGGTGAAATATCCATATTTCAGAAGATCATCATAGAACTGCTCTACCAAAGAAATTGTAGGAACAATGATGAGAACTTTTTTTATAAGTTTATTTTCGAAGAGTGTTTTAATGATGTAAGATATGACCAGCGACTTACCACTTGCTGTTGCAGACCGGATGATACCTCTTTTATATTTCAGGGCTGCATTGATGCAATCTTCCTGATAATAATGTGGTAAAAGGGACAAATTATATTTTGGGGAAACTTCTGCTCCACGGAAAAGGTTCAATACATCAGGTTCTATTTTCAGTTCTATTTCCTTATGAAATTTTTTGTGGAATTTTATGAAGTCTATGAGTAGACCATAAGGAATGGTTTTATTGGAAAGATTCAACATGGAGACCTTACCATTCCAACCGCTATGGGTGAATGCGGGCATCCACTGGTAACCTTCTATATACGCCGAAAGAAAGTCTCTGACCTCTCTCAAATACCTGTAATCTTCTGTTTCTATTCTGATATTCAGAAAGTCATGTTTACAAATTGTTACCATTGGGTTATAATAGACCTTGTTTGACACCTTCGATAAAACTTTTTAATTGCCATCCCTGATTGTTTATGGCATCGTAGCACATTTTGAAAAAGTCAACTCTCCATTGTTGTTTTCTAACTTTTTCTTTAGCCTTCAGAAGAGTTGGGTCTTTAGGGAGATAGAATTTTTCTATTTCGTACTTGGTTAATTCTTTATCACTGTTGAATTTATAGTAATCGTATCTGGTTCCCTGTATTTTGTCCAGAACCTCTATCATTTTGTCGTATTTGGCTTTTTCTTTGTAATAGAGATCACTATAGTGGAGTAAAAGAAATGGTTGATTTCGAAGTTTTTCCTGTATATCCAGTTCAGAGAACTGTACTTGTTTGTCTATTGGGTATTTTTCGTACAGTTCTTTCCAGATTTTATCTCTTTCCTCGACTTCATTTTCTGATAGATCTTTGTCATTATTATTCATTGAAAACCCTCATGTATAGGTATTTATATTATTATAACATACGATATTGCAAGCGTAAACTTCTATTTACATTATTGTGGATTTGTGTTATAATATAACAGTAAAATTGTGGAGGCAAATATGGGAAATATAAACATAAAAGCCATGGCGGTTGTGAAGAATTTAGACGGTAGTTGGAACCTTGGAGTTTTGAGAAAAAATAAGTTTAATTTTATAAAGAAAATTTCCAAGGTCGAGGATGTACCAAATGTCAAAAACTATTTAACCTTGAAGCAGTATCTTAAACTACAGGGGAGAGAAATTTCTTTATCCAAAGAAATTTTGGAAGAATTGGGTGTGGAAAAGATGTTTCTTCTGCCAAAATCTTATGAAAAGATTTATCCGATTTCTCAAGAAAAAAATAAGAGTCTTTGTAATTTATGTAAACACTCTTGTCAAATGGCTAAAGATCAGATAATATATAAGTGCAGTCAGTTTGAACAGGTGAATTGATGGAACCAAGATTTCTTGAAAAAATTATCTTGAAGGGATGTTTACTTGATAAGGGGTTTCTTGCGACAATTACATCTACATTCAGAGCGGAATATTTTGATGATCCTGTTATTTCAGAAATCTTCTCTTTTCTAAAGAATCATCTTGAGCAGTATGATAAAATTCCGCCGAGGGATGCTATTAGGGCCACTCTGTCACATCATGATGATGAAATCAGAGAAATATTTACAGAAATGGATACTATTGATTTTGATGTGGCAAAAAACTTCGAATATCTTGTCAAAGAATCTAATGAGTATTTGAAGGATAAGGCCGTTAAGAGAGCAATCCTCGATTCAGTTGATATAATCAATAGTGGAAAAATCGAAGAGAGGGGAAAGATAAGGGAACTTGTTGAGCTGGCTCTCGCAAAGGATTTGAGGATTGATATCGGACTTGATTATTTTGATATGCTTGGTGAGAGGCTGAAAAGAATTTTCACTACATCATCAAACAGGATTCAAACATATTTTCCTCAATTTGATGAATATCTGAATGGTGGATTTCCACCATTTACTTTTTCTGTTTTGGTTGCCCGTGTTCACGGGTTCAAATGTGTTGGTGGAAACACCGAAGTTCTTATAAAAGACAGAATGAATAATACCTTTCCTATAAGGATACAAGACTTTTATAAATATATTGAAACCATGAACAAGTATAAAAATGGAGAAATTGATAAGATGCCGTCTATAAATTCTTTTATAAGAAAATATGGTGATGAAGAAGGCAAGAAAAAATATCTTTCTTGGAAAGAAAACGTAAGTATTGCAAGTAAGAATAGAAATACATTAGAGTTTTTTATATCGAAATATGGTGAGAAAGTTGGCAATGAAAGATATAATTTATATATTGAAAAACAGAAAATTTCACATTCTGAACAAATAAGAGGTCGTAAAAAACATAAAGAGATTTCATCCAGAAGTGGAAATAATAAAAATTCTTATATTAAAAAATATGGAGAAGAGATTGGCATAAGAAAATGGGAAGAAAGACAGAAAAGGTGATTGCAAACAATATTTAAAAAAACCGCGGCGGATAAATGGAAAGAAGATGAGGAACGAATAGATATAATTCATAAACAAGGATATAATGTTTACAAAGAATTTGCATACATGGTCTTTTTATCGTCTTGCTAAATATATAGAATATAAA